>Ga0315285_10000456_pt1 | contig 42477 bp, 34 predicted proteins | sample YL17G09_36_MG_FD_203698 | JGI IMG/M metagenome (GOLD analysis project Ga0315285, IMG submission 203698) | Sediment microbial communities from Yellowstone Lake, YNP, Wyoming, USA - YL17G09_36 | ecosystem: Environmental > Aquatic > Freshwater > Lake > Sediment | place: USA: Wyoming | collected...
ATGCTTTTTACCAGCCTCATCCTCATACCACAATGTTGGGATCATTTCCCTAGTTATTTTCATCGCACGCTTGGAAAGCGAAAATCTTGTTTGCGCAGGTTTCGGCATCAGCTGTTTCTCGCGTTGCATAACCTCTTTCGCTTTAGCCTCGGCCTCACCTTCTCCAAAAAAAGGCCCTTTCCCAATCTGCTCTTCACTACGTTTGGCACCACCTATGTGCGCTCCTTCATGCGAAATTGTCTCTATGAGGGCCATTTTGACCGCTTCGGCAAGTTGCTTCGGATCGATCTGTCCACCAGACGCACCGAGTTGCTGCTTCGCTATCTGTTCAATCCTGCTTTTAAATATATGAATCTCGTGGGGATCTTTATCAGGTCCCATTTGCACATGGCCAAGTTCACCAGCACCCCCGCTAGGATGCACAACAACCTTCTTTACCTTCATTAAAGTGTCGGGAGCGATTCGCTGGACTTCTTGGACTGCTGCCTGTACGGCAGGATCAAGAGGCTCTATAATCACCTGCATCGCCCTTTTGCTCAGTTGGAATCTGTTTGCGCTTTTCATCGGTCCGAACCTCTCCATAATCTTCTGCGTGGCTGTTTCTTTTGTCAGAATTTCACCTTTTTCAGCAAATTCATCTTCAAGCTCTTTTAAGTAGGTCATAACCTCTTTGATTTTCGGTCCTGGCTTGATGCCCAGAAGACCCATTATCTCTTCACCGTTGAGGATCGAAACCTTTGCTATTGGGATTTTCTGAGATTCTTCCAATTTGCTTCTCAATTCAGGCACGTAATTTTTGGGAGGCAGAGTTCCGAGAGCATCGGCTTCCGCCAATTCAAGGACCGCTTCGACGATTTCGTCGCCGATGTCCCTGACAAATTTACGAAGAGCTTTTGGCGAAGCTGCTGGCAGGGCGATAGGTCTCATATGGTTTTCAACTATCTTCCTGACCGTCTTAATAATGCCATTGTCGAATTTAAGTCTTCTTAAAACAGCTTCTGCTATTTCACCGCTGACCTTCTCATGACCAAAAAATCGTATCTTGCCATCTATAAACTCCAGTGATTGCGGCTTTCCGATATCATGGAGGAGTGCAGACAATTGCCCGACAACAGTTGGAGGAGCGTTGGACAGCACCAGCAGGGTGTGCTTATACACATCCCCCTCCTGATGATTGCTCGGATCATGCTTGATACCTATCAATCCATAAACTTCTGGAAGGACATAGTTCAGCAAACCCGTCACTTTCATCAGCTGGATCGCCCGATCAGTCTTTCCGAGTTTCATCATCTTAATCAGCTCTTCTTGTATTCGCTCCCACGATATTTTTTGGATCTGCTCAGCATTGCGCCTGACAGCTCTGAGCATCGAAAGCGGAATATCCCAACCATACTTGACCTGAAATCTGATCAACCGCATCATCCTGAGAGGGTCTTCCGAAAACATCTTGTCAGGAGAAACCTGCGGATGACCACGCAGAATCCCCTTTTCAATATCCCCCTTGGACGAACCTGTAAGATCCACTATTTCGCCAGAAGACAGATCCCTCAGGAGCATATTCACAGTAAAATCCCTGCGCTGCACATCTTCTGGCAAAGTGGCAAATTCGGTAGCCCTTTGCCGAGAAGTAGGATCAGGATATGTTTCCTTCTGAGTATCTGCTATGTCTATTTCACCACCTTTCGTCTTGAAGAGTTCATCCTTGTGTGTAACATCCTCCTTGAAACCAATGTGCCATATTGGATAGGCCGCACCAAGCTGTCTCGGTGTTGTAGTTTCTTCAGGGAACATATGTTTCACAAAATGCGCAAGCTGTTCGGCTCCGCCCTTCATTTCTACAACGATGTCCAGATCCTTCGACTCTTTCCCCATCAGGGCATCTCTTTCATATCCCCCGACCGAGAAAACCTTCTTCTCAAATGTGGTTCCTGGTATTATATACAGGAAGAGCCTTTGTATTTCCTGCTCCGCCATGGATGCGCGCTTGGATAAAAAGGACATTTACTTCGCTCCGCGTTATTTCGGTTTCTGAGCACCTAATGGCAAATTTTGCTGTTGTATCCCAATATTTTGAGATAACAGCCTTGATAGTTCCAATAATACCTGTTGGGTAAAAGCTGGATTTAGACCATTCAAAAGGTTTTTTGTGAGCGAAATTCCTTGGCCAATCGCACTACTTGGAGGCATTTTTTTCATAGAAAGCGTCCCTGGGTGTAATCTAACAAGCTTCCCTCTTAATCTTGATATAAACTTCTGTCTGCTCTTAGGTGGTACTCTATAAAACAGGAACTGTATAATCTTAAACAGCGATTCCGCCGTTTTCTGGGCGGCGGAGACCTGCGCTCGTTTGCTCAATGGGAAATCGCTCATGTCAGCCTCATTATTTCGATTCCCTAGCACGTTTGGATAGTGTAAATCTCGCCTTTCCCTTTAACGGCTTGATTTCGCTGTGACGATCTTCTTTGACCATATCAGCTGGAATACCGTAGATCTGGGCTATCGGCTTGACTTTGTAATAGGTTTCTTCCTCATCCGTGACGACATCCACGACCTCGAACTTCATTCCTCCAAAACCTTTCAATTCAATCCTGTCTCCCACGGAACGGGGACCGTCAGCTAGTTTAAAAAGTGGAAACCTAGGCATATTATTTTCTCCTACCAAACAACTCTTCCTTCGTCGCCGCTGATGGGAAATCCCTTTCTGTCGCCTCAGGCGGAAAATCTCCTTGGGTTGGTTGACGGACAGGCTGAACTGGCTGAGAAGTGGATTGCGATCCACTAGTCGGACGCTGAGTTGTAGATTCCCTAAAATACTGCTCAGCTAACTGCCTGGCCAAACCAGGATTCCTTGTCCTTATAATATGTTTGAGCTGCTGTGGCGTTAGTTTTTTAAGTTTGTTGATATCAAGACCTATTTGCTGATATGCTGTCATAAGATCGGCATCTTCGGCCTTCTGGGTCGGTTTACACTTTTCAAAACTATGAAATTTACTAGGCTCTTTTAGATACTTTTTCGGCAAACCGCCTACCGCAGTTCGCACAGCATACTCTTCAGCTTTGTTCGCATTATGGTTCTTTCTCTTTTTCGCTTGTTCTAGGGCTACCTTATACGACTTGCGGAATTTATCAATAATCTTCTGCGGAGCCTGCATCTTTTTAAGTTGTCGCATCCACTTAGCAAAAGACCTACCAGGCTCCTTCTTCTTGACGGCTGTTTTCTTAAGCAGCTCGTCTATCTCGTCGGCAGCCTCACAAAATCCACGCTTGTCAAGGTCATTCGCCAAAGCAGCAAAGGCCGACATATCATTAGCGAATTCAAATTCGTCGAGTGGGGTGAGTTCTGTGTTTTCCTCTTTCGGACTCAGAGCTTCCTTATGTTTACTAAGGATATCCTCGATTTGCCCCGCAAGCTCTTTGAGTTGTTCTTTAGAAAACAAATGGAGAGACCCCATTAGGTCTTCCAATGAATCAAAATTTCTCATTATTTTGCACCCCTATTTGTAAAGTGTTCCCACCAATTTTTGGAATCGGCGGGCAATTCTTTATATTCAGCCGGCGGAGGCAGAAGAAAACCAGTTTTCAACATAGATTCAAGTTCTTTAGCTTTGGCGTATTCGAGGCTTTTCTCATCAACCGTCCCATCAAGATATTTCGCTTTTAGATTGTTTGCCATCCCATATGCTTTATCGGCGGTCATACGGACTTTATGCGCTGGAGCGTCGGCTATACAACCGCAATCTTCAAAACACAGAAGTTCTGGAAGCATCGCGTCAATCCTTTCAGCAATCTCTGGCTCACCCCTTTTCTGCAGAATTCCAACTATCTTTCCTAACTTTAAAACTGTATTGCTTTCTATATTCTCCAGCGCAACCGCTTCCATACATCCAGCGAGCGCATCGGAGATGTGGAACATACCACGATCACTCAGCTCGTCAGACACTTCGATGATTGTGTCCAATAGCTCCGCTTTTTTGAATTTAAACATATAGATTTGACTGAGACGCTTTTTCGCTTCTTCATAAGATTTATAACAACCAAAATTGCGATATTTTCCACTTTTATCCTTCTTATGTCCAATAACGCAGAACTTTCCCTTGCGTTTCACGATTTTAGCGACTTTTTTGATGCCAATAGTATCCATATCCGTCTCCGACATCATCTTGGCGCTCGCCCCAACTTTTTGGTAAGCGTCGCATGGAATGCCGCATGCAGATTTCGCTCAGGCTCCCAAAAAGATGAAATTTCTTTAGCATTTATGTACATTTTGCCCCAATTAGCTATTTCCAACACAATCACATCATCATCAACCTCAACAACAACTCCCTGCAGATATTCACGATTTAATGACCAAACACACTCATATAATATGGTCTCCGTCTCACCATTATTTACAGAACAGCACAACTCCTTGTCAAGGAATTTCCTTTTAATATAATCAGCAACACCCATTATGATACTCCCAATTAACAAGATGATGCTAGGTTATTAATAGTATTTTCAGCACCATATGTTTATTCATCTTCCTTTGCCACCATCAATAACCACCTGTTTCCATCAGTATGAATCAGGTTATATGTCTTTTTTTCCTTTTTGCCCTTTAATCTAAACATTATTTTAGATTTACCCCACTCGATTTCCTCATATGTCCCTGAATCATAGACTTCTACCTTCCCTGAACCATACTCGCCAGTGGGAATCTCCCCTTCAAAGCGCATATAGGAAATTGGATGATCTTCTGTTTTCACCGCTAGCAATTTAGTCTTCCCGTCAGGCAGTTTATGTTTCGGAACCGCCCACGAAGACATTGCCCCCTCATCATTCTCCAGTCGCAGATCCCAATGTTGACCAGCCCTGTCCGCGAGATGATTCTGTATCACAAACCTGTGTTTATTCTTTTTTTCAACCTTGCCCTCTGGTTCGGAAGTTTCGTCAAATTCGCGCTTCTTTTTGTACGAAGATAACGTATCCCTAGCATCACTTTTAGGCGGTTTTGACAATGTTTTTAAATATTCATTATATTCCTTATCCAAATCTTCCATAACCACCTCTATTACCTTTTCCGTCTTTTTTTCTCTTTTCGGCTTATTCTTTTTATATTCATTATATTCCCTATCAAGATCCTCTTCAATTACAGTGATCACTGGACTCATCTCTTCTTGTGTATCTACACCATGATGAAGTATCTGTCCCTCGATAACTGCCTTCATCTCTTCAGGATTTTTAAGACCCTTTAGCATATTATTCAGCTGACTCCAATATGTTGGGTCATCGTTGTGCCCAGCAGCTTCCATACCAAACTGATAAAACATATCATCATCATCACTATCTTTACGCAGATTCTTTATATGTTCGATTGGAGCCCAATAATATTTGCTCGGCATAATAAGTGCTTTCACTAGTACATATTCATCTGGCGCAAACATTGATCCTTCAGCATTTAAAGATGCCCGGTGGAAATCATGACCATATATCTCAGAAATTCTATTAGATTTCCCCTTAAGTAGCTTTCGAACCGTCTCTGAGTTTTGTATGGCCGTTGTACCATCTAAAATACCTGGTAATTTACTATTTATGTCCCCAAGAAGTACAAGATCAGCGGATGTCAATTTCCAGACACCAAGGACGCGAAGCAATTTAACATTTGACTCAGATTTTCCTCTAAGAGGCTTCCCGCCACGCATCTTCGGTTTTAATCCACACTCAAACCCATTAAAAACCGGCCCAGCTTCTTCAGCGTCGATGGTTTTTTCTTCTATTTTTGAAACAAAATACGCCCCCCCATCACTAAAATGTGGAATGCCATCCATCTCACTATCTGTTACCCAATCATCTAGATGATATTTTTCATAACCACCCCGCTCAAGCAACATTTTATCTACCCACTGCTGAAGTAATGGCAAATAAATTTCTTCACGTTTTGTGGGTAATAATGACTTATTTTTAGATGATTTGTTTTTTATAATAGGTTTATTCTTAATCTTTCCATCATCATCTTTTACAAATTTTTTGCCAAATTCACGACCAGCAAGCCATCCCACAAACAATTCGGAATCTATGGCCGAAAAATCTCTCACAACATCATATAATATAAGACGCCTTTGTAGACTAATATATCCCTGGTCATGCACAATACGATCTATTGGTCTATTTTTTTCTATTTCTGTAGATATGTATTCGTTTGTTAAATTATACACATCCCAGTATTTCTTAAGAAATATATTTCTAGCAAGTTTGCCAAGCTGCTGATAAGCAATCTTTTCTTCCACATCATTATCGGTACCAATATTTTCCATTGCCTCTTGAGGGACACTACGTTCGCCTTTAGGAATCCACTCACTTCTTTGATATGGTTTCCAAAAAAGGCCGCCTCTCTGCTCATATCCTTTGCCCACAGCATCTCTAAGAGTAAAATGCACATTGTCGTGTGGACATATAAACGGAACATCAAGCATCCACTGTGGAGGCTTTTGTCCTCTTTTTTGATCATTTTCTGACAAGTCAGACGCTTTTTGTTCAGACTTGTATTCGCCAGGGGGCATAATTTCCATCTTTTCCATTAAAGCGGTTTGTGCTTCTATTCCCGCAGGTGTTTTCCAAAACGAATTGTTCCAATCTATGGAGGTTAATGGTACTCGCTGGCCAGGACACGAATCATTTGGACACCATGTGTGCATATAGGGCACATTTCTTTGAGCCCGCAACTTATTTATTTCATTAGATATATCATTTTCTTTTTCTTTCATATTAAGCATAACAAGCTTTAATGCCTCATATTTTTTTTTACTAGTTTCAATCTTTTCAGAAACTCGTTGCTTTTCTTGTTCGGTTTCTACATCTTCAAGACTTACACCAGATTGCATAATCTGATGTTTTATTTTATCAATTTCATCATTCAATTTTAAAATTTTAGCTTTAACATCAGATAAATCCACACTTTCTAGCTGTTCTGCCCTTTTTTGGCATTCCAGACAAGTCCATAAGTTTTTTTCAACAGTAGTTCTTTTCATCTTAGAAATATCGGCATTTTTTGACTTTTGCGCCTTACAAATCGCACATACCGGATATCTCACTTCTTTATGGTCATTGTCTTCAGCGACAATTTTAGTCATTTCCCTGCCAAGTGTTTTATAACAACAGGCATCTATAGGTTCCATATTAAACCCTTTCGCGAAATATTCTTCTAAAATCTTGGCTAAAATTCTATTTATATCTTGGACATATTTTTGAGTTTTTGGAAGATCTTCTACAAGCATACCTCTTTTAATAGCTTCTGCATCATTTTCATCAAACATTCTAAACGGCGTATCTTCTACGGTTTTTCCATATTTAGATCTCTTTTTTCCTGCATAATTTCTACCACTATTTATTTTGAACCATTTTGCGCCAATAGTCATAACAATCGCTGGTAGAATCCACGATTGTATTAGCTGTTTTTCATTGCGCAACAACTCCCACGCCTTTGGATTCATAAATAATTTGCGTAATGACGGGCCTTCACTTAAAGCTTCTGGAGTAAAATACAAACGCGCTTCTTCTGACATCTTTGGTATTGTCGTAATAATTGGCCATCGCACCAATACATTTCCCTTATCATCTGCCAGTGGTTCAACCTTACCAAAAGCCGATGGACGAAGATGTTCTACTGGTTTTTCCAACAAATCTTTACCAATGTCTTCATCTTCTCCAGCTAACATTTGACTAACAATATCTTCCTCATCACTTTTTGGTATGGAAAAATCTTTTTTAGACTTCTCAGTTTTAGGAGATACCTCGGTCTTAGAAGGCATTTTAGTTTTAGACGCAATATTATCAAGAATTTCGTCTATTAGCTGATCACGAACCAACACCTTTTTAGTTTTAGTGGGTTTTGTTGGTTTTACAGATGTTTCAGATTTCGGCTCAACTATATCCTTGAAAGTTTTTTCCGTGGATTTGATACGAACCTCTTTGGGCTTTTTTGGCATTTCAACGGGTTTTTCTGTTGGTTTTTGTAATAACTTATCAATAGGTGGTTGTTTTAAAACAGGAATTGCAACCACTGGCACTGGAGATTTTTTAATAGGTCTTCTTGTTGCCTCCTCTTCCTCTTCGGAGCCAAAACCTAAAGATTCTTCTTCACCTTCCGTCTCGGATTCTTCGGCCAGTTCTGGATATTCTTCCCAAAACTTTTCCACATTTTCGTCATCGATTCTAGCGGCAATTTTCCAAATCATATTGAGTCGCTTATAAGCTTCTACCTCTTGTGGGATTTTAGTACCAGTGGGATCTATAATAGTATTTGTATAACTACCAGGCACAAGATCTGCAGCACGCTCAAGCCTATCTTGTAATCTAGAGGAAAGATCTACAAAAGCGTGGCCATATGTGGTAATTTCAGGTTTTTTACTTTTACTGCGATAAAATGTTACAAATCCGCGTGCATATCGATCATCATCATAATTCTCTAAACCGGCTCTCATTGCCAAATCATAATGATGAACCTGCTTCCTGCTAGTTTTTCCCAATGCGTCAGTTTCAACACTTTGTGTGAAATATAACCTATCACCATCCCAAAGCCAAATATATTCTTCAACAATATCACTAAAGGCCGACTTAACTAACCCATCCCTTACTGACATTGCAAATGACCCATCATCGGACATATTATATGATCCCACATTTCCAGTTGGTGAAACTGTTGTACCGCCAGTCGGTTGTGATATCAACGCATCTCCTGGTGGCCAAGTTGGATCACTTATATTCTTTCTGCCCCATGTGTCATTTCCATAATCATCATCGTCTTGAACATCAGAAAGAGGCTTCTTTACTTTTCCATAAGTTTCTCCAAGAGACCACGGAACACGAAGACTGCCCTTGTTATGTAAGGTACTAACATCACTGCGCATACCACTACCCTTAACAACGCCCGTAGTAACATCATCCCAATCTTTATTAAATTCGTCAAGCAATTCCTTTAACTCTTTGCGTAAGTCATTGATTTGTATCTCGCGTTTTAAACCAAATTCAATATGTATTCCACTACCACCACTTTGATAAAGCATAGGAATACTGCCAAATTTCTCCTTGATTTTGCCAACAAGCTTTCGTGCATATTTTTCGGCCTGCCCAAATTCAAACTTACCGTGAATATCTAAATCAACAAAGCCAAGATTGGTTTTGGTTTCAAATACCTCGTGAATGGCAAGAAGCCTCCGCTTTGTCCAGTAAAAATAATTGTGCGGATCTTCATTCTTTTCGGGATCATCATTTGTTATAGTAATTTGCTTTCCATCGTGATTTCTCTTTAAAATCTTTTGATTTTTGCCTATGCCAAGATAAATAAGAATTGGCTTTCCCTTAATTCGTACCATGATTTTCTTACGAATATCAGATTTTTCATAATGACTACGGATCTGCTTTCTTGTTAATTTTACATCATCCTTATCTATAAGAATCTCATCCCACTTCTTATCACCCTCATCCTTTTCATCGTCTGCCTTATTGCGCACAATTTTCTCAAATCTTACTAAATCATACTTATGTTTTCCAATCTGCTTTTTCTGTTCTTCGGTCAGTTCGTCTAAAAATGGATGATTCTCAACTCCTTCAAGTTGCACTACACTCATCACCTTTACTTTATGTCCCCACGGAGTTATAAACTCTTGTCCCTCTTTATATTTCCCACGCTCACGACTAATGCGAGTGGTGTAGATGCCTTTTCCACTTTTTAGTTTATACTCAAGTCCCTTATATTCTTCCTGTGGAAATGGAACTGTCGGCAAATCGTCAGCCTCATTGATGTTTTTAAAAAGCTCAAATCTAATAACAACAAAACGACAATTTTTACCAAATTTCTGTTCTAATGATTTTGCTATATGCTTGCCAAAAGCCTTCTGAATGCGCCCAAGGCTCATAGTTTCTTTAGATGTTATCTTAATATCGCACACACGAGAACCCGAATAGGTCATACATTTAACAACTTCATCTATTTTTACAGGGACATCATTTGCCCTTATCGTCATTTGTCTTTTGCCAGACTTAATCTCTTCAGCGTATTGTCCTGGAAAATACAGTGTTCCAGCAACATCTTTATATGCGGCCCGCTTAGACAACATTATCGTAGTGGCCTTTTTTTCAGGAATTTGGGGCCAACGTTTTATAATATGTTTTTCAACTTCATCTTTTAATAATGGTTTTAACTCGCTTTTGTCAATTTTTCTACTAAATTCTTCTTCATATTCAGTTCGTATTTCTTCTAATAAATCTTCATTTTCATTGAGTTCTTTCTGTAGCTCTTTTAATACAATGTCACGCGCTATAAGTTGTTCATTTGTTAAAAATGGGACAGTTAGTGTCTTTTCCTCATCAGACCATTCTTCAGATGCGCGTTTGCTAAACATAAAAGTAGCCACTCTGGTTCCACCAAAACCACTCATACCGTCATTTGGGGGGTAATCGCTAGCAATGCCAGTGACTTTTGTAATCATTTTATTGGCACGGACTAGGTAATGCGTTTGTCCCCTAGAAAATGGCTTTTTCCTAAATAGGAAATTCTGTACAGCGCCGACGCCAGCAGCATTGGAAATCGCTATTAATTGATAAATGTTATAGGATCCCGAGGCATTAACGTCATATCCAGATTTTTGTACCGAATTAATAACAGAATTTACTCTGTTCATAAAATCCTGTTGTGCTACGCTATCTGCCACCCTGCGCACATCTTTATTGATTATAACATTCTTTCTGGAGAATGTCCTCTGGAATTTGGAATATGTGTCAGGATTGTTTTGGGCCACAAACAGCTTCACTATGCCATTACGCACTACCGCGTCAGTTATGAACTGACCAACTAGCAACTTCAACTCGCTTATCATATATGGAGTATCAACATTAAGCCCCATCTCTTTCAATTTGGCAGTGTCGATAGCATATCCAAGATACTTGTCACCCACTTTTTTAACAACGCCTGGTAAATTACCAGGACTGTATTTAATAGTTGTCCCTTCCTTTCTGGCAACTACGGCTTTTGGATTTGCCCGTACAAATTCCTTTACTGCCGCTTCATCGACAGGAACCCTTACCCAAATATTAGTTCCACGCATTTTTTTGCTAAAATTCAACCACGCTTCCCCAAGTTTGCTATATTCTTCAGACGATATGCCAGTTGCACGCTGGGCTTCAGGATGTGCTGCCAACTTACTTACGAAAGATCCAAATTGAACCTGCGTAGATCCAAATGATGTATCAGAATCGCTTACAGTATAACCTCCACCAGATTCTAAAGTGCTAATGATTTGATATGCCTTTTGTATATCTACACCACGCACATCTTTCAATCCGGTGAAATTCGTCGTCGGCTGGACGATGCCCTTTGGCCCAAACTTTTTCTCAAGAACGCTCAGAACTTCATCGGCATAGGCAGCGCGTTTCGATAAGAAGATGGACGCTTTCTTAATTTCTTCACCTGTAATATTTTCCTTTACCTTGGCGGATTCCATTTGTTTGTCTGTGGGCATCTTTACCTTAATCGTCTTCTCTTTTTCAAAAAATGCCTTCGCTAACCTATGATTGCCATCGACAATCTGATTTTTATACATAAGTATTGGATAACTAAGATCCGCATCACGAATCATTTCCATCTCGCCAGCATATTGTTCGGGATTGTTCAAAACATCCTGTGGACTGTATCCCCAGGATTTTTCAGCGAGTTGGGGGCGCAGGCTTTCCACCGGCATATTCCTGATCGGATTGCTTTCTGTGAGATGCCACAATTTTTCGATATTGTAAACATTCCCCTGTTCATCATCATATATCTGATTAATCTCCCACTCCTTATCTTCTGATTTATTGCTTTTTGCAAGTTCAAAATTATCTATATGTTTAACATGAAATTCATTCATTGTGGCGTCTTTCGGTTTCTTGTCTTCACGGAATCTAGAAAAGCTTTGATGTCGCAAACCACCAGGCAAACGCTCTTGAAAATTTATTTCAACCACAAAAAGACCCCTTTTTAATTTACTCTTAATCGCTTCTTCATCTTTTTTTGAGAAATTACTAATTTCGCTTATATGATAGAGCTTACCCTGATAGTATTGCCCAAACAACGCCTTTAACTTACCCTTATCCGACATCTCGTATTCATATACGACATAGTCATCGGAATCACTCTTACCAAGTCCGGCACCTTTAAATTTATACATAACATCTTTAGGCTTTGGTTCACCTTTTCCAATTTCTTTATAATGATATGGTTTGTCTTTAATTTTAAGAACTATTCCCTCACCACCACTATCAACTGCCTCCTTCATAACATTTTGCCATTTTAAAAATGGAAACTGTTTTGTAATTTGAATTCTAGATGAAGGCTTTACCAATTTTTCTAAGATGTTGCGACGAGTTGAAAATGATTCTTTTGTAATATTTTTACCACTAACCCACAAAATATCATACAGGAATATCTTTAATTCACCTGGCAAATTTTTTGCCACTTCTTGTGAGTTTTTTGGACTAGAACCGGCCAAAGAAGTTACCTTTCCCACGTCTTGTTTTCCATTATAAAGATATACCAATTCTCCTTCTACTATTGTATTATTTGGTAAAAAATTCAAAGCATTTGTTAATGTTGGAAAATTGTCGGTTTTTTTTTCGCCCTTTCGGCTATAAATATTGATCTTATTATCCGATTTAATAATCTGTAATTTCCAACCATCGTATTTGATTTCAACAACTATGTCTTTTTCGCTATATGTTTCAAGCAATTCTTCTGGATTATTTATCTGCGTCAATCTCATAAGAGAAATTGGTTTTAAAGATGATCTTTTCAAAATTAAAAAGGTCATAAGTCACCAACATCATTAAATCTAACAACATTGCTTAACCAATTACCCCACTGCTCGTCAGTAAAATCATGTTTTCCTAAATTACAATTTTTACAACAAGAAACACAATTTTCAATCAAATATCCAATGGTATTATTAACTCTATCTATGCCGATATTATTTTTGGTAATAGTTCCACAATATTTACAAGGCAAATCATTAAAAGTTAAAAACTGATCAAATGTAAGGTTAAAACATATTTGTCTAGTTTGAGCGCCCCTTATAAGCCCATTGTAAAATTCTTTAAAATATCTTTTTCTAGACAAAACGCGTTCTACAATTCTTGATAAATTATATTTTCTATAATTTACAATTTGTCTGAGATATGACTGCCATTCTTTATAATCAATATTATTTTTGGCATAATTACATATTGTGCAACAAGATGTACAATTACTTATTGAATATCCTAATTTATTATTTTTTCTATCTATACCTATCGTTTTGATTTTACTACCACAATATGTACATGGCTGTTGCCAAAAAGATACAAACTCTACAAACGCTAAGTCAAAACATAATTTTCTCTTTTTAGCATCTGCTTTATAGGTGCGAAATTTACATTTTATCCCACTTTTGTGTTTAATATAGCAGTTGTGAGCAGAAATCTTATGAGTTAGTGCTAATTTATTCTTGTTTGTTTTGTAGTACTGTTTTTGCCAAACAAGCATTTTTTCTTTATTTTTTTCGTATCGCAACTTATTATATGTTTTTCTACAAGACTTACACCACGCCTCAAACCCGTCTTTTGTGGCTTTGTTTTTGTTAAACTCGTTTTTATTCAATAAATTTTTACATTTAGAACACTTTTTCATTCATCTGCTCCAAATTAAATGAAATTTCTTTCGCCTCTTATTTTGACATTAAAGATACGAGCTTGCTAATGCGTAATTGTCGTTTTGAAGCGGTTTTTTCTTTTGTTGTTAAATTCAATTGAGTTTTTTTATTATGTTTTTTTGCCTCAGGGCCTTGTTTTTCTAAAAGGTATATAATTTTACCATCATTGTCTTCCTTAAGTTCCTTATGATTTTTATTAATGCTTCCTTTTTGTAGGTAAGTAAACAACCTCACACCCGGAGTTTTTTTCTTTGCCTTTTCTAAATCCTTTCCATTGACAATTTCAGCCCAGACATATTCAGCACGCCGGCGCCTTTTACTAATTTCCGGACTTTCCTTTTTCGGCGTTTCAGTGGACTTACTAGGACTTTCGGGCGCAACCTCTGATACCTCAATAGGTTCGGCTTCGAGACTACCAGATTCAACTTCTGGAGTTGTTAGTTTTTGTTCTGGTCTATTTGCCAGTTCCTTTTCAAGCGCCTCTTCTTCGTCTGTAAGAATGTCAGTTGCTGGCTCAGTTTTCTTTTTTGTGGGTCCAGCTGGAATCGGAGGTAGCATCGCTGGTGGAAAACCCTTACCTTTCGGCGGCTCGGATTTTTCTGGCACTACAAGCTTTTTTTCCACCTTGCTTTCAACTGGCGTTTTTAATTCCTCGGTCGATTCCGATACTTCTTTGTAATATGTGTACTTTTCATCTTCCTTGATTATCCGCCATATTGAATCACCAAAAACCGCTTTCATAACATTTAGGCGGGTGTCTTCCTGTAATTTCCTGTAGTCAGACGGTTTGCCTTTGATAGGTCTCATCAATCTCGTGTAATGTGGAGCCCTTTCTCTGTCAATCCTGACCATGGTTTCGTCCGAAGACACGAATATTTTCTGCTGACCCTCTGTCCTGTCAACAGGCAGCCATTTCACATCGTCCTGAATGCCACCTCCCGTCATTCTTTCAACCTTCTCCGACGGTGTCAGGTATTCAGGCTCTTTCTCTTCCTTTTCCTGCTGATCTTTGAATTTCATAATATATGATAGGAATCTACCATAAATCACATCAAAAGGTTTCGTGATATCTTTGGTATTGAGTATTTTTAACTTATCGAGTTTAATACGCCAGTCTTGTAAATCGTGGTTTTTAACATCTTTCTTCAGCTCGCTAATAACTTTCTCTGCCTCATCTACACGCTCCTGAATCTTTTCCTGAGCTTCCTTCGCTGCATTGTAAAGCTCCTTATATTCCGAATAAAACCAGGTCTTAGCTTTGCCCTTCATACGCTTCCATACATTTGCCCAAAAACCAGCTAATTTAACAATATCGTTACTATATTCTGCCGTCCGCTCAATATATTCGTCAAGCAGCGCAGTGCTTTCAAAATCACCCATCTGGTCGAAAAAATCAGCAGCAGCCACAATTTCTATCATCGATGGTATATATGGAAGCCCTTTGTTAATCATTTGCGGAGTCCCTCCGGTTCTGTTTCTTCCTTGCTCTTTTTATAATACCCTTTTCAAGTTCTATAGCAGCTAAAAGTGCCCTAAGCATCTGCACTCTCATTCTTGTAGTTTTCTGCTGATCTTCCCACGCTTTCAGTGATTCTGCTATTTTAACACAAAGATGATCTGCTTTTTTATCATCACTGCCTTTTAAACAATCCTTCACTTCTTTGCGCCATAATTGGCAGATTTTTTGAAATTCATTATCTTCTTTCTTCATGTCTTATACTCCTGGTGACCCACCAGCTCCAGCCCCAGGCCCAAGTGGTGGTGTTCCACCTGGAATCTCAGGTGCGCCGGCCCCTGGTGCCCCCCCTGGTGCCGGTGGCGGAGCTAACTCTGGCAATCCACCACCCAGTCCACCACCTCCCATCGGAGGCATTCCACCGCCTCCTGGGGCCCCTGCTAACCCACCAGCCTCTGGAGGCATAGCCATACCAGCACCACCTTCTGGCTGTTGTTCTCCCGCAGGCTCTGAAATAGGTTTTTCTGGGTCAAGTGCACGCAACTCACTCAACGACATTGTCGCTAAAGCTTGCTCTTCACGCTGCACAATCGCAGTATCAATGCGTTCCTGACGCATCTTTACCTTTTCATCATCATAATTCAATCCAAGACTTCTATATAAAGTCTGTACTGAGGCCTGTTTCGAGCCAACAAGCCCAGTAATATTCTGGATGTAATCACTTAAATCATATAGATTCATCTGATTCCATTCAACTTCAGGAACAATTAGGCGCTTCTTGCCATCTTTGTATTCAAAGAAACCCTGTACTTCACTAATTGGAGCAAATACCTTGTTTGTTAACCAACGGGCTATCATGTTTCTGAAATTAAAATACCGCTGTCTTAACACCTCTAACCCAATTGATGCAGAGGCATATACTGAACTTTCCTGATCTATAACAGCGGGCGGAATCATTAGCGCTGTATAGATATTCTTTATAATGAGATTCATATCTTCAGAGATCTCAAGTACCTGCCCAGAAGCACCGACGCGCGTAATATCTACACCCGCGTGAGTAACAAGCTTGAAATCCTTATCATATTGCGCCTCTTCAAGCATCTGCCTGAAATATTCAAGATCTTCTGCCGTTGCGCGATAATCACCATCTCCAGTACCACCAACTTTAACAATGGTGATTGGGTTCACTAAGCCGTCAGCTTGGGCGTATTTACAGTTTCCCTGAATAGTAATTTTCCCATTACGGCGGGTAACAAATAAACCATTTGGGACTTCAAAACAAAAAACCTCGCCAGAATATGGCGTCTTTCTAAATGTGGCTCCGCCACCATTTCCACTATCTTTGCGATTACCATATATTATTGGAAAGCATCCATAAACAGTATTTGACCAAGCAACAGACCAATACAATTTTCCCTGTCCATTTTTGGCACGATCTACAAGTGGGGCATATCCACACTTAAATGCTATTTCCTGTATATCATCGGCCAGTTGTTTAGAAATGGTGGAGTATCTATAGCCAATTGACGATGTGCCATATTTGCTTGGATTTATTCTGGCGTCACCCTCGGACAAGGCTGTAAGAAGAATGTCAAGCAATTCAGGTGATAATTCTTTAACCCACTGCGGAAGATGTTTATTATGGCTATTTGTTCCTATTTCATCAGCAAAATGATTACTTAGCGCCTTATTTGAAATTTTCCAATTTTCCATCGAGCAGTGATTATTTAATGAAAAGCCCCTGGTATTTTCACTAAATCGAATTCCCAAATGTTTGTCACAATAACCAGCAAGCATTGTCATAGAATTGCGTATGGAATCTATATGTTCTGATTTAACACTTTGATTACATCCAACTCCATACTGATAAGTACTTGTATTATAAGAAATACATCCTTCTGCGACCAAATGTCCTAGGATCTTCATATAATCCTCAGCGGGAATCTTATAACCACATACATCAACTTCTGAAATTTCTTTGCCTTGCCAATCAACTACACAGCGGGTTTTGTAAAAATAGCCCTTCTTTATATTTTGCGCTTCTATAAAATCAAAATTATGATAGCCATTTCCATGAGATCTGCTTTGTGCTAACCACATCCTGTGTCCTGGTGTTACAAGCATATCTATCTTTTTGCCAGAAAAGCGATACATATCACCATCATAATGTTTTTTAAAACGATCTACCGGCTTTTGATATTCCAATTGATTTGTGTTGGAATTGAAAGTGCCAATAACATCATCGTCTGTAACTTCATCATAAAATTTGAAACCATCTTTGGTTAATACCTCTGTATCTGTTGAATAGCATTCGCGAAGCTTGTCATAAAGCATTAAGTCTTTAAACGCACTTACTATAATACTGGTTCCACGAACATCATAAGGGCTCGAAAGCATTTTTAAATGAGACACATTGAAGTTATCTAGCCTAATATCCTGACCAGTCCTCACGGCGTGAATGATATTTGGTGGTATCTGCTGTCGAAGTTGGACATCAGCAGGGTTATTACTCAGAACAAGTCGCTGTAATACTTGGTCGGGTCTTAATGAAATAAGGGGTTCGCCACCCAATACCGCCTTTTTTACGTGTATATAATCTGGGTTTTGAATAATGAATCTAGACCATTTACCAGTGCCCTCATCAAATTCACAAAATGGGAAAACCTCACCCATTTTCCAGTGTTCTAACGCCAAATCACCAAGCATAGTAAGGGCATCAGCCTCTTCCATCATATCTTCAAAAAACACACGCACTTTTGGATCATGACATTTGAGGTTAATTTTACTAATTGGATATGTTGCATGTAGTGTAATCACATTACGCACAATTGGATGCAATAGAAAAAAGTTTCTTATCCAGGCGTTAACTGTTGTCCTATCCCGTGGCAGATTTAGGTTCGCCATCGTAAAAAGAGGACTATAAACCTCAGGAGCCAATCTTTCTACGCTAGAACCAGACGAAGTAGCTGCGCCACCGCCAGAAGTACCAACGCTTGCGGCTATTTTTCTGATGCTTTCGGCCCTTATATTTTCGGACATTTGTTGTTTATAAGCTTCACTGTGTACTACAGCACCAAATGGTGATATTTGATTTGAACCTGTAACACTAGATCTCCGTGCATTGCCCATACTGACACCATCTTGTGCGGACAACCACGCACCCCTACTAATCTTATTTTCATCAGTAGCTGAAGGGGTGGGCATTGCACCACGCTTGAGGTGACTACTTTCATATGTTCCACCCTCAACTATAGTGCCTCTGTTAATCTCTTCTTCAATTGCTCCCTTCCTATAATCAGACAAACCACCAGCCAATTTTGGAGAAACCCTAATAATTTGGGGCCCGGTTGGTCTTGCGACTCTTCTTGACATCATTCACCTCTAAGCTTTGGCACATATGCCAATATGGGTTTGGGGAGTCTACCACCACTTGGTGTGTTTTGATTCACCCTAAATCCGCAGGTTTTATCAAATTTATATGCCAGATAAGCATATATTAAAGCCATAAAACCATCATTCTGTTCCTTTCCTTTTACATACATTTGGTATGGCATTCCGTTTCTAATTGTTGTTCTACTTTCCATTGAACAACAATGTCTCACAAACCAGGCCAACCGTTCATAGCTTACCCAAGGGAAACGAATCTGTCCGTGACGCAACAGATTGAATACCTCATTGATAATTCTATCCTTTTCTACAACTATTTCAAGCTCTTCTTTATTATATTTTACTCCTCCAGATACAGTTGGAGCATTTCTTACAGTTTTAAACTTTTCCCCATAGATTCTCTTGAGTTCGCCCGATAGATCTTCGGCGAATCCAATGTCGCCCATCGCCGACCTAACGCTATACACACGAAACATCCTTTCCACGAATTCCTTTTTCGATTCGAGATCAATTCTTTTGAGCCGTTCGACATACTCCACGCTGAATCTTTCTTGGTGATCGACAGATAAGACACAACCCGCGCAAAAAGATTGTCCACGTTTTATGCCGTCCATATCAGGCTTGCCACCCCAATCTACTCCAAAATATGTTATTTTAGCATCTTTTTCAATTGATTTGGCCATTGGCCTATCTGCATCACGACATGCTTTATAGATTTCCTCAAAGGTAATTGGCATACCCTGGCCAGAGTGAAATTCTCCAAGAATCTCATTGTTCCAAATAATCTCGGAGTTAAGTGGGTTGCTATCTGGTTTCTGCTTTGCGATGATTTCTTTAGTGAATTCAGGGATAAAAAGCTGATTATAATGAAAACCCACAAAATCTGCATTTTCTCTACCAGGAGATGGAATCCATTTCCCTCTCTCAATCGCCTCAACCTTATCCTGTTCACAGCCACAAGTTGGACATTTTACTACATTACCATAAAGCCATATCTCTTTTTCCCACTTGTCTGATTCGGGCGTATAAAGAAGAAAGTAATTTTTACACTCAACACAGCCAAGATAAAATCTTCTCTGATCCGATTGTTCCCACATACGATGAAATAAGGTGCCTTTTTGTCGCGGTGTGCCAAAATACACCTGAACCCCACCAGGTTGCGGGCCGTGTTGTGCACGAGTTAAACATTTAATGGCTTTGGCAATTGCTACTTCAGTCATATCTTGAACTTCATCGCAAAACAATATATCAAAAGTACGACCAAGAACCCTTGTTCCTTCATTACCCAATGATTCGCACCACAAGGTATTTCCATTTTTGAACTGTTTATAATACAAACTATCCGTGGCTTCCCTCTTACTATCTTTCTGTGCCACAATAAATGGTTTAAGCTTACCAGGATTTCTTTTATCTTCAAAATCAGGAACTTCAGCAGATCCATTGATCATCTTTTCTAACTTATCTTTAGAAAAGGCATGCATAATCTCAAGCTGTGGAAACGCATGCATTACTCTTACTGGCGGAATACCATTTTTTCCAAATACGCCACTGGCTGTAAAAAACAGCTCAAGATTATTTGCGGCTGTTGTTGCAGCAACCTGACGACCCTTAACCATAACAACTGGCTTGCCATTATCAGACATAGAAACATAAGCTATATGTCTATATATGTCAGCCATCCATTTCCAACCATTTCCGGTTATTTTAAAGGGCCTTCCGTCTAGTGTAAGATAGCTCTCCGCAAACGAGACGGGATCCATCTTTAGGACTTCCTGTTTCAAGGAATCAAAACTATTTTCGGGGCGCCAGATATCACTGGCCGATAGGGTTTTTAATCTCATAATCTATCAAATTTACCTTTTAGGTGCCGGAGAGTGAAATATTTCGTTATTATCACTATCACCTTCTGTAACTACAAACACAGCATAACCCATTCCAGCAAGTTCATCTCCCGCGTCGGGAAGATCCCTTTTTTCTTTTTTGAGGCACCTTTTAATATATTTGCCCAAATCTTCATCATGGACATCTATTTCCTCACGACGCTCATCCTGTAACATCTTTAGGATAGCAGGAAAGTCTACATGACCTTCACGAGATTTACACAAATTGTCTATAAAGATTTTGACTTTTGGATACTTTTTCAATGCTTTGGGAAGTGATACTTCTTCTTCCACTTCTTTTGCCACTTTTCTGATATGTCTGTCCATAATATTAGCACTAACAAAATCACCATCATCCTCAAAAGCATTTGCTAATGACACGAGGGTGTTGATAATTTCAGCTTTACTTTTCTTATCCTTTTCCATTTTTGATTCCATATCTTCCAAAAAATCATAATACTTTTCATGCTCAGTTAGATGATCCTTCGCAATCTCCTTTCTAATAGCCTTATCAGGCGTATGTTCCTTTTCCACTTTAACACCCTTTTCAATCTGCTTTTTATCAAAATCCGAATCGGGACAGCCATCTGCCAGTCCACCAGAAAGTTTATCATTAGCCTCATTCTGCATTTTTTGATTTACTATGTGTGTAACCATCCTATCAACATATTTTGAAAATGTCAAATTTGGTTCTTTTTCTTTTGCCACATCAAATTCAGCATCTAATGTTATGTGAAATTCTGAATCCGATTCATAAGTTTTCATCACATTGTCAAATAATTGCCGATGTTTGTGAATATCCATTACGCCTGTTTGTGTAAGTTCATCATCAAATTCTTCCTGTGAGCCTTGTGAAAGTTTAGCACCGGCACTCTTTTCGGGCTGGCCGTCATTTTGTTCAGACTGTCCCAAAACAACATCTAAGCCAATGCGTTCGCGCAACTCTCTGACACGCGCCTCAACACTATGTTTATCTTCCTTTATCTTAAAAAGGCTCTTAATGTCATCAAAATTCCCGCCCTTTTCAAGCTCGCGGTCGGCGAAGTCCCTGAGCCAATCAGACTGGACGGCTGGGCGCATATATTCGTAATCGTTTCGATTAAATGACATATCAGACTCCTATTCAAATTTACTTAAATGTTTTTAGGCGTGGTAATTCGCAGTCCATTCGCCACCTTCTTCGGATTTCGAGGTATCGACTTTTTCATCACCAATGCGAAGCCTATCCTGAAATGTTGGATAACCAAAATCATTTAGAATTTGAAAAATAGCCACTTCCTCTCTTGGCGTAAAATCATATTTCTTTTTTGCTTTTTCATATAATTCGTCCATATTACGCCCGCCAGAAACCACGCCATTAATTAAGGCACGAACTATTGAACTTTCAAATTCTGATATTTGTACTTGAATGCCTGTAAAAGTGGGCGTATTAGCCTCTTTTACAAGCCCGTCACCCATCTCATCCTCACTATGCCGGCGCATCTTTTTACGGTTCTTTTTAAGACTATCAAGACTTTCCAATCCCATTTCAAGCTCATCAATGCATTGCTCAATAAACTTGCGTGCCTTATCCACATGATTTGCATCAAGGACATCATCATAATCTTCTCTTAATGCCTGGGAGACATAATTGTTGAGCTTGTTATATTGCCCAAGAGTGCGCTCCATAAGAGCCTGGTTGCCTCTTGTGGTATTTGGCTTTGGAATCCTAGCCAGATCATCCATCAAGAATTGTGTAAAATGTTTAGGTTCTTTAGTATTTCGCCATCCACCCTCATTGGCCATTTGTTTGGGTTGTTCCTTACCAGCTGGCATAATTTGAGGCTTCTGTTCACCTGCAGGCTGTGTCTTTGGAGGTGGTGGAAACACATTGGGCGGAATTGGCAATTCAAGATCACCCTCAGCGACAGAAATAAGCTCCCTAGCCGATCCATCATAAATTTGTTCGTCTTCAGCCACGGTGAAGATCCCTTCTTCTTTTGCCATTATAAGTCTCCTCCATTATGCAAATGATCTTTTCTTTCTAGTTTTTCAATAATGGCGCTGATTCTAAACATCACATTGTCATTCGCCGTTATTAGATTATCTATATGTTTACTTAAGATTTTTTCAAAATACTTAATACTAAAAAAACTCTTCATATTTGCATACGATTTGTTTTTAATTTCCATCTCGGCGGACATATAATTCCTCCTACACTAATTGGATATTCTATCCAACTTAGCAACCAAGTCACCAAGGCGCTGCATTAAAAGCATCTGAGATGAAATAAGTTCTGTCATTTTTTCGAACAGCACTGCCTGACCAGATTTGATTTCATCAATACGATCTTCAGAATTTGCCATACAATTATTCATCCCCCTTATCAGTGAAAGCATTTCTCGTGGAACATACCACAGTGGCATGTGATTCTCGTCATACACCGCATGTAACATATGAATCTCTTTTGTGAGTTTATGAATTTCTTCTAGTTGTGCAACCTGTTCCTGACGAAGAACATTTCTAGATTGTGCGTCAGAAAGGGCATCAGACCTATTATTTTTGCTATTCCGTTTAGATATGAAATATTCCACCGTTTTTATTAGCGCCCAGGCCATTCCAACAAACAAAGCTGTCAATGCGGATCCCGAAAGTGAAAGTTCCATAATTTACCTATTTTTCCTCGGATTGTACTTTTGTACTAAATCCATCATTTTAGAATTATCAAGTTTACCGTTATCATAATACTCCTGTCTGCAACGCCCTAATAAGTCTTTTAAATTCAGGAATTCCTCTTCATCTAGCTCCTCGTGTGCAAGTGTTTTCTCAACTATGCCACGCAAACACTCATCTCCCTGTGTTGCGTTTTTTACAATAGATTGCAGATTATCTCTTCCCACCAATGAGAACAACCCGTAAGGAATATTACGCATTGGCATATTATCACTATACATACCTAGTGGAAACGCGTGTAGTCCGTCCGCACCCATTCCAGAAAATGTTTGTGTATACATCGGACTGCCCTCAAAAGCAGGAGCGTGCTGACCAGCCCCATTATCGCCAAAGTCGCAATTGACCGCCCCAGTCTGTTCCACTACATTTGCGGCATAAAGACAACGCTCGTTATTTCTATAATACACATAGATTCTTTTATTAGCTTTTTCTACACGCTCTCTAGCATCTTGTGATACAGTCCCCAATGGACACATATTTAAAGTGGTGTTACCAGCATGCAAACAACCCTCTGGAATTGGAAGATTGAATGGACACAGCTTTTCACTCTTGTCGGATTTTATCCATGCACACTTAGTTACACATCCACATCGAATCATTTACTTTTTTTTCTCCGACTGCTTTCGCTTTCTTCTACCCTTCCCCTTTCGCATTTCCTGCCAATAGGAAATGAAATCATTGACCGCATTTAAGGCACCATCCGAAGCATCATTCTTCCCTCTCATATGCTTGTGCCATTTTTTTATGAAATCTTTAATGTCTTTGAATTTGTCCATATCACCAGAGTATAAATGTGGTTCCTTTTCAAATTTCTTTGTATCATCTGGTCCAACTGGAACAAAATGTGCCTCAGAAGTAATACCATATTTCTTTTCAATAAACATCTTAACTTCCTCAGGAGTTACATCACCAGAGTCAATTAATTGGTCCAACATACTAAACACCAAGTCGGAAGCATGTGACTTTTCTTCGTCAGTTGTTGGGCGTTCCGACTCTTCTATATCTTCTGGCGTCGGTTTATAATCGAAACTTCCTACATCATCAGCGTGTTTCATAAGGGCTTCCAAATATACTATACGCTCTTTAGCATTTTTCGGATTCCACATTTGATTCCTCTCTTTTTGGGTATTTCTGCGCCACTCTACCCATTCACCAATACCACCTGGAAATTTTTTCATAAACTCTGAAACACTTCCATAATATGGAGAATTTTCATATCCAGCATAATCCATATTAGTTTTCCATGGATTTGGAGTTGTACCGTCATTTACGGGCTCCAAATGGGCTATTTTAATGCGACGACTTACAAAAGCCTGAAAATGTGTACACAGCCTTTCCAAACTTTTCGTATCTTGCTGTCGTAACATCACATCTGCCAACTTAAGCATCCGCGTTAACGAATTTTCCATATTCGTCTCCTATCCCTCTAACAGGTTTTGAATCATGTGCTTTTTGGCTATTTCTGCAGTCATGAGCCTGCTCAGGGGAATAATTGGTAGCAGTTTGTATTCGGACAGCATATCCATGGATTTCTGCGAATCCATTCTTAATATCTGGTTAACCTGTTTTTTAATACTGCTTAGTGGCAGTGTGCTGAGACCACCCCTATATTTAATTATAGCATCCTTTAGTTCTGGATCAACTACCAAATCAAATTTAAGTGCTATCCTCACAGCTCTCAAAATTCTGCGAGGGTCGTACCCAATTGTTAATTCTGGATTTACTGGAGTCCTTAAAATTTTGTTTTTTGTATCATCAAAAGCTTTGTTAGTAATATCAATTGGCTCTTTTGCAAAATCCATAGGTTGTAGAATTGTGTTTATTGTAAAATCCCTACTAAACATTTCTTTTTGCAATGCAGTCAATTCAGACATTCCATTTTTAGCAAGTTCTGCCTCTATGCCGGGCAGTATAAAATTGTTGGAAAAATCCAACCTAATGTTTTTAAAATCCAAACTACTATGCCCATCATCATATGACCTAAATTGAGCATCAGGCCATTCTTTACTAGCAAGCATTGCGAGGGCAAAAGAACCCTTGTCGCCAGTAGTTATATCTACATCTTTTACCTGCGTAGCAACACCAAACAACTTATCTCTTGGTAATCCACCAACAACATATGGCTCTAAAAGCCCATTTTTTTTGGCTAGGTCACCCAATGTGTTCAGTAACTCCGAAAGCAACATAATTACACTCCAGGAGCCGGCGGTGTTGTAAGATCAGGCCCAGGTGGTGGTGCCTCTCCTTCAGTAACTTCAAACATTTCTTTTTCTTTCGGTGCTGGCGGAGTCGCACCAAATTCACCCATTTCAACACTAGGCGCAGGTTTTTCTGTAGTTTTTGTTTCTTTCACATCTTCCTTAAGTCCACCTTTCAACTTACTAACCATTTTATCAAGGCGAGTAACAACATAGTTATTTGTTTCAAGAAGATGTGAAACGGCCTCAGTTAATTCGGGAAAATGACTTGCAATATTTATAGCATCTAACATCATATCAACTTTAGATAATTCCCTAAACTCTTCTCTTGCTTTCAATCTCTGAACCATAGGTTCTAGTATTTCCAAAACATCCTGAACATTACTACCAGCAAAAGGATTGTCTTTCGGATTTTTCATTTCTTTGGGTGGTTCAGGAGCTGGAGGAGGTGGTTCCATTGGAGGTAGTTCTTCACCAGCTCCAGCAGGTGGCATCGGTGCCATTTCTTCTCCACCAGGCATCGGTGCCATTTCTTCTCCACCAGGAGGCATAGGAGGCGCTTCTTCTCCACCAGGAGGCATAGAAGCCATTTCTTCTGTTGGGGCAGGAGGAGGCGTCTCCTCTTTAGTCTCATATTCTCTTCCAGTTAGTGCTTTCTCAATCTGTGATGCAATATCCTCACCTGGTTCCTGCGCAATTTTACGCAAATATATAGCACCCTCGGAAAATCCACTCCTATCCCACTGACCAGCTGTTTTATAAATACAATCTACCATTGATGCTTTTGTTTCAAGGGTAAAAATCATGCGTTTTAATTCAGCCAGATATTCATATAATTTACCAAGAACACTTGCTGGCCATACCTCTTTATATTCATATAATAGCTTTTCAGCTGAATTTAACCTACTAACAAACGCTTTCCTGATAGATTCGGGGGTTCTTTCTGTCTGTCGTGGGCGACCAAGGCTTTTTGGTGGCTCTAAAACTGGCGCGACACCCACTTGATTTTCAACATTAGGCGCTTGAAGAGGTGGGATTATAGCGGTTGCTGAACGCTTGATTTGATATTTTTCGTGATCATTCTTTTCATAATATCTTGCCCAAGCTTCAAAATCTAATTTCTCCATGGGATCCCATCCCTCCAAAACTTGTTTAGACGATGCATCTCTTTCATGTCCAGCCTGCATCATTGTATAAATATTACCAAGTGTTTTCACCCACTTATCCACATCTCTAAATGGCCGTCTATTTCCCTCATTTACACCATTTATATTAGGATAAGCAACTTTGTGCACAGAAGCATTTTCAAGAGTCCAAAACACAGCCTCGCGTATATCAGCAAGACCAATATCTTTCTTATTGCGCAACATATTAAAAGCCGTACTAACTACCTCATCACTATTTTCAGATTTCGTATATCCAAACTCTTCACACAAATCATCAACAAAATTCTCCAAATGAAACAAAAGATTCCTTTCACGATCATTCCGTATTAACAATTTGCCAAGTTTACCAACATCATTATATGCCAATTGCCACAAATCATCGGTCATACCCGCATCAGATATTCCCACCAACACATCATCGGCATAATTGCTAGTCGCTGATGTCATCTGTTGTAATCTCCTCAACATTCGCACTTAATACTTTCACATTTTGATGCATCTCTCCAAAACTTGTATTCTGTGTTCTGTAAGAAAGCGTTGAAAGCTTTCTTTCTAGTTTGCTAAAGAATCTAACAGCCATTTCTGGATCTATTTCCATTAAAGTTTCTCTAATACATTCTCGTATTACCGCCATCTGATCCTCTATGACAGTAATGTTGACATTTGTCTCTATTGTCTGATCGGCGATTTTATCTATATATTTAGCCCATTTCTCTAACACTGTAATATATGTCGCAAAATACTTTTGCAAATTCTGTTCTTCGTTTGTGCTGACCCCTCCCAACTGTGCCCTATTAAATATGTTTTCAATCCTAGCATTAATTAACACTGATAAATTTGCTAACTGTTGCCTTATATCTATATGTAAATCCAATGCTTCTTGTAGCTTTTCTTTATAAATTGGCATACCCTTGAGTTGGGTATTTTCTTTCTTTTCGTCTCGCACTTCCCTTTTATCACTTTCGGCTTCCTTAATCTCCTTTATGGCTTCAGCATCTAAATCAAGCTTTTCTTTCCTAAATTTCTGAAGAGTGGTGGGGGTGAGATGAAGCTTCTTATTATCTGGATGCATCTCTCTTATTATTTTAGCAACTTCCCTTACACCCATACCCTTAGTAAGCATCCTGATAATTTTAGTGCGACTGGGATGCGTAAGTATCTTATTAAATGACATTTCGACAGCTCCTAAAAAAAGACCCGAAAGATACCTGCATTCGTAAAAGCGCACACAAGTACCTAGCGGGTGGAAAGAACTCTATCAATATATGCTGTTCAAGACATTCTGACGACTATCGTAAACCCGCATAGGAATACCACCAAAATCACTGGTTGGTGGGGTCTGTTCCGCTATACTTCCACCCAGTACTCTTTGCCCTTGATAATTTACATATCCCGCTTCATAATTGTAGACTTTTCCGTCAAGTGGGCATTGATAAATATGTTCTGCAATGCGCGCAGATTGTACGCCCACATGATCTGGACAATATCTTGTTGACAAATTCCCCTCATGGGGTGGCATTATTGGCTCAGCTTCAACAGATGACTGGTCTCCACGCATCCTTGGAATATATGTAGCACATTTTACAAGTAATTCAGAAGTTTTATCTACCATATCAGCAAGACTGCAAAATCCATTTTCATCAAGATAATCTGCCATTTTAGTAAGTTCATTGATAGAAATAGTTGTAATACACAAGTTATGCCCAGCTACAAGTCCATACAAGAGTGACTGTTGTGGAACTTCTGTCGCGGTGAGGATTATTTCGTCTATGGTGTCTGCAACATTCTCATTACCACGCCGATCAAAATCATCTGCAAGTACAATCAAATCTATATGCAACTCTTCGGCAGTTTTAGGCTTAAACGCTGTTATAACCCTATTAATTATATCACCAAATGGTTGAAGTCTTTTAAAAAGTTCTTGTCTAGTGATTTCCACTTTCTTTAAATCACTGATCGGCCCTTGGAGATCGCGTATAAGTTTACTCACTTCAGCATATTGCTGACTAAGTCCAGTCAGAAGTTGCTCCGTAGTAGCATCCTGCGCGAACCTTTTCATTATTCATCACCACCAACCAAGATCTTAGCATTACTAAAAAATGCACCCTCTTCCTCTTGATTCTTTCTGGCGTGATATGTCGATTTTAGATGATATTCACCACTTTCATCACGAATCAATTCATGAGCTGGACGACCCAACTTCTTATGGATTGGATACATAGAATTAGGACTATGTATAAACTGACTACTATCATCATATGTCTGTGCAAGACTTACTTTTGCATTGCCAAAATTCACAAGTATCTTTTGATAGTCAGCAACAACATTGCGGTAGGTGTCCTCGTCAAATGTTTGTGCGATGGCTTCAAGCACTTCATCACAGGTATTAAAATCTTCTTGAGCTGCCGCCTTAAAAATAATATCTTTTAGATGATGGATGTTCATATCCAGAAGTGGGCTATCCCTTCTAACAGATGGCTCAATAGACAAAGTTTCTCTCGAAGCAAATGCATGTAACTTCTGTGCAGTAAATTCATCAATAAAATCGCCCTTTGCAAACACAGATGGCATTAGTGGCACATTGCGCTGCATTTCAATTGGAATCTCAATTGTTACTTTACCACGCGGTGTGTTAAGAGCCGCTTCACAAATAAAACCATCTTGTGTAGAGGCTGCGACTCTGACCTGACTGCCCTTAAATCCCATTGATGTCAATTCGACCAGTACCATACGCTTCGCTAGGCGCACAGCGGCTTGAGGATATCCCACCGCAGCTTCAAGGACGCTTTCTTCAATTTCAGAAGTTAGTGCCTTAAGTGATTCTGGAACTAGCGTCGCTGGAATTTCAATATCTTTCAGATTTAAACTTTCATTAGGCATAGTTGCATAAATACCTGAACCCGAAAGACCTTCGCTGCCATCCTGTTCTGGTAATGCATCAGCTGTCTTAGTAACGTCATTGTCTGAAGCATATTTTCTGGAATTTCCAGTCATAACATCAAGAGAATTTAAAACTGTTTGTATGTTTGGAAGCTCTGTGCGCTCTGTAGCGGCAGTTTCGACATATGTGCGAAGATTGGTTGGTGTTAAAGAAACAAACCTACTTCCCGCTACAAAAACACTAGGAAGTTTTTCGCCAGAAGCTTCAGCTGGAATAAACACGCGTATTGCACCACGATGTGTATCGAAGTCAGTAGCGAATACCAAGAATCTAGCATTACCACCAGCAAGACGGATATGGGAGATCTCACAGCCCATAGATCGCAGTTCAAGCCCAACTCTTTCTTTAGCTCTGGTAGCACACTGAGGGTCATATTTATCCGAAATTGGTTCAAACAAATTATCAAAACCATGCTTCACTTCGGAGTCGATATCATACTCCATAGCTGGTTTGATGTTATCCCTACGACCTTCAATAAATGTTTCATTGGGTTTTACTGATTCTGCGGGCTCTGAAAGCAATAAGTCTCCAAGAACCTCTCTGAATTTTGTGCCACTTGCATTCAGACCGATAAGCTGATTATACAGCTTTTCGAAATCACCCTGACTTATAAGCTTTTCTGGATCTTTCTTACACATCTCCTCTACAACGCAAGATACCGCCTTTATAACGGTATCCCGAGGATGTTCATCTGCAGTCCTTTGGAGCCTATTATTGAGATCCATAATTGCGTAGAACTTCCCGTGTTCGAGCTTAGCTAACAGCAATTCGGCCTGCTGTTTCAGGGTGCTAATGTTGCTCATTTTATTGCCTCCAATAATTTTGGACATTAGTCCAAAAGTTTTCTGTGTAGTTTTATACTTCTTCTTCGTCCGTTTCCGACAGAACATCTCCAAGCGTCATATTAATAGTCTCAAGTTTCTGTAACAACAAATCATTTCCAACAGTCGCATCTTCGGCTCTTTTAGATAGTGGGAATCTTACTTTCGATATTTTTGCACTTGTCATAACATCAGGCACTTCAATATCTTTAAGGGCTCGTTCTAACCCCGCACGATCCTCTGGAGTTATCATCCAAAGATCCGTTTCGATTTCTTCATTGGACGATGGAATGGTTTTTTTCATAACCATTTCCGACAGCTCCTCATCGGACGAATCCTGCTTTTTTTCTTTAGATTTTGTGGCAATGTCTTTCAATATTTCACCGATGTCTTTCTGAACTTCGGTTTTCTTCTTGTGTTCAGCACGCTTACGGTCCTGACGGAACTCACTACCAAGTCCAAGTGGATCGCTAATTTTTGTATCAAAGATACCAGCCGCGCTGAGTAACTCATATTTTTCTTTTGGAATGCTAGAAACGAATTTTGAAACAAAAGTATCATCTGTGGAAAGTTTTTCTTGCATAGTTTGACGAAACAATTCGACATCTTCTGTTGTATTAGCATCAACAATACTAGCAGCTAATCTGTGTATGGGGGTATCTTTATATAATACGGTAAGATTACTTCCCTTGGCATCTAAAATAACACGCCAATCAGAAGACTTTACAACCTGCTGCTCATCTTCAGGCAAATTATAAGTCCTAACCAAAAATTCATTACCATCATCATCTGCCTGTATCTGCCACAGGTCTTCTGTACTGTCACCCTTAAGGCGGAAAAGATCGAAAGCAACACGCACTAATCTATCCTTATTTCCCTCTAAAGGAAGCCTGTTTGGATCTGGCATAACAACTTTGGCTACATCAGACCAGTCAAGTTCAAATTTTACCATCAGATTTCCTCCAAGGATATAGAAGTTTGATACAGATACACTGCTTCGTTAATAATGTGAATGTATTAATAGAAATTTGAACACAAATTGTAGGCAAGTGATAGAGAGTACACGACTTTCCATATTATAGGTGCAACAAACTGCATCAGATCTATAACATGTTGTAATATTTAGATAAAATAATATTGATGCAGTGCGTCGCCCGGCACTATAGACGCAATTATCCTATTTAAAACAGATAAAACAAAAAAATATTAAGTTTTATCAGATCAAATCTTAGAAATCCTCACAGCTTAGATGCACTCAACACAAATCTTCATCATCATTTTTTCTCTTACTGGTCCCAACAAAATCTAATGGATCCTTAGCTCGTAACTCTTCCATTTCAGACAATATCTCTAAAATCTTTTCATCTTTATAGCATATTTTGGTTAATTTCTTAATCGCACCACCATATCTTTTCTTACCATTGGCGTAATCAATATTACCCATTAGAAGCTTATGTACAGTAGTTTGATGTATACTAAGTTGTTCTGCTATTTGTATCTGCGTCTTTCCCTGAAGTCTTAGCGTTACAACTTCAGTCTGACGGGCAGTCAGATTTGCACCAATGATGCGCAATACCTCTATCATCAATTCCTGCCTCAATTCATAGAATCTCTCTGAATATGACGATAGATTTAGTTGCGCACCCAGCCCCTCCGCCAGCTGAAAATCATTTAAGATGGTAGGATCTATCGGTATTTCAACAATCTTCCATTGATATGAGTCAGATTTATTTTTCTTAGAAGACATAAAAGGCACCTCTACTACACTAATCCCATAAGGGTTTAATACTACCATAGTCTTCCCTTTTTTCTAAATTTGTAATCAGCTCTCCAATTGGGCGACTTCTAAGAAACTGATCAACATCCTTAATTCCCTGCGGAAACGGATTATGCGCCACAATGGATATGCCATCATACTGCTTTTTTTTGATAGTTCTTTGTGCACATTCCTGTGCATCTTGTTCATTGTCTAATATAAGGACAATCCTGTCCGCATATCTAGCCAAAAGTGCAATATGTCTTGTAGAAAGCTGTTTACCACAAATTCCCACAAAATTATCTAATCCCTTCTGATGTGGAGTAATGACATCGAATAACCCCTCTACCACATATGCAACACCAGTTTCCAGGATACTATGTTTGGCAAAATTAAGACCATAAAGATGCTGACTTTTCTTATATACCGAATTTATATATTTTGGAATACCCTTGTGATCCCGTTCTTCTTCAGACATACGAACCCTACCCGCCATTGCGATATAGTTCCCATATGCGTCCCTAACGGGCATAACAAGATCCCATGTTTTAAAAACACTTTTAGATGCGTTTTTGATAACTCCAGCTTCTCTAAGGCTTTTAGGATCGGCCAGATCAAACAACTCCCTAAGATCTTGCGGAAAAAGACCTATCTCAAATCGCTTTATTATGTCATCAGATAAATTGCGGTCATTTCTTAGGTAATTTAACGCTATTTCATCACTATAGAGTTTCATACAGCAATATTCTGAGACATTTGCCAAAACCTGTCCAATACTATTCATCTTCCTTTACTTTCTTCTCTGCATTCATTTGTGCAGCTCGCAGGAAAATAGCACTTACTGTAACTGGCGACTTACAAACCTTGCAATAAGCCTTTCCATCACCCTCTACATAGTATTCTGTATTACCCTTACAACTCTTACAAAAAGTCTGGAAAGCTTGTTTGGTCTTACTACGCACAATCTGTCCACTATCTTTAAGTACGCGCTTAAACTGGTCAGTTACTCCAGCTATAACGCCCCCACACTCACTACAAACCACCTGATTCGTAGCCATATCAAGCTTGGCCTCCGAAGACTGCATACATCCCCTGTTAGTACAACTAATTAATGTCATTTCTACTCCTCCTCGTTTTCTGGAATAAGTTCGCTAACTTCTGCCCACATTTGTTCTCCGGAAGCCTCTTCCTCAACGGCCATCGGTTTAGCACCCTGTGCTTTGGCATTTTTAACCTCATCAAACATTGCGGATGCAAGTCCCTCATTCAGCAAAGCATTATAAAATGCCTCCTTACTTGCCCACTTCTCATCCTTGTATGTATATGTGCGATTATTAGGTCTCTCTACGACACCATACTTACAAGCGAGTTTTGCCAACTCAATATTCTTGTCAACCAATCCCTTACAATACTGGATGTTAAATTCACATTTACGAAACGGTGGGCCTCCTCTGTTTTTATCAATCCTTGCGTGTACCATATGACCGATTTGATCCTCACCATCAAGTATCTTTCCATCTTTGTTCATAGAAGGAATAAAATGAAGCATCACGGAACACCAGTGTTTCCAGGCAGATCCACCAGGCGTTGTTGTTGGATCACCAAACATCTGCCCAGGATTTGTGCGAACCTGATTAATAGCAATCAGCGTCACACCCGTTTCTGACAACATTGGCGACAATGAACGCAACACTGGAGGTAGGAATCTTGCTTGTAATGCCATATTGCTCTTTCCCACCCTACTAGCCCGTTCCAGCGGCGGCTGAATAGATGCAATGCTGTCAAGCACGATCAGACCCAATCCCGAGCCTTTCGCACCACCTTTGGCCTTCACAAGGTCAAGGAGACCTGGCTTCACCTTAACATTTGCCTTCTTTGGATCCTTTGCTGCATCCTTATGTGGTACTCCACACAACTGTTCGAAAATTTTAGCACCCTCATTAGTTTTCCACTTTTTCAGCCTGCTAATATCTACACCCATTGTCTGCGCCCACTCTTCATCCAGAGCGAATTCGGCATCTATAAAAAGTGCCCAATTCTTGGGGTCAAGTTTCTGCCATTCCCTAATTGCCATAAGGCTCATTAAGGTCTTACCACTACTTTCTTTTCCAGCATATTGGATAATCCTACCACCAAGCAGCCCCCAACACCCAAGAATGTCATCTATAGCATAGCTGCCAGACGAACAGATGATTCCTGGGGCAAGCACGCCATCAGTCTCGTCAGCACCATATAGACCTTCCATTTCACCCCAAATAGTCTCTAATACACCCTTCTCTTTTTCCTTAGCCATTGTTTTCCTCTTTATTTTCCATTGTTTCCTTAAGCTTTAACAACAGGCCTTCTTGTTCGACAGACAGTGCCTTTGGTAGTTCCACCAACACTTCTACTAGATGATCGCCAGTTCCACCAAAACCTCCCTTCATGCCGGCAGATTTTATACGCAAAATAGTATTAGGTTGAGTTCCAGGAGTTACCTTTAAGAATTTTTGTCCTTGAAGAGTATTAATTTTCACACCACCACCCAAAAGCGCATCAAACATACTTATCTTGATTTTACTCATTATGTCGACCATATTTTCCATTAAAATAAATTCAGGATGTGGTGCGTATAAAATAGCAATCTCAAGATCCTCAACTGGATATATCTTTCCCCCATGATTAATGCCCGCAGGAATCACAACCTCAAAATTCTGCGAATTTGCCTTTTTGCCAGTTCCTTGGCAATCTATACACACTGCCAATACCTCGCGACCAAGACCTCGACAATATGGACAATTCTGACTAATAAGCATAACCCCATGCGATGTTCTTATTTGACCGCTACCATTACACGGCTTACAATGTTTGTCGCTGAGTTCAAATCCTATGCCTTTACATTTCTGACAATTGATATTATCCATCACTGTAATATTCTTTTTACAGCCACTATTAACTTCTTCAAGAGAAATTTGAATTCTTCCAGTGCGTTTTCTTTTTGTCTGTTTAGAACTAAACATATCATTAAATTCAACATTAAGGCCAAGGTCTCTAAAAATACTATTCATATTAAAAGGATTAAAACCTGGCATTCTTCGCTCAGGTTTCCACTTACCATCCTTAATAAGTTCGTAAGCAGCATTTATTTCCTTGCATTTGTCTTCAGCGGTTTTATCATCAGGATTACGATCAGGATGATGTTCCATAGCAAGCTTTATATATGCCTTTTTTATATCTTCTGGAGAAGATCCTGGCTCAACCCCAAGAACCTTATATGGATCATTCATTCCTTACTCCTAACATCTAGTGCATAAGCCCAAGCGACAGCAATGCCATCTGCTTCATCACGCGTAGTATCTGCCACACCACCCTTAGGTTTTAAGATATCAGAAAACTGTGGTTCTAAATAGGTGCGTATCAAATCTGGCATCTGTTCCTTGTCTGGCGTATGCTTAAGATTATATGCAATCTTGATAATTTTTCGGATGTTGTGAACATCATATAAATGAAGCTTACCAACACAACGGAAAGCCGCTAGAGCAGCGACACGATTAAAAGCCGCTAGGATAGTTATTGTGCGTGCTGAAGAACTTCCCCTAACATACATCAGGATATCCTCTACAGCGACTACAGAGGGCTTAAACTCTTCACATAGGGCGGATATACTATCAAATACATTGCTTAACCGCTTCATAAAATCATGCTTCGAATCAAGAGGCTTAATATGTCCGTGCGCTAAGAGGGCGAAGGTTTTATCAGGTTTATAGCCAATCAGGCCCCATCCAATTGTCGAACTACTACAATCCAATCCAAGAATGGTAAATTCTGTAATAGACAAATCATAAAGTTTTATTGTTCTTTCCTTCGCCCTCTTTTTTATCATTTAGTTTGGGGGCTGGATTCCTTCCAGCATCTTTTGCGCTTCCTTGACAACTTCGCTAACACTACGAACTGAAGATCTACTCATATCAAGGGAAAACATCTTTTCATATGCTTTACTTAACCTATTTATCACTTTGCTTTGTATCCCATTAAAATTCCTAGTAAATAAAATTTTAAAAAAATCACTAAAATGAAAACAGCCACTTTCTCTAAGAATCCTAATAAAATAGAACCGCTTTTTAATACTGTCTCTAAAATTATGTGACCTATTACCCATTTTATCCTCCTCAATTCAATTTTGCGCTGGTGGAAGGCAACTTGTTGAGCATCTGCAAAACATAATCCAATTTATGCCCGACCAGACCAACATCCTTGTTATTAATTTGCTCAAAACGCACACACCTCTCCACAATATCAGCCTCTATCCTCTTTCCTTCTTGAATTAGAAAGTCGTAAAAACTCTGCCACGATCCATCATGATTCTGATCTCTGAGCGCCGCTAGTTGTTCTGGATATATATCTTCTACATCCACACCGTCAAACATACTGAGATCTAAGCAGTCAAAATTTAATTGTTGTTGAAAATCCTGCATAAATTCAGATATTTCCTGCAAACACGCATAAAGTCTTGCAAGATGCTGGTCAATAGATCTCTGATTTGAGAGAATCGTCCCAACAAGTAATGTCATAGAATCTTTGTCAGGTAGATTAAATTTCGGAGACGAACAGCCGAAACCATATTTGTGTGATATATCCATCATCATAAATACAAGTTTCTGGCTGATATCATCTCTAGAAAAAACTACTTTGGTCTCAAGCCTAGCTGGTCGTGATTTTACAAGAAGTGCTTGGAATTCACCCAACTCTATAATTTTGACATCAATATTCTTTTTAGGTGCCATAGGCGTCCATAAAGTTAAACTGGCGGATCCTGCTTAGACCACATTGTTTTTTTGCAGGATCCGCCAGCTATTCGGCTACGACTGATCGTCTCCGAAATCAAAATCCTCGTCCTTCACGGCAGGCTTATTGTCGCTACTCTTGGAAACGGTTTTAGTACCAACCGCATACGAGGGGGCGGGACTATCATCGATCGCACCCATCTTCTCAGCCACTTCCTCAGGAGTTGCGGGCTGACAGAACTTACCAATATTCACCCTTTCAAAGAAATTAGCCACAATGGCTTTTTCCTCATCATTGAGGTCTCTCTGCCTAGGACTGGGAAGAACGGTATAAAGGGGATTGGTTCCCTTCGGGCCACGCTGAACAGTGACATCATATGCCATTACCTTGCCCCAATCGTGCTGATAAAATGCACTCCACTCTGGATTGTTGACATACTTCTTGATGCCATTATAGATCTGTTGGGAGATCTCAAGAATCTTCGGAAGACCACTCTTCCTGTCCAATACACCAACAAACCAACGATATTGACCCTTCACCATCCTCTTACACAGCGGACAATTCTTAAGAGCACAGCGGATCTTCCTATTGGCTCCAGAAGTGTCCTGTACCCAATGTACGACAAACTGATAGGGTGTAGTCAACACTCTTACTTGATTATCACCCTCTTGCAGTCTCATAAAGTCGTTCGGTGTGGAAGTATCCCCATCGTCCCAGCTCTCAAGTTGTCCATATTTTACTTCGGCCATTTTGTCCTCCTTGTTATTTGTCCCATTTAGCACAATGTGCATTCTGGGAAATTTCATTTCTGCAATTAATGCCGTCTACAATGTGGTCTATCGTTAAATTGAATTTTCACCATTCCCTTTCGCCAAAAGGCTTTTCACCAGAACCCGCTGTTTCTGAGAATCCAGAAAGTTGTAGGTGTCTCTGTTCGCTCTTAAACTTATCCTTCATAAAACGATGTCCATTTAAGTAACTTTCATGCTTTAGTTCGAAAAGAGTCTTCACTGCCTGGATCCTTGCATGTAATTCTAATGCTTCAAGATAACTATCATGACTTTCTACATACGCATTTCTTTCGGCAACTGTATTATGACCCTCATCTTTCGCCCTTAAATAAAGTCTAGCTCTGACCATATTTTTGTTATTCTTAGCTTTTTGCTCATAAAACACTAATGTTGAAAGAATTTCACTACACCTATCGGCAGACCTAAGATATTGTGAAGCTAGCTTTTCTGCAACAGCAATGTCTATATTAGCATCACGGGGCATACTTTCAGACAATTGACTGAATTCTGACATATCTATATTCATAGGGTCGAAAGTATCCAAATCAAGCATATCTCTTACGGTAAGTACCCTATCTGCCATTAAAACTCTCCTTACACCACTGTTCCATGCGTCTAAGACGCTGATTAAGCATTAAATTCTGTAAAAACACTAATACAACCCAAGCTACTTCCTTTTTTAATGGTGGGCGGATCATAGAAATACATCCATCCGCATCAACATCAAATACATCTCTAAATTGCTCCTTTCCAGAATAACTACCATTGGAAAATTCCTCAACAATTTTATCGTAGTAGGCCTTCTCCTCTTCGATCATTTCTAGTTTTTTGTAATCCACTATTACTAACATATCATCCTCAACGCCGGAAAAATCCGGATCCAGATTTTAAAGCTTGTTGTTGTTTTGCAAGACGCAATAATCGTTCTTTCTCAAGCACAGGAATTGTCGCCCCTTCTGTAAAAATTGACGACGCTGCTATTGTAGAAGGGTCAACAAGACCTGAAACATCTTCTTCAAAACCAGAATCGCTAGTTGTAATTCCATCTACCATACCATACCGCTTACTTACTACTTCTGCCATAATCCGATCTCTTTCAGCGTCAGAAATGGTTTCAGGAAAATCAGCCATTTTTACTATATTTGCATCTGCAGATTGTATTATACTTTCATCAGCTACTACCTGCCGCATCATACTTGGTGGAGCAACCTTTACCGCATCTTGTCGTTTTGTCTTTGTAATTGTTACGGAATCTGATTTCATAGCCATATCATATCTTGTAACAAGGGTTACGGCCAACTTATTAGCAGTTCCCTCACGCAATGAAACTTCGGCAGAAATAGTTCGTTCAACATCCTCAATTAGAGCAAGTGACTCCTCATCTAGTATTTGCCCGCCACATGCTGGACATTCATTTTTAGACACTGCATGTTTAAAAGCGGACAAAATTTCAACCTTACAACTAATGCACTGCATGTTTATGTCCTCTCAGATAATAATTTAGATGTTATTAGCAGATTGTCAAGGAGTTTTTGGAGGCTTGTATACTTCTATCAACTCTCTAAGCATTAGCGTCTTATTACCATTAAATTCACTGATTTGACATAATGCTCGAATGGGAATTCCACCATCTCCAATTAATTTCTTCATCCTTTCATATTCTGTAGGCCATACCGTAAGCTCATTTTCAGATCCATGCATATCTTCAACAAAATACTTAATCATCATTTTCCCATAATACTTACCTGTTTTTTTAATCTTAAACTCCCTAAAAACAGATTTAATTAGTATTTCAACCGCCACTTCGTGTCTGTCTGGTAATTTCTTTAACCTAGATAATGGTACTACATTATATCCAGTGAAAAATCCTGGAAATAGATCACCAAGATTACCCGACACCAACTCTCCCAATACCTCCATTTCATACTTTAATAGCTCTGGTTTGCTCCATTTCTGTCCTGATAGATTTAATGGAAATTCCTCTAGCGCCATCATACTGTCATATCCATCCTTTAGGCGACGCTTTATAAACTGCACCATCCTATCCCTAGTCTTTTTCCCGTTTTCGCAGGCGTCTTTCCTAGTAATCTTAAAAGAGTCGAAACTGCCGGCCTTAGAAAGAACTTCCATTTTGCTCTTGTTTATTATTCTCGCATCTGTGCGATCAAGAAAATCAACAAATGAATGAAATGGTTGCTTAGTTACTAACTCATCAAGCGCTTTCTCTCCAAGCCCCTTGATGGCCGCGAATCCCATAACGATAGTTTTGTCATCTAAGATTTCATAATTAGCGCTACTCTTATTGATATCTGGCGGGATAATCTTGATGCCTAAGCGACGACATTCAATCTTAGCCGCAGTGATTTCCTCATCTTTGGTAACGCCACCCCGTTCCGTCTTAACCTTCAAATTGGCTGCTAGAAAAGCTGCTGGATAATGTCTTTTTAGGTAAGCGGTGAAATAACCATTTATAGAGTAGAATACAGCATGGGATAGGTTGAAGCCATATCCAGAAAACTTGCCTACTACCTCATCCCATATCTTTTTGGCAAGTTCATACTCCATACTATGGGTCTTTATGGCACCTTCAATAAACTCTACCTCAAGCCTTAATGCTAAATCCTTTCCTTTTGCCTTAAGTTTGGTAAGCTTTCTAAGTCCATCTGCCTTGTTTAAATCCCATCCAGCAACATCTTTCGCAACACCCATTAGCTGTTCTTCCATAATACACAAGCCATATGTTTCCTTCAAACATTCCAAACTCGGATGCAGGTATACAACTTTCTTTTTTCCAAACCTCCTGTCTATATATTCTTGTCGTTCATTAGTAGAAGATGGTCTGCCAAGCGCATTCACAACCGCAATATCTAAAATATTTTTCGGTTTAATGTGTTTACATAATGTGGCCATCATTGTAGACTTTCCAAGCTGAAAAACACATCTGGTCTGTCCCTGTTGGATCATTTCGTATGTTTCTTTATCATCCAATGGAATGTCATCCATTGATTTTGGGCCATCTTTAATCCCCAATCGCTCAATATTTTTCAGCGTTTCATCAATTACATCAAGCGTCGAAATTGCCAAAAAGTCCATCTTTACAAGACCAATTGCCTCACACCTTTCTTTTTCATATTGTGTCACCGTGTTACCACTTTTATCAACCCTGAGTGGAGCAAATTCAACAATTGGTATGTCCGATATTACCATACCAGCAGCATGTGTAGAATATTCCTTTGGCAGACCTATAAAAACATCAGCATATTCCATAAGTTCTGGACTAACCTGCGCAAATGTCCTAAGTTTTGGAGATAACGCTATAGCTGATTCAAGTGTCTTGATTTTGTCGCCACTTTCGTCTACATCAGGAATTGCCTCCTTTATTGCATCTGACACTTTCACATAGTTAGTACCTTCGGGAATTAAATTTGGAATCTCATTGCGCATCGTCTTTACAAGATCAGGAATAACATTCTTTGGCGTATAAGTATTTATATTAGAAACATGAGCACAATGATCCGTACCATACTTGCCCTTTACATAAGTTTGAACTAAATCACGACCAGCTGAAGTAAAATCTGTGTCGATGTCAGGCAGGGCCTTTTTCTCAGCGTTTTGAAAACGCTCAAACAACAATCCATATTTTAATGGGTCAACGCCGTGGATGCCAAGCAGATATGCTATCATAGAACCACCTACACTGCCACGACCAACTCCAACAAGAATCCCATTATTTTTAGCCCAACTTATAAAATCAGCCACAACCAGCATATATGAAGAAAATCTATTTTTCTCAATGATCTTCAACTCATTTTGAAGTCTTTTCATCCTTTCTTCTATTTGGGTGTTTGACAACTGCGAAAATTTCTGTTGAAAGCCCCTTACACACTTAAACCTCATAAATGCAGCATCTTCTGGAAGTTCAATTGGCAATTTAACTTTCTGCTTCCATTCCAAAAAATCAGCATAATCGGTACTTTCAGAAGCTAAAAATATAGGAAGATGGTTCCCCTTTGGTTCTAAATAGTCAGGTGCCTCACACATTTCCGAGATTTTAATCGTGTTTTCAATGGCCATATCAGCGACATCTTTGCCGTAATGATTTGCCATAAAAACATACACCTCATCACTGCTTTTTACATAGAACTCATCTATTCCATATCTGTGACGCGAAGGGTCGTTTAACTCCTTTTTATCTTTTAGGGCAAGCAATATATCATGATATTTTTCAGACTGTTTAGTAAGATAATGAATATCATTAGTTACTATATATGGTATTCCAAATTTTTCAGCAATTGATAATAGTTTTCTATTGACCGCATCTTGATCAATTTCTCCATCTTTTAACAAATGTGGTTGTAATTCTATAAAAAACCTATCGCCATAAATGTCTAAAAATCTTTGTGCTATCTCAATCGCCTCGTCATATTTGTCCTGAGTTATAAGTCTAGCTATCGGGCCATTGATACAGGCAGAAGTGCAAATTACATCATCGGAATGCTCTTCTATAATTTTCCAATCTATTCTTGGATACATCCTGCCGAAATTAATAACACAATGTTCGAATCCCTTATAATTCATTTTCAAAATATTCTTATATCCGTTGTGATTCATAGCAAGTGTAACCAAATGCTTTGAACGCTCGTGTCTCTTCTTTTTTGCACCTTCTTCCTGAATAAAATCGAACGAATTCACAAAATAAAGCTCACAACCTGGTATAAATTTAACACCAGTTTTCTTGTAAGCCTTGAATGCGTCGAAGTGTGCCGCCATAGTGCCGTGGTCGGTAATAGCAATCGAGTCCTGTCCTAATTCTTTCGCCCTATCAAAAAGCTCATCCACATCGGCTAAAGAGTCGAGCATACTTCCCAGATTACTATGGCAATGCAAATTGTTAAAACTGCGTTTCATTCC
>Ga0315285_10000458_pt1 | contig 42458 bp, 38 predicted proteins | sample YL17G09_36_MG_FD_203698 | JGI IMG/M metagenome (GOLD analysis project Ga0315285, IMG submission 203698) | Sediment microbial communities from Yellowstone Lake, YNP, Wyoming, USA - YL17G09_36 | ecosystem: Environmental > Aquatic > Freshwater > Lake > Sediment | place: USA: Wyoming | collected...
GTGCGGCGCCTGGCCTCCACCCGGGAGCAGGGTCAGCGCCTGGAAGAGCGTGGGGTGATCCTTGATCGGCACGAGGCGCCCCACGATCCCCAGGAGCGGCGTCCCAGCCGGGATGCGGAGCGTCCGGTGAAGATCATTCTGACCCTTCGGCGCCCGGAGGAAGCGGTCCAGATCCAGCCCGAGAGGGACCACCTCCACCTGCTCTGGCCGGCCGATTCCCATGCCGAGTAGGGCCTGGCGCAGCCGGGGGCTCACCGTGATGATCCGGTCTGTGATGTGGGCCAGCGCGCGCTCGATCCACAGGAAGCAATGCGTGGCGGCGGGGGAGAAGTAGCCCTCCAGGACATGGCCGTGGAAGGTGTGCACGATCGCGGGCACGCCGGCCAGGCGCGCCGCCACGCGGCCCAGCGCGCCTGCCTTGGCGGTGTGTGTGTGCACGACGTCGGGTCGAAGCTGCCGGAAGAGTCGTACGAGCTTGCCGAGGGCTATCGCGTCGTGCATCGGGTGGATGGTGGGGCCAAGCTGGCGGATGACGACCGGCTCCACGCCCCGGGCCCGGGCCGCAGATGAAAGATCTCCTTCATCTCGCCCCGCAGTCCCCGTGATGAGGGTGGTGAGGAAGCGCGTCCTGTCCAGGCCGGCCGCGAGCAGGATCACGTGCTGCGCCGGTCCGCCGACATTCAGCCGGGCGATCACCCGGGCGATCCGGACCGGCCGGCCCAGCGGAGCGGCCCCCGCGGATGCTCCTGTCGGTTGTGCCGCGCCTGTCAGCATCCTACCCATCCCACGGACGGCCGGAAGGTCAGGCCGAGGTGACACTCGACCAGCCGATCCAGCAGCGCCTCCACCTGCCGGATCATCTGCCCTTCCCCGAAGTGGGCCTCGACGCGTGCCCGGCCCGCCCGCCCGAACCTCTCCGCCAGGCGTGGGTCCGCCAGGAGCGTGAGCATGGCGTCGGCCAGGGCGGACGGATCGCCGGGTGCCACCAGGAGGCCCGTCTGCCCGTCCAGCACGACCTCCGGGGTGCCTCCGACGGCGGTCGCCACGACGGGCAGGCCGGCCGCCACCGCCTCCAGCACGGAGTTGGGCATCCCCTCGGCCACCGAGGCCTGCACGTACAGGTCCATCTGTGCCAGATATGGGGCCACATCCGGCTGTTCCCCCAGGAAATTGACGCGCGGGGAGACCTTCAGGCCATCCGCCAGCGCCCTGAGCCGCGGCTCCTCGGGCCCGCGACCCACCAGGAGCAGCCGGGCCTCGGGCCAGCGGGTGGAGAGGCGTGCAAAGGCCCGGAGCAGCGTCGCATGGTCGTTTTTCCTGTGCAGGCGCGCCGTGCAGCCGATCACAAGCGGACTGGCGTCGCGGTCCCGTAGGGCCGGCCGGAAGTGGTCCAGGTCCACGCCGTTCACGATCGTACTCAGCCGATCCGGCGGGATCCGGAACTCCCGCGCGGCGTAAGCCGCCACCCGGTCTGAGACGGCCACCACATGGGTCGCCAGGGGTACTGTCCACTGGTTCAGCAGGCGTCGGCCGCGGCCTTCCCACGCCATGACCCGCTCCGATGAGATCCGGACAGGCACGCGGCAGAGCCATCCCACCACCCGTCCGAGGAGCGTGGGATGAAACATGAACGTGAAGAGGATCTGAATGCGCTCCCGTCGGAGGAGCCGGGCCAGCCGGAGCAGGACCCGGAGATCCCACTTGCACGCCATGGCCAAGTCATGGATGGGGATGCCCTTCTGCGTCAATTCGCCAGCCACCGATCGCGATCGGCCCTGCAGGGCCGCAGCCCGGACGGCGTACTTGTCGCGAGGCAATCCGACGGCGCAGCGGGCGAGGATCTTCTCGGCTCCGCCCCGGTCGAAATGCGTCACGAGAAAGAGCAGTGGGATGGGATCGGCCGGTCCATCCTTCACGGGATGCGTAGCGCCTCCTCCCTGTCGGGAAGGACTCAGCACTCGTGCCGCTTGAACCATTCGACGGTCCGTCGCAGGCCCTCCTGCACGTCCAGGGTCGGCCGATACCCGAGGAGGGCCTCCGCCTTCCGGATGGAGGCGTAGGAGTGACGGATGTCGGCCGGACGCGGTGGCTCGTAGATCGGCGGGAGGTCGGTCCCCAGCAACTGATTGAGCCATCCCGCAAGTTGATTCAGCGTGCTCGTCTTCCCGCAGGCGATGTTGAAAACCTCGCCGATCCCCTGCGCCGATTCGGCCGCCAGGAGGTTCGCCGCCACCACGTTCTCCACGGCGGTGAAGTCCCGGGACTGCTCCCCGTCCCCGAAGATGATGGGCCGCTCTCCCGCCAGCATCAGCCGAAGGAAGCGGGGAATGACGGCCGCATATTCCGAGTCCGGGTGCTGGCGCGGGCCAAAGACGTTGAAGTAGCGCAGGCTCACCGTCTCGAGGCCATACACCTGGGTGAAGACGCGGCAGTAGTACTCGGCTGCGAGCTTCGAGACACCGTAGGGGGCCGTGGGGGAGAGGGGCATCTCCTCGGTCTTGGGCAGGCCTGCCTGCGCCGCGTTCGGCGCGGCAGACAGGCCCGGCGTATCCCCGTAGACCGAGGAGGACGAGGCATACACCACCCGCCGGACGCCCGCGGCTCGCGCGGCCTCCAACAGCAGGAGGGTCCCGCCCACGTTGACGGCGTTGGTCGGCCGGGGCTCCTTGATGGAGCGGGGGTTGGAATTGAGGGCGGCCTGATGCAGGATGATCTCGGTTCCCTGGACCGCCTGGGTCACGACCGCCGGGTCGCGGATGTCACCCCGCAGGATCTCGATCCGATCCTCGATCCCGTCAAGATTCTTGACCCGCCCCGTGGAGAAATCATCCAGGATGCGGACCGACTCACCGCGCGCCACGAGGGCGTGGGCCAGGTTCGCACCGATGAATCCCGCCCCCCCCGTAATCAGATAGCGAGGCACGGTGTCACCTCGTCGCGGGCGCGGCGTCCCGTCCGGCGCGTCGGGAGGCGGCGAGATCCCCGTCCCCGTCCACGTAGGTCCGGTGCCATAGCTCCAGCATCAAGAGGGTCCAGAGCAGGTAGTGCCAGTTGGCCGTCTCGCGGGTATGTTCGTCCAGGAGCCGTTGCAGGGTCTCCGAGCGAAAATACCCCCGGCTGAGACAGCGAGGCCCAAGGAGGGTGTCGTAGGCTAGGTCCCGAAGCTCGTGGCGCAGCCAGTGGTCGATGGGCACGCCAAATCCCATCTTCGGCCGGTGGAGGATCTCGTGGGGCAGGAGGTCCGAGAGGGCGCGCTTCAGGATGTACTTCTTCGTCCGACCCCGTACCTTGAGGTCCGACGGGATAGTGGCCGCGAACTCCATGAACTCATGATCCAGGAAGGGAGAGCGGGCCTCCAGGGAATGGGCCATGCTGGCGATGTCCACCTTGACCAGCAGATCATCCGGCAGGTAGAGGGCCGCGTCCACGCCCAACGTGGCATCCACGAAGTCCGGGGCGTCGCTCTCCCGGTAGGCCGCCAGTAACAGGTCCAGGGCGTCGGCCCCATCTAGGCTGGCGCGAAACTCGGGGCTCAGCAGTTCGTCCTTCCGATCGCCGCAGAAGTGGCAGAACCAGCGCGCGTAGCGGCGCTCTGGCGCCTCGGTCAGGCCGTCCAGGAAGCGGCGGCCGCGGGAGAGGAGGCTCGTGCGGCGTCCGCTCCTCGGCCAGAGGTGGAGCCCCCACCGGATCGCACGCCGGAAGAGCCCGGCGCCCGGCCAGCGGTCGAAGGATGCCGCCAAACGATTCGCCACGTACCGGTCGTAGCCGCCGAAGTTCTCGTCCCCCGCGTCCCCGTTGAGGGCGACGGTCACGTAGCGCCGGGTCATCTGGGCCACGTAGTAGGTGGGTACCGCCGAGGAGTCTCCGAAAGGCTCGTCGTAATGCCAGGTGAGCTTCGGCAGGATGGCCACTGCATCCGGCCGGACCACCAGCTCGTGGTGATCGGTGCCAAACCGTTCGGCCACGAGGCGGGCGTAGCGGAGCTCGTCGTACTCCGGCTCTTCGAAGCCGATGGAGAACGTCTTGACCGCGCGACCAGAGGCGTGACTCATCATGGCCACGACGGCGCTGGAATCGATCCCACCGCTCAGGAACGCCCCGAGAGGGACATCGCTGATGAGGCGGAGGCGGACCGCTTCCTCGAGGCGGGTCAGGATCTCCTCACACCATTCCGCCTCGGGCCGCTCGAGCTTCCGGTCGCGGCGGAGCCGCCAGTAACGAAAGACCTCCACCCTCCCGTCGCGGCAGACGAGGTAGTGGGCCGGCGGGAGCTTGCGCATCCTCTGGAATGCCGAGCCAGGGCTGGGCACGTATCCGTAGGTCAGGTAGTGCGAGATCCCGGCCGGGTCGGGGCGCGCCTCCACGGCCGGGTCCTGGAGGATGGCCTTGGCCTCCGACGCGAAGCGGAAGGCCTCGGCATCCTGCTGGTAGCACAGGGGCTTCACCCCCAACCGATCGCGAGCCAGGAAGAGCTGGCGCCGGGGGGCGTCCCAGATGGCGAAGGCGAACATGCCCCGGAGAGATTCCAGACAGCCGACCCCATGTTCCTCGTAGAGGTGGAGGATCACCTCGGTGTCGGTGTGAGAGCGAAACCGGTGGCCCCGCCGCAGCAGATCGGGCCGGAGTTCCTGGAAATTGTAGATCTCCCCGTTGAAGACGATCCAGACCGTGCCGTCCTCGTTGGTCATGGGCTGACGGCCGGCCGAGCTGAGATCAATGATACTCAGGCGGCGGTGCGCCAGCCCCACCGCCCCCTGGCAGTAGATCCCGGAATCGTCGGGGCCGCGGTGGGCCTGGACCGCATTCATGCGCTCCAGCACCTCGCGCTCCACGAGGCGCGCCGGATCGAAGTAGAGCTTCCCGCCGATGCCGCACATGTCAGTCCATCACCCGGTACTTCACCAGGACCCAGAGCGCGCCGATCCCATCCTGCCAACTCAGCTTCTTCCCCTCGCCCCTGTCCCGCCCATAGTACGAGATGGGCACCTCCACGATCTTGTGCCGCCGCTTAAGAATCTTGGCCGTAATCTCGGGTTCGAACTCGAACCGGTTGGACTGGATCCGAATGTTCTTGATCACGTCCGCACGGAAAACCTTGTAACAGGTCTCGATGTCGGTGAGCGCGCCTCCGTAAAGGAGGTTGGCCACGAAGGTCACGAACCGGTTGCCCCAGAGATAAATCAGACTGAAATCCCGAACGGGCTTCCCGCCACGCAGACGAGAGCCATACACCACATCGGCCCGACCCGTCAGGATGGGTTCCAGAAGCTCGGTGTACTCCTTCGGATCGTACTCCAGATCGGCGTCCTGAATGAGGATGATTTCGCCTGTGGCGTAGGTTAGGGCGGTCCGGAGGGCAGCGCCCTTCCCCATGTTCTGCGTGTGCAACAGGACGCGGACAGGAGTCTTGAGCCCATCGAGACGTTCCAGCACCTCCCGCGTCCCATCGCTGGAGCCGTCGTCCACGACGATGAGGTCCTTCTCCAGGTCAGCGGCGACGGCCGCATCCACCTGCGCGATGATCTCGCCGACGGTGCGGACCTCGTTGTAGACCGGCATGAGGATCGTGAGGGTCCGGAATCTCATCGCATCTTTTCCCTCTCCTTCATCACCACCCAGTTGTCCAGGACCAGGGCGTCCATGTCGCTGGTCATGAATGTCCGGTAGGCGTCGGCGGGCGTGTTCACGATCGGCTCTCCCCTGAGGTTGAAGGAGGTGTTCAGGAGAACCGGCACGCCAGTGGCCTCGCCGAACCGCTCGAGCAGCCGATGGTACCGGGGATTGGTCTCGCGGGTCACGACCTGGAGCCGCCCCGTCCCGTCCGCGTGGGTGATGGCCGGGAGCACCTGGGGCTGCTTCACCGGCACGACGTACAGCATGTAACGCGCCGGAAAGTGCCGGGCGGGCTCCGGCAGGGCGAAATAGTCCCCGACCTTTTCGGCAATCACCGAGGGGGCGAACGGCCGGAACGGCTCCCGGAACTTGATCTTGACGTTCACGATGTCCTTCATCTCGGCCCGCCGAGGGTCGGCCAGGATGGAGCGGTGTCCGAGCGCGCGTGGCCCCCACTCGAACCGCCCCTGGACCCAGCCCACGACCTTGCCTCCCTTCAGGAGATCCACCACCCGATCCAGGAGCTGATCCTCGCCGGCATGATACTCGGCCGCGAGTCCCGTGCGATCGAGGAAGTCCGCGGTGGCGGACCCATCGTGGTTCTCCCCCCAGGCGGCGTGCTCGAGAATGAATCGCCGAGGCTGCCCGAGGAGAACGTGGTACGCGTACAGCGCCGCCCCCAGGGCCCCACCGGCATCGCCGGCAGCCGGCTGGATGTACAGCTCTTCGAAAGGCGTCTCGGCAAGGATCCGGAAGTTCGCCACGCTGTTCAGCGCGACGCCCCCCGCCAGGCACAGGCGTCGAGACCCGGTCCGATCGTGCAGGTGTCGCGCCATTTGCAAGAGGATGTCCTCGGTCACGGCCTGGATGCTGGCGGCGACGTCGGCGTAGTACTGGTTGCGCTCGATCTCGGCCCGGGTCGGTGGGGAGGGGTCGTCGTATCGGCTGGTCCGGTCGGTCACGAAGCGGGCCTTCGGATCCCGGGGCTCACCGAACAGGGCCTCGAACTTCCGGCCGAAGGTCCGCCGCGTATGGTACGGGAAGGTGAAGTACGAGAGGTCGAGGTGCAGGCTCCCATCGTCATAGACATGGACGACGCGCCGGACCCGGTCCACGTACTTGGGCTCCCCGTAGGGGGCCATTCCCATGACCTTGTACTCGCCCTCGTTCACCTCGAAGCCGAGGAAGGCGGTGAAGGCGGAGTAGAGGAGGCCCAGGGAGTGGGGAAACCTGAGCTCGGCGTCCAGGGTGATCCGGTTCTCCCCCGTGCCGTTCCAGGCGGCAGTGCCATGGCCGAAGGCCGCCGTCGTCCACTCCCCCACGCCGTCCACGGTGAGGAGGGCGGCGTCCGCATACGGCGAGCAGAATAGCGCGCTCGCGGCATGCGAGTGGTGGTGCTCGATGAAGAGAATCCGGTTGGAAGGGACACCCACCCGGTCTGCGATGTGTTGCTTGAGCCAGAGCTTGTCACCCAGCCACGTGAGCATGCCCTCGCGGAAGAGGGTCGCTGACCTGGGGACTGTTGCGAGGACCGTCGTCAGCAGGCGCTCGAACTTTAGGAAGGGTTTCTCGTAGAACACGACGTAATCCAGCTCGTCGGCCGTGCAATTCCCCTGTCGCAGGCAAAAAGCCACCGCCTGCGCGGGAAAGCCCGGATCGTGCTTTCGCCGGCTGAACCGCTCCTCCTGGGCGGCGGCCACCAGCACCCCATCCTCGAGGAGAACGGCGGCGGCATCGTGGTAGTAGAAGCTCAGCCCCAGGATGCGCATCATTGCCTCCGGGCTTCCCCCAAGGCGGCCGGCGCTTCCGTCCGGGGGATCCAGTTGCTCGCGACAGGCTTCCGGCGGCGGAGAGGATCGGCAACCAACCGAAGGCCGAGGCCGAAGGGCATCAGCAGCACAACGTAGAGCAGTGTGAGGAGGACGCGGCTGTTGAGCTCGCCAATGCGTCTCGCGAGCTTCTTCCAGGCCTCCCAGATGCGGCGAAGTGAGAGAGTGAGAAAGTGAGAGAGTGAGAACGTCACAGAATCCATCCGAGCACCCCGAGTAGTATTACGATGGATGCCAATGCGGCGGCGGCCTTGAGGCGCACCGAAGCGATCAGCCCGTTGAGCAGCCGGTCGACTTCCGCCATTCGAAGGGCAAGTCCCGCCGCCTCCTGTTCGCTGAGGTAGCCGAGGCGGGAGGCGATGATCAATTGCGTGTCCAACTCGTTGAGAGATCCCCTGGCAATGTGCAGCGCATTCACGTTGTGCGGCTTCCTCTCCATGGCTCTACTCCTCCTTCTCACCCGCTCACTTTCTCACTCTCTCACCTTGCTAGAAGAGTGTATAAATGAAGGGTGCCAGGGCGCTTCCCTGCGTGAACACCAACAGCAGGCCAAAGAGGGCGAGGATCGTGACCATGGGGATCATCCACCAGAGTTTCCGGCGCCAGAGGTACGCCAGAAGCTCCCCCACGATGCTCACGCGACCCCGTGCCGTGCGTATGCCTTTCATTCGTCTTTCCTTTCCCCATGGACCGTGAGAAATGCCCTGGGAGCGGCTTCCCAACCCGCGTTCGAGAGAATCTATCTTTCCCGCCTGCGCTGGCCTTCATCGCCAACGTGCCGTCGGTACGGCTGCAGTTCGGGCAGGCCCCTCAGCACCTTGGCGATTTCCTGGGCGAAGACCTTGTTGGCCCTCTCATTCGGATGACCTTCCCACGGGCTGACGCGCCAGTCCATCCTGCCGTCATTGAGTCGGATATAGTCGCTGGCAACAATGCGGATCCCGGCGGCGCGGAGGTGTTTTTCGGCGGCCACCACGATCTCGTATCGATCCTCCTTGGTGTTCGGATACTGGTCGAGGACCATGGCGAGAACCGGGGGCAGGCCGTGCCCTCTCACGAGATCATTCATCGCTTTGACGTCCCGCGCGAAACGGGTCTGGTAGCCATTGAAGTCCCGCAGGATGTCCGTGAAGAAATCCACGCGCAAGCCCACACGCATGAGCAGGGCATCATACTGCTTGTCCAACAGCTTGCCGGTGAGAGTCTTGGCGATGAAGTGCTCCTTGTAGGGGATCGGCACTGGGTAGGCTCGGTTGCTCTCGTACTGGCCGACGCCTGAAGGGAGGAAGTCATTCAGGCACACGCCATACACCACCAGGTCGGGCTTGAGAATGGGGAAGTGCCGGCGCAGGATCTTGTGCACGTCCTCGCTCTGGGAACCCGAGACCCCCAGGTTGAGCACCTCGACCCGGAAGGTCTTGCGGAGCTCCCTCTCCAGCACCCGGACGTACGTGTCCTCCTCGGCAATGCCATACCCGTAGGTCAGGGAATCGCCCAGAACGATGATGCGGAGCGTGCCGGGGAGTTTCGGGGGGAACTCGCCGACACGTCGCATCCGATCTCGGTTATGGACGTGCAGGGCGTTGTGCCAGTAGTAGGCGTGCTCGTCCCCCTCGACCTGCGCCGGCCGCTTCTCCCACTCCGGCGGCATCGCCAGGGTTTTCAGGAACGCCGAGTTGTCGTCGGAGTTCTGGAACCGGGCCGCAATCTGGAGGAACGTCTCGAGCAATACGAAGGTCATCATCACCGATGTGGCCACGAGGGCGAGGTGGGTGAAAAGCGTGAGCGAGATGGGTCTCTCCAGAAGCATCGCGGTAAGCTCCCCGGCTTCCTTCACGGCAAGGATCGCCGTAAGAAGCATCCCCGTGACGAGCAAGTAGGTGACAACTCCTGAGGTCGCCCCCAGGAAAAAGCGTGCATTGGAAAACAGCGCGGCGTAAATCAGGATCCGCAGGCCCTGCTTCCCCCGTCGCCCCAGGAGATGGTCCGCGGCCCCAGAGAGGGCCGCCCAGCCCGCGTGGAACGCCGGAAGGTGCCCGGCGGCGTCGGCACCGCCCTGGGGTCCGCCGCCTTTCGCGGCGGCGGGAGACTTCAGCTCGATGGATGGACGCATGGACGTTGCCCTATCGCTTCCGAGCGATGATCTTGAAGCCGTTGGTCACAAGAAAGGTGAGCCACGGCAAACCGGTCCAGAGCGGCTGAAGGGGGAGACGGCGGCGCGGCCCGCAGTAGACCTCGTCGCACCCTGCGGCGTTCAAATGACGTCGGACCTCCAATGGATCGATCAACTGCTCGATGTACATCCCATGCACTGGATCAATGGGGCATACCCGCGGCCGAAAGGGCGAATTCGGCCACTCCCCTGAGACGGCGTACCGCCGCGCCGCTTCGCCGACCTCAGCCTCGGTGAGGCGGAACGTCCGCGCCGCGATCCGTTCTGCCTCCGTCTCGGAAAGGGAGGGAACAGCCTTCAGCGCCATCTCTCGCCGCAAGGCAGCGTAGGGCGTGCCGATCCGGTGAGAGTAAACCTTCTCCTCGCCCCGGGTCGGTGGCCCCTGATCGAATCGTTCCCAGATCCGGTAGTTCTGGCGGCGCTGCCTCCAAGAACGGGCGTTGTTGCCATCAGATAAGTACAGCAACCCCCCGGCTCTGAGGACGCGGACCATCTCTCGAAGGAAGGCCTCCAGGTCGGCCATCACCACGTGAGACAGCGTCTCGATGAGTAGCACGACGTCGAATGCTGCATCGTCATAAGGCAGCCCCCGGGTAGCGTCGGCCAGGCGAAAGATCACCGGAAGGCTCGGATCGACGCGCCGCTTGACCTCCTCGGCGACCTGGATTGCCGATGGCATCACGTCCACGCCGTGCAGTTCTCGCGCGCCGAGCATAGCGAAGAAGACGCACGTGAACCCGTGACCACTCCCCACCTCAAGGATCGCCTTCCCCGGCCCCTGCACCTGCGCAAAGATCTCCTCGAACGTGGCAACCGTCGCGGCGTCCAGCGTACTGCAGCAGTCCGGGAACTCCTTCTTCACCGCCAGCAGGGATGCTGCGGCACCCGCCGCTTCCTGGGAGCGCCTCATGGCGGTCCCCATGCTGTCTTCACTGCAACTCCTCATACAAGGAAAGGTACTTCGCCCCCACGCGGTCGATGTCGAACCGCTCCAGGACTCTCACCCGCGCCGCCGCCGCAAGCTCTCGGCGCAGCGCGGGTGAGGCCGCCATTGTCGCGACCGCCTCCGCCAGGGCGGCGGGATCCTCCGGCGACACCAGCCAGCCCGCCTTGCTGTCTTCCCCCACTGCCTCCCGGTTTCCCGCCACATCCGTGGCCACGACGGGAAGGGCCGACGCCATCGCCTCTAGGACGACGTTGGGGCAACCCTCGGCACGCGACGGGAAGACCAGGAGGTCCGCGACCCGGTAGAGGTCGGCCACATCGGCGCGCCCGCCCAGGAACGTGACCCATCCCTCCACACCGTGCGCCTGGGTCTCGCGAGCCCACGGGCCCGTCTCGCCCGGCCCCGCGATCAGGAGGCGAGGCGCCCCAGGGCGGCGCACAAGATCGGCCCACGCAGCGAGCAGAGTGTCCAGGCCCTTCCGCCGCTCCAGGCGCCCCACGAACAGGGCGACCCCCTCGTCCGGTGGGAGGCCGAGGCGTGCGCGCAGGGCCGCTCGCTCGGCCGGCTCTGCCGGTGTGAAGCGCCGGGCATCCACCCCATTCGGCACCAGGCAAGCCGGCACCCGACCCAGCCCCAGAGTCTGAAGCTCCGCAGCGCTCTCCCGGTTGAGCACCACGAACCGATCCACGCCACGGAGCAGGGTCATCCGGCGCCGGAACAGCGGCCGGTCCTGGGCCAGCCGGAAATCGCTCCAGCGTCCGCTGCAGGCCACCTTGACCACCACTCGGTGCTGCGGCCGCAGCCGCTTGGCGAGGACGGCGGCCAGCGCGGGGGAGAGCGCCTGATGGGCATGAAGGACGCCGAATCGCCGCCCGTAAACCGCCAGCCACAAGGCGCCTACCACGGCGTATCCGAGCGCGCCCACCGCAAGCCGGTGCACAGGAAAAGGGAACCGTGGGAGTTCGATCCCCTTCCCGCCTCCGCGCGTCAGGACGGCCACCGACACGCCCGCTCCTACCAGCCACTCGCTGAGGAGCCGACACTGCCGCTCGGTCCCTCCCAACGTCGGGACGAAAGAGGCGCTCAACATGCACACCGCCGGGCGCCGCATCCCCTCACCCCGCCTCGCAACCAGATTCCGGCCGGGTGCCGGCCACCGCGACCGGGAAATCAAGGAGCGCGATATCCACCAGACCCTCCGACCGGAACCAGCGGTACACCTCGGGGAAGGTATGGAGCGATTGGTACTCCGGCGAGTACCAGTCGAAGGTGTCGAGGACGCGCCAGTCGGGGTTGGGGTGCCGGCTGATGGGGAAGAGGGTCCAGAGGAGCGGGCCGATCAGTGGCAGGCGGCACACGTGGTGCCATGGGATCGCAATGTGGCAAAGCGTGTGAAGGAGTCGCTTCGGCATCCGGACGGTCACCCGGCGATACAGCCGGGCGAAGCGCTCCCAGGGCCCCATCGTCCCGTACACCCACACGCACAGCCGCCCGCCCGGGCGGACGAAGGGAACGAGCTGGCGGAAGGCCCTCTCGCAGCTCGGGGTGTGGTGGAGGACCCCGAGGCTGTAGACGATGTCGAACGATCCGTGGCGGAACGGGAGACGGAAGAGATCCGCCTGCAGGATGCGCACGTTCTCCCGTCCGCCCAGATTGGCGTGCGCCGCTTCCACGGCCAGGCTCAAGTCAATGCCTACGGCCCGCCCGCCCCAGCGGCTGACGACGTCGGCGAACCGGCCCATCCCGCAGCCCACGTCGAGGACCAGGCGGCCCGCAACCTCCTCCGGGGTGAGCCCGGTCTTCGCCCGGAACGTCTCCTCCGATTCCCGGCTGGCGGCATCGTCGAGCTGTGTCTTCTTGTGGCGGTTCCACTCGAAGCTGAAAGACGTGGTGTAGGCATCCGAGGCCACGAATCGCGGGATGCCCCGGATGACCGGCACCTCGGCCCCGCATCCGGCGCAGCGCGTCCCGGTGCTCTCCCAGGACGCTTCCGGCGGCAGGGGAGTCCCGCAGCCCACGCAGACCAGGATCCCGGACAGATCGAGCCTCATCGCCCTGCGCCCCCCGTGAGTGTCGTGTACAGGTCCATGTATTCCCGGACCACGCGGTCCATCCCGTACCGCTCGATGACCGCGGCGCGCGCGGCCGCACCTAGCCGGATTCGGAGCCCCACGTCCTCGAGGAGGGCCAGCAACGCGTCTGCCAGCGCCTCCGAGTCGCCAGGCGGAACGAGGAGGCCTGTCCCGCCATGTTCCAGGAGATCGCTGTTTCCCCCAATCCGAGTGGCGACACAGCCCAGGCCCGTGGCCATGGCCTCCAAGAGGGCGTTCGACATTCCCTCCGACCGGGAGGGGAGGACGAAGATCTGGCTGGCCTGGAGCAGCCTCTCCGGATCCGGACGCGTGCCGAGGAAGCACACGCGCTCGGCAAGGCCCAGTTCCCGCGCCCTCTTCTCCAGTGCGGTGCGTGCCGGTCCGTCTCCAGCCAGGACTAGATGGGCGGCGGGTCGCCGGGCGACCACCCGGGGCCAGGCATCGAGCGCCACATCCAGCCCCTTCTGCGCGTCCAGGCGACCCAGGAAGAGGACCGTCTCCGGGCCGAGGCCCATCGTCTGCCTCGTGGCCTCCGGGTCGGGGGCGGGAGCGAAGCGGACCGGGTCCACGCCGTTCGGAATCCGTGCGATCCGGTCCGCCGCGAACCCATGGGCCAGGAGTTCCACCTCCGTCTCGGCGCTGATGGCGACCACCCGGCGCAGGCGCCGGAGAAGTGGCAGGCCAGGGGTGAGCCCGGTTCGCTTGAGGCGCGCGAAGTCGCCGTCGGGCCCACCGCACGCCATCTTGGCGAGGGCCGGCAGGCCGGACCGCAGTGAGAGATAGGCCGCCACCATGGCCTCGAGGTACAGGTGGTGCGCATGCAAGATCGCGTGCCCCGGCCGGAGCCGTCGCAGATGGCGGAGCAGCGAGAGCCCGTAGGTTGCCGCGAACAGCACGCCGCGCCCCGTGCCTGTGAGGGCGCGTTCGACCGCGATCCCGTCCAGCGCCTCGCGAGCGGGCGCGCGGGGGCGCGCCAGCGTGAGGACGGTCACCCGATGTCCCGCGTCCGCAAGGCGGACGGCCAGGCCGTGCGCCTGCCTCTCCGTGCCGCCGACGGCGGGCGGGAAATGGGAGATGAGCATCAAGACGCCGGGTCGCTTGACATTCCCCCACGACATGCCAGCGATCCCCGCCTGGGGCCTTGCGAGGTCCGGCATGGCCACCGCTGGCTCACGCATGGCCACCCTCCCGGCGTGGGCGTAACGAGAGTTCGCGGTACAGGGTCTCCAGGGCGTCCACCTCGCGCTCCAGAGAGAACTCGGCCTCCACCCGTTTCCGGGCGGCGCGGCCGAGGCGAGCCGCGAGAGCGGGCTGGGTGAGGATGGTCGCCAGGGCGGCCGCGAGCGCCTGCGGGGCCCTCACCGGGACCAGCAACGCTTCCTCCCCATCGGTCACCGCGCCGGCAATCGGCCCGATGTCGGTCGCGACGCAGGGCAGGCCCATCGCCATCGCCTCCAGGAGGGCGTTGGGAAGGCCCTCCGCCCACGAGGGGAAGGCGAAGGCGCTGGCCGCCCGGAGATAGGGGCGGACATCCGGAACCTCGCCGGTGAGATGCACCCGACCTGCCAGGGGCGGCTGGGTGGCTCGCCGGCGGAGCTCCGCCTCAAGCGGCCCGGATCCCGCGAGGACGAGATGGGCGTCCGGGACCTCGTGCAAAAGGAGCCGCCACGCGTCCAGGAGTTCCAGGAGTCCCTTGGCCTCGATCAGCCGACCGGTGAAGACGACCGCGGACCCCTCGCCAATCGGCAGGGGCGTTGCGAACTCCAGCGCCGACTCGGGGCGGAACAGGGAGGTGTCCACGCCGTTCGCAATGACGCGGATCCGCTCCGCCGCGAACCCCGCTTCCAACAGCTCCGTGCGGCAGGCCGGGCTCGGTGCGATCACAGCATCCAGACCGTGCAAGACGCGCAGCAGGAGCGATCCTCCCGCGGTCCGGCGCAGCCGGTCCAGGTCGCCGCCCGGACCGGCCCCAACCATCTTGGCCACGGCCGGCCGGCCCCTGATCCGCCCGGCGACGAGAGCGGCCATGGCATCCAGGTACAAGTGGTGGGCGTGCAGGACATCGGCCCGACGTGCCTCGCGGATGAGCCCGGCGACGGCGCTGGCAACGTACGTGAGTCCAAAGAGCCGGCCCCGATCAACGGCGCGGATCCTGGTGAGCACCGTCACGCCCGGCACCGCCTGACCGGGCCCCGGCGTCTTGCGGGCGAGGACCGAGACCTGGTGGCCGCGTGCGGCGAGCGCGCCACACACCGCGCGCGCTTGCCGCTCCGTTCCGCCCTGTGTTTCGGCGAACTGCCCGCAGCAGTGCAGGATATGGAGCGGCATGGGCGGGGGAACCGAGAGGTGATGGCGCCGCGAGGTCCGCACCCGGTTGAGGAGGCGGTCCCCGGCCAGGGATTTCAGGGGGGGGCCGACGATTCCCCAGCGCGCGAGGTGCGTTGGCTGCAGGCGCATGGCGGCCCAGAGGAACGGCGGCTGGTCCTCCGCACCCCTTAGCTCAGGCCAGAAACGTGGGGTGGACATGAACACGCCAATAGACATCAGTTGCCTTTCTGGTTGGGCCCATCGTCGTGTGGGCCCATCCCAGCGGTAAGGCGGGCGAAAAGGTCCCGGTAGCTGGCCACCATCCGCTCTGCGGAATAGGCCACCCGGACTCTTTGCCTGGCGTCCCGTCCCATTCGGAAGGCGAGATTCGGGTCATCCAGAAGTCGAGCGATCGCGTGCTGGAGTTCTTCCGGGTTGCCCGGTTCCACCAGGAGGCCGGTGTCGCCGTGCGCGATCACCTCCATGTTGCCAGCCACACGCGTGGTTACGCAGGGAAGGCCGGCTGCCATGGCCTCCAGGAGGGCGTTGGACATGCCCTCACCCAATGTGGGCAGCACGAAGGCATCTGCGGCTTGGAGGAACGGCGTCGGGTCCGCCACTCCTGACAGACGAACATGCGTCGATACCCCCGACTCCACTGCGAGTGACGTCAATTCTTCGCGCAGGGGACCATCCCCGAGCAGGATCACCAAGAGCTTGGGATATCGTTTCACCAATGCCGGGACCGCTCGGAGGAGATCGACCGCCCCCTTGTGCCGATCGAGGCGGCCCACAAAGAGGAGCAAAGGATCCGCCGGGATTCCGAGACTCTGCCGCGTCATCTTCGCCCTTGACGGTTCCCAGAGCGTCTCCGGAAGGGGCACACCGTTGGCGATCTGGACAATTCGATGGGAGGGAAACCCATGCGCGATGAGTTCCGCGGCCAGGTCTCGGCTGAGTGCCACCAAGGCGTCTGCCTCCTGAATCGTGCGCAGCAGGTGTCCTCGGGTGGGTGCATCGCCCCCCTGCCAGAGGGGCCAGAAGCGCATCTGGGCCAGCATTGCTAGATCGCCTATCGGACCGAAGGACATGGGTCGCACTACAACCCGGAAGCCCCGTCGGGGACGGAGTCGGCAGGCGATGTAGGCGCCCAGGTGAATCCCGTAGGCCTGGACGACCTCAAAGCGAGCCCGCGGGTCTGCGAAGAACGCCAGCAGGGATAGCATGTATCCCAGCCCGAACAGAGCGCCCCGGCGCCCGGGCCGGATGGCCCGATGAATCCGCACGCCTCCAGAGACCTCTCGCGCCGGCTGGCCCGGGAGATGTCGCGTCACCACAGTTACGTCATCGCCCGACTCTACCAACTTCGAGGCCAGCAGCGATGCCTGGCGCTCGGCCCCGCCCATCACCGGCGGGAAGTATGGGATGCAGAGGCATATCCGCATCGGGTCTACATCCGGGCGGCCGCGTAGCTGTGGCTCGCACCCCGGACCCAGGCTCCGGGGTAGAGAGTGAGGGTGCGAGCCGGCTGTTCCGCCCTACTGATCGCCGGGCGGAGGAGCGACACATACAGACAGACGCGTGGTCACTCCTTCTGAAGGGAGGTCGTCTCTCGTGGCGTTCTCTCGGGCGTCATGGCCGCTGGCTCACCAACGACCGCCTCCGCTGGTCAACCAGCCGGAGCATGCGGTAGACCGTCATGGCTCGGCGCATCCGAACTCTCAGGAGCAGCCGAGGGGATTCCCCCTGCGAGGCCGCCAAGAGCTCGTAGAGATCTGACAGGGTTGCCAGGCTCTGACTCAGCGTCATTCCCCTTGACCGCAGCGCTGCTCGGGCTTGGTCGCCCAAGGCCTTCGCCTCATCGGGATGAGTCAGGAGGCGAAGGATGGCTGCAGCCAGAGAGGCGGGTTCGCCGGGTTCGACCAGGATGCCCGTGACCCCGTCTTCGACCAATTCCGGGATGTCTCCCACCCGGCTTGCCACTACCGCGCGACCGACCGCCATCCCCTCCAGCAGAATCTTGGGCACGCTTTCGAAGCGGAGCGACGGGATGACGAGAATATCCAGGGCGTGGAGCACGTCGGCGAGCTGAGGCTGGGGGCCTGCGAACACCACGCGATCCCCCAGGCCCAGATCCTCGGCGAGCTTCCGGAGCACCGGCTCGTCCTCGCCGCCGCCCACCAAGATGAACTGAGCGGCAAGGTCCGCGGGAAGTCGGGCGATGCTCCGAAGGAACACCGATTGCCCCTTGTGGGCGTCCTGCAATCGCGCCACCACTCCGACGGCCGGCCGGTCCGGCCTAAGGCCGAAGCGCTCCCGGAGGGCCGTCGTCGACGAGGACGGGATCAATCCCGCCAGGTCCGGACCGTCGTAAAGTAACCGGACCCGGTCGGGGTTTAGGCCCTGATGGTGGATGGCGAAGCGGCGTGCCCCGTCCCCATCGGCCAGGTAAACAGTCACCGCCGGCCGAATCATCCGGTCCATTATCCACTCTGTCCACCCCTTCCAGGTGTCCCGAGCCTGGATCGCCACTACCCGGACCGGAACATTCGCCCCCACGCCCGCGGCGAGGCCAAAATAGATCGTCGGGTAGTTGAAGATATGGATGATGTCTGGGGCGACCTCTTCCACCTGTTCTTGAAGGCGCTCAAACTCGGGCCACAGCCGGTGCGGATCGAACGACCACCCCGCTTCCCTGACCGGGACGCCGCGCGATTCGAGCTGCTCCCGGAGAGGCCCGTCGCCGGTCAATCCAAGCACGCTTACCGTGAAGCGCGCACGGTCCAGTCCCGTGGCGATCTGGACGACGTTCCTTTCGCTACCACCCAGGTGGAATGACCCGCATAGCAAGAGCACAGAAAGCCTTCCGGGCGCGGCGGTCATCTCCAGCCTCTCTCGCGCGGCTGCGGTTTCCGGGCGTGACAGACGATGTCGTGGTTGCCGACTAGGCGACCCTTTGCTCGCTGGGCTGCCCGCTCGCACCGGCTGCCCAAGAGAGAAACCGCGCGGGCCAGCAGGAGGCCCAGATGTCTGGGTCGGCGCCGTGCCACAGCGGCGCCGTGGTCCCATCCGGCTTCCAGGGGAAATCGCATATCGAACCGTACCCGGTGAAACTCGGCCGTCTCAAGCATCCGGCGCAGTGTCCGGGGGGCGAAGTATATCAAGTGGCCGGGGGGTGTGAACTGATCCCAGGCCTCACCTTGATGGCGGTGCTGGAGACTCGCCAAGTTCGGCGTCTGAATCAAGAACATCCCCCCCGGCTCAAGGACCCGGAGAACCTCCCGCAGGGTCTGGAGGGGGCGCTTCAGGTGCTCGATCGTTCCTATCATGCTCACGACCGTGAAGCGGTCCGCAGGGAGCCCGGAAGCCTCCAGAGGTCCCACGAAGACTCGGTCGGCGCCCAAGCGCTGCTGCGCCACCTGGGCCGCCAGTGGATTCGGGTCCACGCCAAAGACCTCGTATCCAGCGACCGCCGCGAAGCCCGCCAGACGGCCGTGCCCGCACCCCACATCGAGCCAGGCCCCACTGGGAACCAGCCCTCGAACCAATTCGACATAGCTCTGGTGCCCAGCTTTGTCACTCGCGGCTTCGCCGAAATAGTCGAAATCCCGTAACTGGGGGAAGCGTTTGTACCATGCCGGGGTGTGGAAGACCGTCTTGTAGAAGTCGGCAAGATCCCTGTCCGTCGGCTGGGGGTTGACGTAAGCCAGCCCACACCGCAGACAGTCACCGATCGTGTAGCCGGCGACCCGATGGCGTGGTCGAAAGGCAATCGCATCGCACAGAGGGCAGGCGACGCGTTCCAGGGGCTCGCGAATCTCGGGGGTCGGTGTGATAGCCTCACTCATCGGACCGCGAACTCCAACAGATACCGATTCTGACATAGCATCATCATTTCGTGCCCACGCCAGCCGTCGAACAATCTGCACCGTCCTCCGCTCGGGATCCTCCTGACCGTCATGGCGTCCCACACCGCAAGGTCCGTTTTGCCGCTCCCATCAATTCCCAAGACTCAGGCAAGGGGTTTGGGAATGAACGCCTGCCCCGGTGTCAGCGCCGGCCACGGCCGCCCCCAGGTCGGGAACCGGTGGCCGCTGTCGGAGGTTGCCGTCTCGACATGCAAGACACCGGTGCCTGTTGTCATGTCGAAGGACCATCGCCGGAGCGCGACGATCTCCCCGGGACGCGTGCGGCCTGGACCCGGCTGTGCGCGGGCTCGCCAGATCCGCACGCACTCGCCGTCTCCCAGGAACGTTTGGGCCCCGGGGAACGGATTGCACGCTCGGACCAGCAGGGCCAGAACCTCCGCTGGCTGCGACCAGTCAATCACAGCATCTTCGTCCCGAAAGCGCCGCTGGTGAGAAGCCACCGCTTGGTCCTGAGCGCGCTCGGCCAGGGGGCCCGCTTCCAGCCGCCCCACCGTCTCCAACACGAGGGGGGCCGCCAACCGAGCCAGCCGGAGGAAGAGGGCGCCTGTCGTCTCCTCCGCACCAATCTCGGTCTCCACCTGGGAGAGGATGGGCCCTTCGTCGATACCCGCACTCAACCGATGGATCGTGACACCGCTCCGGGTCTCACCCAGCGCGACCTGCCAGAACACGGGAGATGGCCCCCGGTATCGCGGCAAGAGGGATGGGTGGACGTTCAGCCCTCCGCGGGGCGCCACCCTGAGGAGCGGAGGCGGCAGAATCTTCGGATAGCCCACACTCAGGAGTAGGTCCGCCTGGAACATTGTTACGAGCTGACACAGATCCGAACTGTCCAGCCCTTTCGCTGCCGGGTGGGGGACCCGTGCACGCTCGAGGACGCTGGAGGCTGTCCACGGGCGGAAGTCCCGCGGGGCGGGCTCCGGGGTTCCCGGCCAGAGGAGGGGTCGGAGCCAGGCCCGCACTCTCCTTCCGAATGTCAACGGCGGCGGCGCCGCCGTTGACGTGGCCAGAACGACCCCCACCAGGCGATGGTGCGACCGCAGCAGTGCGGCCATGGTTGGCAAGCCGAAGTCTCCGAGGAGGAGCAGGATCTTCAGGGCAGCCTCTTCTCCGGTTTCATGACCGGCCCGGTCGCCGAGAGCCGCCAGCCGCCCACACTCCGCATGAGGTGAGCCAGATCCTCGCGTTGGACGCGCAACACCATGGCGACGTCCCGCGATACCCAGCGGCGATAAATGAGCAAAGAGACGCCGGCATTGAGCACATAAGGTACCGTGGTCGCCAGGGCAGCCCCGGTCGTTCCAAATAGTGGGATCAGGAGAACATTCAAGGCGACGCTCAGAAGCCCCGTGCCACCTGCAACTAGGGTCAGCGTCAGGAACCAGCCCTTGCGGACCCACAGGGCCGAGAGAATCTTGGAGATCGTCAGGGCCACCATGCCAGGAAGCAGCAACCGGAGCGGTGTCACGGCGGGGAGAAAGGGCCGCCCTCCGTAGAGCATGACCGCTGCCGGGGCGAGCACGGCGAGCCCTAGCCCGGCTACCAGCGAGAGGATGAGTATCTGTCGACATACCCGGGCAGTCAGGGTAGCGGCGTCCGTCGCGGACATCTGAGCCGCCTGCGGGTAGAGGACCGTCTCGGCCGCGACCGAGATGAACCAGACGAGCTCTGCCAGGGTGATCGCTACATACAGGAATCCGACGTCCGCCTTGGCCAGGAAAAAGTTCGCCAGGAACAGATTGGCCCGGCCGGCCAGGAAGATGGCGATAACTCCCAAGTGAATCCGTAGCCCGTCGGCCGCGAGGCGCCAAAACAGCGTGCCCTGGAGCCTCCATGGCCCCGGAGCGTGGCGGCGCATGCGCCAGACCGGTACGAGACAGGTGATCGCCGAGAGGACCGTCCCGACGATAACCAGTTCCCAGACGGCCAGCCGACCGGAAGCCAGCAGAACCAGAACCGCGAGGAGGCTGATCAGCTTTGGCCCGTGGGTGACGAGGTTGTACCAGTGGAAGTCCATCGCAGCCTGCAAGAGGGTCGAGAAATACCCGAGAGCGAACAGGCCGGGAAGGGGCAGCAGCACCAGGAAAAGGATCACCCAGGGAATCCCGCGGTGAAATGGTTCACCCCCCAGCCACGCGCCCCCCAAGAGCAGTCCGAGGCTGGCCACTCCCAGCCCACCCGAGGCCGCGACACACGTCCCGGCGAATTCTTCCGAACTGCATTCCCGCCGGCCGTAGTGGTGGATGATCGCCACTCCGAAGCTGAGCGATCCCAGGGTCGTGGCCAGCTGGGGGTAGAGATACGCAGCGGCCAGGAGCCCGCGGTCCGCTGGCCCCAGGTAGCGCGTCGTCACCATGCCGGAGAGTACGAGGGCGAGGAACCCCGCCACCTGCCACACGAACGTTCGGGCGCTCTGCTGGATCAGGCTCATCGTTCCAGCACCCGGAAGACCGCCGTGATCACATCCTCCACGTCCTCGTCGGTCAGCTTCGCCGACAGCGGCAGCGAGACTGTCCGGTCGCCGATCCACTCCGCCGCCGGAAACTGCCCGCGGGTGAAGCCAAAGGTCTTGGCATAATAGCTATGCAGGTGCAGCGGGGTGAAATGGATGCCGGTGCCGATATTCTCCGTCTTCAGGCGCACGATGAACTCGTTCCGGCTCATCCCGGCGCGCTCCGTGTCCAGCAGGACCGTGTACAGGTGGCGGGCGTGGCGGTCGCGGGTGTCCACGGGGGCCGGCGTCCTCAGCAGCGGGTGGTCGGCGAAGGCCTCGTCGTAGCGCCGCCAGTGCCGCTCCCGCACCTTGAGGTTCGTTTCTAACCGCGCCAGTTGGTGGATACCCAGGGCTGCCTGGAGGTCCGTCATGTTGTACTTGTAGCCGGGGAGCAAGGTGTCGTACGGCTGGAATCCCTCCGCGGAATAGCGCTTCCAGGCATCCCGGCTGATCCCGTGGAGCGCCTTGATGCGGATCTCCTCGGCCCAGGCCGCATTCTGCGTGGTGAGCATCCCCCCCTCACCGGTCACTAGGTTCTTGGTCACGTAGAAGCTGAAAGCGGTCAGGTCGCCGATGGACCCGATGGGACGCCCGCGGTAGCGGGCCTCGGTCGCGTGGGCCGCGTCCTCGACAACGGCCAGCCCGTGGCGCCGGGCCACCTCAAGGAGGGCGTCCATGTCACAAGGGCGTCCGGCGAGATGGACTGGCAAGATCGCCTTCGTCCGTGAAGTCACCGCCCGCGCCACGGCCTCGGGGTCGAGGTTCATTGTCCGCGGGTCCACGTCGGCGAAGACCGGCGTCGCTCCGACGTGGACGATCACGTTGGCCGTGGCGCTGAAAGTCACCGGGCTGGTGATCACCTCGTCGCCGAGGCCGATCCCCAGGACCTCCAGCGCCAAGTGGAGACCCGCCGTGCATGAGTTGAGGGCCACTGCGTGAGCGCAGCCGACATAGGCGCGGAAATCGGCCTCGAACCTCTGCACCCGCGGACCGGTCCCCAGCCACCCGGAGCGCAGCGTGGCCACGACCTCGGCGATCTCTTCCTCGCCGATGGCCGGGCTGCCGAAGATCAGGAACTCGGGCCTGCGGCCTTTATCTTTCATCCGCCACCCAGTCGGCGCATGCCGGACCGGCGGAGATCACTTGCGTGCCCACCGGATGACCTTGCCAAGGGCGCTGATGACATCCGCCACGTCGTCGTCGGTCATCCCAGGGAACAGGGGAAGGGTCAGCAACCGGTCAGCCGCCGCTTCGGCGGCCGGACACATCCCCCGCCCGGTCCCCAAGCGCTCCCGGTAGTACGGGTGCAGGTGGACCGGCCGGTAGTGCACGCTCACGCCGATGTTCTCGGCCCGCAGCGCCTGGAAGATCGCCTCGCGGTCCTGGTGCAGCCGGTCCTGGTTCAGCCGGAGGGGATAGATGTGCCAGGCATGGCGCGTCCTCCGGCGTGTCGGGGCCGCGGTCACCTCCGGCATGGCCGCGAAGGCCTGATGGTATCGGCCGGCAATCTCCTCACGGCGTTTCAGCCGGGCATCCAGGCGACGCAACTGGGAGAGCCCCAGGGCGCTGTGGATGTCGGAGAGTCGGTAATTGAACCCGAAGCTCACCATGTCCTGGATCCAGGTGGTCTGCCGCTGGCGGACCTCTCGGTCGATCCCATGGTTGCGGAACCGTCGCAGGCGCTCGGCCAGCGCCTGTTCGTTGGTCGTCACCATCCCGCCCTCGCCGGTCGTGATGTGCTTCACCGGGTGAAAGCTGAAGGTGGTCAGGTGGCTCAGGCCGCCGACGGGCCGGTCCCCGATCCGCGCGCCCAGGGCGTGGGCGGCGTCCTCGATGACGGTGAGGTTGCGGGAGCGCGCGATGGCGTGGATCACCTCCATGTCGCAGGGAAGCCCGGCGAAGTGGATCGGCAGAATGACCTTCGTCTGCGGCGTGAGTGCCGCTTCCACTGCGGCCGGATCCAGGTTCAACGTCTCGGAATCCACGTCGGCGAAGACCGGCCTCCCCCCACAGTATAGGATGCAGTTCGCGGACGCCAGGAACGTGAGAGGCGACGTGATGACCTCGTCGCCCGGCCCGATTCCGGTTGCATACGCCGCGCCGTGGAGCGCGGCTGTGCCCGAGCTGAACGCCACGGCGAACCGCGCGCCCACGACCTCGGCGAAGGCCTGCTCGAACCGTGCGACGGTGGGACCGTTGGTGAGCCAATCCCCACGTAGGACCTCCACCACGGCCTGGATGTCCGCCTCGTCCACCTCCTGACGACCGTAGGGAAGCATCCGCTCCCGGACCGGCCGCCCACCGTGCAAGGCCAGCGTGTCGGAGTCGCTCATCCGGGTACCCTCTGCGTGTCCCCCCGGGTGCCCTCACCGTACTGCCGCTGGTAGTAGGCTTGATATTCGCCGGACAGGATCTCCTGCCACCACGCCCGATGCGTCTGGTACCACTCCACCGTCTGGCGGAGTCCTTCGGCAAAGGGGATGGCCGGCGTCCAGTCCAGTTGCCGGCGGATCTTGGTCCAGTCCAGGGCATAGCGGCGGTCGTGACCGAGGCGATCCTTCACGTGCCGGAGGAGAGTCTCGGGTCGTCCGGTGAGGGCCAGGATCTCCCGGGCCACGTTCAGGTTCACCCGCTCGGCACCGCTCCCGATGTTGTACACCTCTCCGGGTTGGCCGGCTTCCAGGATCCGCGCGAGCGCCCGGCAGTGGTCCTCCACGTGCAGCCACTCCCGCACGTACAACCCGTCGCCATAGATGGGCAGCGGCTCCTCCCGCAACGCGTTCACAATCATCAGCGGGATGAACTTCTCGGGGAACTGGTAGGGGCCGTAGTTGTTGCACGTGCGGGTGATGATGACCGGCAGGCCGTAGGTCACGCAATACGCCCGGGCCAGCACGTCCGCCCCGGCCTTGCTCGCAGCGTAGGGGCTGTTGGGGAGGAGGGGCGAGTGCTCTGTGAAGCTGCCCGATGCGGGGAGGCTCCCATAGACCTCGTCCGTGGAGATGTGGAGGAAAAGGTGGACCTTGGATTTCCGGGCCGCATCCAGGAGCACCCGCGTGCCCTGCACATTCGTTCGGATGAAATCATCGGCTTGCTGGATGGAACGATCCACGTGCGATTCGGCGGCGAAGTGGACGATGACCTCCGCCCGGTGGGCCTCCAGGGCTTCGTCCACCACCTTCTGGTCACAGATGTCGCCGCGGACGAAGACGTAGCGCCGGTCGCCCTCGAGATCGGCCAGGTTGCGGGGGTTCCCGGCGTAGGTCAGCTTGTCGAAGTTCACGACACGGACGGCCGGGTGGGCGAAGAGGATGTGGCGAATGAAGTTCGACCCGATGAAGCCCATGCCGCCCGTGACCAGGAACGTTCCCGTCAGCTCGCTCATGGCTCCTCCCGAATCCGAAATTCCCAACCGCCAAGGCGCCAAGAACGCCAGAAAAATAGCTCATTCACGGGAAACCGATGAAACCTCTGAGCCCCCCCGAAAAATGGTTCTCGCCTTCGTTGCTGGGAGGATCGGAACATCGGATCTTTGGCGACCTTGGCGTCATGGCGGTTCAGCATTTTCCTGGCTCAGACGGATCGCTTGCACGCGTCCACCACCTCGTCCACCTGGGCGTCCATCAGCTCCGGGTAGATGGGGAGGGAGAGGACCTCCCGGGCCGCCCGCTCCGCCTCGGGGAAATCGCCCACCCGGTATCCCAGGTCGCGGTACATCGGCTGCAGGTGCAGGGGGACCGGATAGTAGACCGTTGTCCGCACGCCCAACCCGGCCAGGCGCCGCTGCACCCCGTCCCGATCCGGGACGCGGATCGTGAACTGGTGATACACGTGGACGTAATCCGGAGATTCCGTCGGCAGCCCGATCGGGAGGGCCGCCAGGCCCTCCCGGTACCGGGCGGCAATGGCGCGCCGCCTGGCATTCCACTCCGCTAGGAAGCGGAGCTTGACGCGCAGGATTGCTGCCTGGATCTCATCCAGGCGGCTGTTGAATCCCAGTTCCTCGTGGACGTACCGGTCCCGACCGCCATAGACCCGCAGTCGGAGGATGCGCTCGCCGAGGGCAGGATCTTGCGTCGTGGCCAACCCGCCGTCGCCGAAGGCGCCAAGATTCTTGGTGGGGTAAAAGCTGAAGCAGCCCACGTCCCCCAGGCCGCCCACGCGGCGTCCACGATACTCCGCGCCGATCGCCTGCGCCGCGTCCTCTACCACGCGCAGCCGGTGCTCCCGGGCAATGCGGAGCAGGGGATCCATGTCGGCGGAGAGGCCGTACAGATGCACCGGCAGCAGGGCCTTCACGCGCCCCTCGGGCTTCGGGCCAGGGCCCATGCCGGCAAGGTAGTCTGCCGCCCGATCGGGATGCAGCGCGAAGGTCCCGGGGTGGATGTCCGCGAAGACTGGGCGGGCACCCGTGTAGGAGATGGCCGTCGCGGTGGCCACGAAGGTGAAGGGGGAGGTGAGGACGAAATCTCCCGCGCCGATTCCCAGGGCGCGGATCGCCAGATGCAGGGCGTCCGTTCCGGAGGCGAGCGTGATGGCCCGCGCGACACCGAGGAATGTGGCCAAGTCCTGCTCCAGTGCCCGGACGTTGGGCCCCAAAACGAACTGTCCGCTCTCCAGGACAGACCGGACCGCGTCGTCTATCGCTTGCCGGATGCGTTGGTACTGTGCCTTCAGGTCAAGGACTGGAACTGCCACGGGTGCGTCCTTTCCGGACTCCGTCGCAAATAGTGTCATAAATGCACGTTCTATTCCAGAAAGAAAACCGGCGCTGAGGCCACCCGCAGCACCGGTGAATGGAGTCCGAGAGCCTCAGAAATATCTGCAAAAATCAGCACTTGTCAAGGGAAAAGGGCCAGAAGAATCCGTCTCAGGGAATGCAGGTCAGCCGCAGTGACTCTGAAAGTGTTTTACCAGCGCGTCAGCCAGGGCCGGGATGGTGTAGTTTTCGGGCACGACATGGCTGACGATTCCGTGCCGGGCGGCGGTCTCGGCCGTGATGGGGCCGATGCTGGCGACGACCACACTTTTCAGGAGTTCTCTGGCTTCCTCGCCCACCAGGTCGAGGAAGTGCTTCACCGTCGAGGAACTGGTGAAGGTGACGGCGTGGATCTTCCCGTCCCGGAGCATGGTCCGAAGCCCCTCCGTGTCCGGGGCGCCTTTCACCGTGCGATAGGCCGGCACGACGTCCACCAGGGCGCCGCGCCGCGTGAGCTCTTCCGGGATGACCTCCCGCGACTCGGCGGCCCGGGCCAGGAGCACCCGAGATCCGCGCAGGTCATCAGTCCCAATGGCCTCGACCAGGGCCTCGGCCTTGAATTCCGTCGGAACGATGTCGGCCCGAATGCCCAGCGAATGGAGGGCTGCGGCTGTGGCCGGCCCGATGGCGCACACCGTGATCCCGGCAAGGTCGCGGATATCCCGGCCGGCGGCCTGCAGCCGCTGCCAGAAGAACCGCACGCCGTTGGCGCTCGTGAAGATGACCCAGCGGTACTCGCGAAGCCGTCCGATGGCCGCGTCCAAGGGCCCCCAGCTCTCCGGTGCCGTGAAGGTGATGGTAGGGAACTCGACGACCTCGGCCCCGGCCGCCTCGAGGACGGCCGCGAAGCTGCTGGCCTGTTCCCGCGCCCGCGTGATCAGGATCCGCTTTCCCGCGAGGGGGAGCGCCTCGAACCAGCGCAGCTTCTCCCGAAGGGCCACCACCTCACCCACCACAATCAGGGCTGGCGGTTTCATCCCCCGGCATTTGTCCGCCAGGTCTGCCAGCGTGCCGGTCACCACCTCCTGCTCGGCCCGCGTCCCCCAGCGGATGACGGCCGCGGGCGTGGAGGGCGAGCGGCCGTGCCGCATGAGCTTTCCCACGATCTCGGGAAGCTGGCCCACCCCCATGAAGAAGACCAGCGTTCCAATCCCGGTGGCGATCTTGTCCCAGGCGATGCTGGTCTCCTCCTTCGCGGGATCCTCGTGGCCCGTGACGAAGGCCACCGTCGAGGTGAAATCCCGGTGCGTGAGGGGGATTCCAGCATAGGCGGGTGCCGCCACGGCGGACGTCACGCCGGGCACCACCTCGAAGGGGATGCCTGCGGCCGCCAGTTCCTCGGCCTCCTCCCCGCCGCGGCCGAAGATGAAGGGATCGCCCCCCTTGAGCCGAGCGACGACCTTTCCCTGGCTGGCCCGCGCCACCAGCAGGCGGCCGATCTCCTCCTGGGGAAGGGTATGCTGGTCCGCCTGCTTGCCCACGTAGATCAGTTCGGCATTGGGCTTCGCGTAGCGGAGCAGCCGGGGGTTGGCGAGGTAGTCGTACACCACGACGTCCGCCTCTTCCAGGCAGCGCTTGCCCTTGAGCGTGAAGAGGCCGGGATCCCCTGGCCCCGCGCCGATGAGATAGACCTTGCCAAGGTACTCGCCCACGTTTCCCACCGTCACTCCACCGTCATGGGTCAGGTGCGCCCGAGAACGGCCTGCAGGATCTCCGTGGCCCCGCGGGCGAGGAGATCTTCCGCCAGGGCGATCCCCACGGGCTCGGCCTGATCCTGCGGCCCGCGCCGCTCGCCCCTGACTAGCCGCATCCCGTCCGGACTCGCCACCAGACCGCGGAGCAGGAGGCGTCCCTCGGTGATCTGGGCATGGGCGGCAAAGGGAACCTGGCAGCCGCCTTCCAGGCGCCGGAGGAACGCCCGCTCCGCCAGGACCGCGGCGTGTGTTGGCGGGTGATCCAAGGACGCGACGACCGCTGTCGCCGCCGGATCACCCTGTCGCATCTCGATTCCCAACGCCCCTTGCCCGATGGCGGGCAGGCAGACCTCCGGCGAGAGCAACTCGGTGATCCGGTCCATCCAGCCCAGCCGCTTGACGCCGGCCGCTGCCAGCACGATGGCATCCAGCCCTTCGCTGGTGAGCTTGCGAAGGCGCGTGTCCAGGTTTCCCCGCAGGGGGACGATGGTCAGGTCGGGCCGGTGATGGAGCAGTTGGGCCTGGCGCCGCAAGCTGCTGGTCCCCACCCGTGCCCCCCGGGGCAGATCCCTCAACCGGGCGCCCGTCCGGGAGATCAGCACGTCGAGGGGGTCCTCGCGCTCGGTGACGGCCAAGATGGCGAGGCCTGCAAGCAGATCGGTCGGAACGTCCTTCATGCTGTGGACGGCCAGGTCCACCCGGTGATCCAGGAGGGCCTCCTCGATCTCCTTGAGGAAGAGGGCCTTGCCCCCAACCTGGGCCAACGGCACGTCCAGGATCTTGTCGCCCATCGTCTTGATCGTTTCGAGTTTCAGACCGAGGCCGGGGAGGGCGGCGCGGAGCCGTTCCGCCACGTGATTCGCCTGCCACAGGGCGAGCTGCGAACCGCGCGTCCCGATTACCAGACCTCGCCGCTCATGGCTCATAGCTCATAGCTCATGGTGACGATTTCAACTCTCGACTCGCGGCTCTCCATTCTCGGCTGGCGTCACTTCTGCTTCTCCTCCAGCCCGAACAGCCGGCGCAACACGCTGGTGTACAGGTGGCCGTCCTGGAGGGCCGCGCGTCGTTTCAGCTCCGTCATCGGCTGGTGGAGAATCTTGTTGACCATGGTGTGACTCATGGCCGTGATGACCTCACGCTGCTCGGGCGTCAGGTCGCCCATCCGGCCCAGGGCCTTCTGCAACTCTGTGCCGCGGATCTCCTCAACCCGCTGCCGGAGGGAGACGATGGTCGGCACCACATCCAGCGAGCGCAGCCAGTTGAGGTACACCCCGACCTCGCGGTCGATAATGGCCTCGGCCCGCTCCGCCTCCCGGCACCGTTCCTTCAGATTGGCCTCCACCACCGACTGCAGGTCGTCGATGTTGTAGAGATAGACGTTATCCACCTCGTTGCAGGCGGGGTCGATGTCGCGCGGGTCGGCGATGTCGATGAGGAAGATCGGCCGGTGGCGACGCTGGTGGATGATGGCCTGCATGTCCTCCTTCTTGAGGATCACGTGGGGCGCGCTGGTGGCGCTGATCACGATGTCGGCCCCCACCATCTCCTGCCGGAAGCTTTCGAAGGTCACGGCGCGACCGGAGAACTGCTGCGCCAGGGCGACCGCGCGGTCGTAACTCCGGTTCGCCACGAGGACCGAGCGGACGCCGTCGTCCAGCAGGTGGCGCAGCGCCAGCTCCGCCATCTCGCCGGCGCCGATGATGAGCACGGACCGGCCGGTGAGATCGCCGAAGATCTTCCGTGCCAGCTCGACCGCGGCCGAGGACACGGACACAGCCGAGCTGGCGATGCCGGTCTCGCTCCGCACCCGCTTGGCCACGTGAAATGCCTGCTCCAGGAGGTTGTTCAGAATGATGCCGGTGGCCTCCCGGGCTTGGGCGATGGAATACGCGGCCTTGACCTGGCCCAGGATCTGTGGCTCGCCCACTACCATGGAGTCCAGGCTGGAGGCGACGCGGAACACGTGCCGCACCGCGTCCGCGGCCGTGTAGGTGTAGAGCCTGTCAACGAACTCGGCCTTCGCCAGGTTCCGGTACGTGGCCAGGCAGTCGGTGATCGCCTCCGCTGCCTTCTCGACCTGGCCTTCCGTCACCGCGTAGACCTCGACCCGGTTGCATGTGGCCACCAGCATCCGCTCCACGAGTTCCGGCGAGTCCCCCATCATCTCCAAGGGCCTGGGCAGATCCTGCTCCGGAACGTTGAGCCGCTCGCGGAGATCAATCGGTGCCGTCTTGTGGCTCAACCCGACAACGAGAATTTCCATGACCGAAAAACCGGAGGCGCCTACAGGATCCGTCCAGTTCTGAGCAGGCTGACGCCGATCAGCGTGAACAGGACCAGGCAGAATCCGATGATCGCCAGGATGGCGGCCTTGCGCCCCCGCCAGCCCGCGGACAACCGGGCGTAGAGCAGGCCGCCGTAGATTAGCCAGCTCAGAATGGACCAGGCCTCGCGCCCGTACAGGGGCAGGAAGGAGCCCCGCGTGTACTCGGCCCAGATGGAGCCGGTGATGAGGGCCAGCGTGAGCAACGGGAAGCCGAACAGCAGCGACTTCACACCGACGTCATCCAGCAGTTCCAGCGACGGCAGCCGGAAGTGTATCCGCCCCGGGTGCCGGGACTTCAGCTGTCGTTCCTGCAGGATGTACATCAGGCCCGTGCAGAAGGTGAGGGCGAAGGCGGCGTTGCCGAGAATGGCCAGGGCCACGTGCACCCACAATCCCACGCCCTGGAGGGTCGGCCCCAGATCCGCGATGCGGCGGGGGAGGGCCGCCGCCACCGATCCGGCCAGGAGCACCATGGGCAAGACGAAGGCCCCGATGACGCGGTTGCCGTAGCGGAACTCGGTGACGAGGTAGATCAGGACGATGGCCCAGGCGAGGAAGGACAGGCTCTCGTACAGGCTGCCCAGGGGCGGCCGGCCCAGCGTGTAGATCCGGAAGATGTGGGACAGCGTGTGCGCGCCGAACCCGGCCAGGGTGGCGTAGGTGGCGACCCGGCCGAGACTCGGCCGCTGGCTGGCGATGTGCAGGAGGTAGTGCAGCGTCCCGAGCAGATACCCGAGGAGGGCGAGATAGAAAAAAAAATGATCGACGGCCATGGTTGCCCCACCCGGTGAGGCTAGGTTCCCGCCCGTGGGGGAAGCTTCACGAGCTCTTCGATCCGCGCCGCCAGCGCGGCCGAGTCGCCGCGGGCCGCTTCCTGGAAGAGGTCCGATTCCACGGCCCGGCGATAGATCGCCTGCCGCTCCTCCGGGTCGGCAATGGCCTCCCTGGCCCGCTCCCGGAGGAGGCGCAGGGCGGCCAAGAATGCCTCGTACTCCGGGCCGATGATCTGTTCCAGCCGCTGCCGGAGCTTCTTGGCCAGGGCCGGGCTGCCGCCGCCGGTGGAGATGGCGATGGTCAGGTCGCCGCGACGGATGACCGAGGGGACGAGGAAGCTGCAGGCCGCGGGATCGTCCGCCACGTTCACCAGGCGCCCGGCGCTCTTGACCCGCTCCGCGACCTCCCGGTTCACCTGCGGATCGTCCGTGGCCACCACCACCAGGAAGGCGCCGGGGAGATCCGAGGCCCGCACGGGCCGGCGTCGCAGGCGGATCCGCCCCGACGACGCCAGCGCCGTCAGGCGGGCGGTCGCCCTCGGGCTCACCACCTCGACGCCCGCCCCGCACTCCACGAGGAGCGCGACCTTGCGCTCCGCCACCGCCCCGCCGCCCACCACCAGGCAGCGTTTCCCCGTGAGGTCCACCATCATCGGATAGAACTTCCGCATGTCTCGGGATGGGCCAGGCCCACGGCGTGATCCGCCCGGTGGCAGACCGCTGGGCTTTCCTTGGTGATCTGTCAGGGGTGCCGCTGGCGAGGTGCCCCCTCCCCTCTACTCCTTGCCTTTCTTGCCCGAATTGAGGAGGCCCTTGACCTCTTCCACAAACTGGTGGACATCCTTGAACTGGCGATAGACCGACGCGAACCGGACGTAGGCGACCTCGTCCAGATCGTGGAGGCGCCGCATGATGAGCTCGCCCACTTCGCTGCTGGAAATCTCGCGATCCGGTTTCTCCGCCAGGCGCCCCTCGATGTCGTCCACGATCGCCTCGAGCTGGGCCACGCTGACCGGCCGCTTCTGCGTGGCCTTCAACAGGCCGCTGAGCAGCTTGTGCCGGTCGAAGGGCTCACGGCGCCCGTCCTTCTTCACCACCATGAAGTGAATCTCCTCGATCCGCTCATACGTGGTGAAGCGGCGGTGGCATTGCAGGCACTCCCGGCGGCGGCGGATGACTTCGCCGTCCTTCCCCTCCCGGGAGTCCACCACTTTCTCCGACAGGTGACCGCAATAGGGACAGCGCATCGTGATCGCTCCGCAGCGGGTTAGGCCGAACTCGGCCACCGATCAGGGCAGAAGCCGCTCCTGGTAGAGCGGGAAGGCGGCGGTGAGTTCCCGCACCTGACCCGCCACACGCGCTTGCCGGTTGGCGTCCTCGACGTCCGCCAACACGTCGGCGATGAGGCCCGCCACCTGCCGCATCTCGGCCTCGCGCATGCCCCGCGTCGTGAGGGCGGGGGTCCCCAGCCGGATGCCCGAGGTGACCGTGGGCGGTCGCGTGTCGAAGGGGATGGCATTCTTGTTCACGGTGAGGCCAGCCTTGTCCAGTGCCGCTTCGGCCACCTTTCCCGTGAGGCCCTTGGACGCGACGTCGACCAGCATCACGTGGGTGTCGGTACCACCCGAGACGAGGCGGAAGCCCTGGGCGATGAGCGCCTCGGCTAGCGCCGTGGCGTTTGCCACGATCTGGCGCTGGTACTCCCGGAACTCTGGGGTCAGGGCCTCCTTGAAGGCCACCGCTTTGGCCGCGATGACGTGCATCAGCGGCCCCCCCTGCATCCCTGGGAACATCGTCTTGTTGACGGCCGCGGCCAGTGCGGCTTTGCACATGATCACGCCGCCCCGCGGGCCGCGCAGGGTCTTGTGGGTCGTCGTGGTGACCAGGTCGCAGTGGGGGATGGGTGACGGGTGCAGTCCCGCCGCAATGATCCCAGCGGGATGCGCGATGTCTGCCATGAGGTACGCACCGATCTCGTCCGCCACCGCCTTGAACGCGGCGAAGTCGAGCGTGCGGGGATAGGCGCTTCCCCCCGTGACGATTAGCTTGGGTCGGTGCTCCTTGGCCAGGCGCCGGACCTCGGCCATGTCGATCTGCTCGGTGGTCTTGTCCACGCCGTAGGCGATCACCTTGAAGAAGCGGCCCGAGAAGTTGACCGGGCTGCCGTGGGTGAGGTGGCCGCCGTGCGACAGGTTGAGCCCGAGAATGGTGTCTCCGTGTTCAAGCACCGAGAAGTATGCCGCCATGTTGGCCTGGGCCCCGGAGTGCGGCTGCACGTTCACGTGGTCGGCCCCGAAGAGTTGCTTGGCCCGCTGGATGGCCAGCGTCTCGGCCATATCCACGAACTCGCAGCCCCCGTAGTAGCGCTTGCCCGGGTATCCTTCGGCATACTTGTTGGTCAAGGGCGATCCCGTCGCCTCCAGCACAGCCTCACTGACAAAATTTTCTGAGGCGATCAGCTCCAGCTTGGTCGCTTGGCGCTCCGTCTCGAGGCGGAGGACCTCTGCGATCTCCGGATCCACGTCAATCAATCGCTTCACAGATCGTCCCCTCCGTGCAGCCTGCGAGGTTTTCGAACCCTTCGAACGATCAAGGCAGTCTAGCCCTGGGGGCAGTGCCTGTCAAGGAGAAGGCCGGCAAAAGGTGGACAGATCGGGACTCCTTGAGGCCCGTAGGCGCCCGAGGCTGTGCAGGGGAGATTCGCGCTGGAGGTCAGAGCTTCTGGCTGGAGGCCGGCCCCTCGACTGCCGTTCCCGTTTCCCGGAGAAGCGTCACCGTGAAAGTGGTGCCCCTTCCCAGCTCGCTTTCCACGTGGACCTGTCCCTGGTAGAGATCCACGATCCGCTTGACCAGGGAGAGTCCGAGGCCGGTGCCTTCGGTCCCTAGTTCCTTGACGTTGGCGGCCCGGTAGAACTCGTCGAAGATGTGTGGCATGGCCTCCGGTGAGATACCGATTCCGGTGTCCGAGACCACGATCGTGATCTGGGATTCGCTGGCCTTGAGCGCCAGCGACACTTTCCCTCCGGAGGGGGTGTACTTGACGGCGTTTTCCAGCAGGTTGCCCAGGAGTCTGAGCATGTCCTCTTCGATGGCGGGGAAGGGGAGTGGAGTCTCCGGCAGGTCCAGCGTGAGCATAATCCCGCGCGCCTCCGCCTCCGCCTGTATGACCTCGGCCACCCGCCGCACGGTGCGCGCCAGATTCAGCTCCGTCTTTCGGTGGGTGGGCAGCCGGTCCTTGAGCGCCCCGAGTGCCAGCAAGTCGCGAAGCAATTCCTGGAGACGGGCCATCCGGCGGGCGGCGCGGTCGATGAGGACCTGCTGCCGCTCGTTTAGTTTGCCCGCATAGCCGCCCTGGAGGACGGCGAGTTGCGATTGGACGGCGGCCACCGGGGCCTTCAGTTCGTGGGTCACGGCGAAGATGAACCGAGACTTGGCCTCTTCCAGCTCCTGCAACTGTCGGTAGGCGCGGGCGTTCTGGATGGCGGCGGCACCCTGGCTCGCCAGCGCCATGAGGAACTCCGTTTCCTCCTGGGTGAAGTGGCGTACCTCGCTGGTGTAGACCCTCAGCACGCCGATGGCCTGGTCGAGCAGCATCATAGGGACGCTCAGGACAGAGCGGATGCCCTCCTTGCGTGCTTCCTCGGGGTACTGGAATCGGGGGTCAATGGTCGCATCCAGCAGGGCCACGGCCTTCCCTTGGAGGGCCAGCCGATCCATCTCACCCCGCTGCGGGTCCACCTTGCCCTTGGTGAGGTAGGCGTCGCTGAGCCCGTAGGCGGCACTGACCTCCAGGAAGCGCCGCTCCTCGTCCAGCAGCCGGATGGAGCTGGCCTTCACCCCCATGGCCTCGGTGGCCTGGCGGACGATGGTGGAGAGCACCTGCGACAGGTTAAGGGAGGAGTTGACCGCCCGGGAAGTCTCGTACAGGGTCCGCATCTTCTGATAGGCGTCCTCCAGGTTCTGCTTCAGCTCCGCCAGCTCGCGCGTGCGACGGACCATCTCCCCGGTGATGGAAGTGGCCAGGTAGATGGAGACCAGGATGGCGCTGACAAAGAAGCCCAATCCCGCCGCCAGGAACCACGGACCTTGCAGGCGTGGATCGTGAAACTCCGGGATCGGCCGATGAGGGACGACTCCCCAGGATTCGAGGAGGGCCAGCCCCACCACCAGAACGACGCCGATGGCGGCCAGCAGAAACGACGTTCGCCTCCGCAGCAGGATGCTGGCGACGATGGCGTTAAAGATGAAGTACGAGAGGGCGGGACTTTCGATCCCGCCGGTGTAATGGACCACCAGGGTCAGGGCGAGCCAGTCCAGCAGGATCTGGAGGGCGGCGAAGTGGCTGAAGGTCTGGATGGAGGCGCTATGATTGCCGCGCAGGAGCCTGAGGCGCCAGGTGAAGACGAGGTTGTAGGCCAGGATGGCGACCCCGATGAGGCACAGCTCGACCCAGGGGATGGTGAAGGACAGCAGGTGTTTCGCGATCAGGGTGAGGCTGATGACCGCGGCCGCAGCCACCCAGCGCAAGAGGATGAGCCAGGATACCCGAGCGATGAGTTCCGCTTCCAGGGGGAGGCGGTAGGCCGCTGTCTCCACGCCTGGCCGTGTCACCCCGTCCTTATCGGGCATAGAGCCCCCCTCAGGGTCTCCAGTGCGAAGCATCGATTACGTCGGGACACGCAGGAGGATCACGGCAAGCCCGCGACGCGACGGGCCCTCAATTCCGAGCGCGAGCGCGTCATCCTCTGATCGCACATCCGCAACGCTCTGGATGCCGACTTCGTCCCGCGCCCCAGAAGGCATCCGGGTCCCTGCGTCCACGGGACGGAAGGCGACAGGCCCTACTTGAGCTTTTCCCGCAGCGTGGACAGCAAGATGTCCGGCTGAATCGGCTTTTGGAAGACGCCGGCCAGCCCGAGGTCGGTGTAGTCGATGGCCATGAAGAACTGGTCCCCGGCGGAGCTCAACAGGTAGATCGGGGCGGTATTGCCCAGCAGCCTGAGCTCCTTGACAAAACCCGTGCCGGAATCGATTTCCTCCATCATGAGGTCCACGATGATGAGATCGGGTCTGGTTTCCTTGTACTTCTTGAGCCCCATCTCGGCCGAATCCGCCTCCTCTATGAGGTAGCCGCCTGCTTCCAGGATCAAGCGGATGGTATCGAGGAAGTCCTGGTCGTCATCGATGCAGAGAATTATGTGCTTTCCGTTTCTCATGGGCAGGTCCTCAAGTGTGCTGGCGATTCGACAACCTCGTCCGCTGAAACCGCCGCGTCAAAGGTGCAGTCCTTCAAGACGGGCGTGATGAACCGGAGCGCCGCCGCAAGATTCTCCCGGGCCTTCTCGGACAGGATCTCGCCAAATTCACTGAAGCGGTAGCCCCGAATCCCGAGCGCGTAGCCCCTGGTGTCCGCATGGAAGAGGTCGCGGGCCAGGGCGACCACGGCCTCCGGCTCGACACTGTGCGTGCTGAAGCTGGTGTGCTCCATCGGACGGACCGCCGTGAAGAAGAACGGTTCGGGGCCACGCACGGAGGCGTCGGCGAAGACGACGTACTCGTGCTCGGCCGCCGTGGCCGCATCCTCGACGGTCAGTTGATAATCGGACTCCACCGTCACGCCGGGGATCTGGAGCCGTTCGACCGCCTCGGCCAGGGCCGGCCCCAGACCGTCGTCCCAGCGGCCCGGGTTGCCATATCCGATCACTAAGACTCTATTCGCCATCCCCCGGACCACCCCGGGCCTTTCGGTCCACGAGCCGCCCTTCGCAGTCCAGCACCTCGACGATCAGCGGCATCTTCCCCATGGCGTGCGTGGCGCAGGAGAGGCACGGATCGTAGGCGCGGATGGCCACTTCGATGCGGTTGAGCAGCCCTTCCGTGATCTCCGTTCCCGACAGATAGTCGCGGGCCACGCGTTCCACGGCCAGGTTCATGGGGGTGTTGTTGTTGGTTGTGGAGACGATCAGATTGCAGCGGACGACCTGGTCATTCTTGTCGACCTGGTAGTGATGGAACAGCGTCCCGCGCGGAGCCTCGATCAGCCCAACGGCCTCGCCGCGCCGCACGCCCTTGACCACGAGGTCGGTGCCCTGCAGGTCGGGATCATTCAGCAGCAAGTGGATCTTCTCGGCCGCGTGCAAGAGCTCGATCATGCGCGCCCAGTGGTAGGCCATGGACATGTTGTTGGGCTTGCCCCCGCTGAGGGCCATGAACTCCTTGCGGCCGGCCTCTGCCTCTGGGGTGTCGATGAAGTCGCAGGCATTGATCCGTGCCAGCGGCCCGACGCGGTACCAGCCCTGCTCGGGGCCGAGCGACTTGATGAAGGGGAACTTCATGTAGGACCAGGGCTTGACTTCCTCGGCGATGTAGTCGATGTAGCGCTGGTAGTCCACCTGGTCGAAGATCTTGCGGCCGGCCGCGTCGATGGCGCGCAGATTCCCGTGGTACAGGTCCATGGCGCCGTCCGCCCGGACCAGCGAGACGTGGTTGGAGTCGAAGGATCCGAAATCGGCCAGCTCCTTCAGGTGGTCAGACGTGTAGTCCCTGGCGATCTTCAGGGCGCCACGCGACCAGGTCACGATTTGCTCGATGTCCTTGAGGAACCCGTCGCGCTCGGCGATGGACAGGTTCTTGTTCACGCCGCCGGGGATCGCGCCGGTGCCATGGATCTTCTTCCCCGCGGTGGCCTTGATGATCTCCTGGCCGTACTTGCGCAGCATGACCCCCTGGACGGCGAGGTCCGGGTACTTCTTGGCCACGCCGATGACGTTGCGGATGGTCGGGTCGGCGTCGAACCCGAAGAGCAGGTCCGGCGAAACCAGGTGAAAGAAGTGGAGCGCATGGGACTGCAGCATCTGGCCGTAGTGCATGAGCCGACGCATCTTCTCGGCCGTAGGCGTGAGGTTCTCCCCGCCCACGATCCGGTCCATGGCTTTGGCCGCCGCCAGGTGGTGGCTGACGGGGCAGATGCCGCACAGCCGCTGGACCAGCACCGGCACCTCCCAGAAGGGCCGGCCCTGGATGAAGCGCTCGAAGCCGCGGAACTCCACGATGTGGAGCCGGGCCTGTTTCACCTGCCGCTCCTCGTCCAGCAGGATGGTAACCTTGCCGTGTCCTTCGACACGCGTGACGGGTTCGATGACGATCTTCCGGGTCGATGGGGCGACTATGGCCATCGTCGTGTCTCCAGGCTCAATCGTACTTGATGAGTTCGTACGGCAGAGTGATGGGCTGGTTCTTGAGCAGCGCCGTGAGCGCTGCCCAGATGGCATCCGCCGGCGGCGGGCAGCCCTGCAAGTGGTAGTCGATCTTGACAACCTCATGGCAGGGGTAGACCTTGTTGAGCAGCAGCGGGATGTCCGGATCGTTGGGGTACTCGTCCGTGGGATTGTACACCGTGGGCCCGTTCCGGTAGGCCTCGTCCAGGCACTCCTGGAGCGGGATGGTATTCCGCATGGCGGGGATGCCGCCGCAGATGGCGCATTCGCCCACCGACACCAGGATGTCGCAGTGCTTGCGGAACTCGCGCAGCACGCGCACGTTCTCCTCGTTGCAGCACCCGCCCTCGATGAGGCCGATGGCGCAGCGGCCGGTGAACTCCTTGATGTCATTGATGGGGGACTTGTCGAAATCCACGAGTTCGATGAGCTGCAGGATACGGTCGTCGATGTCGAGGATCGACATGTGACATCCGAAACAGCCCGCCAGCGATGCCGTTGCCACCTTGGGTTTCGCCATGGCTGCGTTCCTCTCCCTTATCGGTCCCCCGCGGCCTGCCGCTTGGCCTCGATGTCCGAGCCGATGGGCTTTACGTCGTAGAGGCGTTGGCCAATCGGCACCTTGTAGCCCTCCCGTTTGCGCAGGATCGCGCCGACCGGGCAGATGTCCACCGCCTTGTCCGCGGTCCCCAGATTCGTATCCGCCAGCCGGACCTCGGCATTCACCCAGATCTTCTTGTGCTGGCCCCGGTCCACGAACTGGAACACGTGCTTCCCGTCCAGGTCGCGCGACGCCCGGACGCAGCGGGCGCAGAGGATGCAGCGGTTGCGGTCGATGAGGACGTCGGGATGGCTGGCGTCGACGTCCCGATGCGGGAACTGGTACGGGTACCGCGGGGCCAGGATGCCGAGGCGGTAGGCCATGGCTTGGAGCTCGCAGTTGCCGCTCTTCTCGCAGAACATGCAGTAGTGGTTCCCTTCCACGAAGAGCATTTCGACCAGGCTGCAGCGGTGCTTCTTGAGCGCCTCGGTCTCGTTTTCCACGACCATGCCCTTGGCCGCGGGGGTGGTGCAGGCCGGTTGCGGGCGGCCGTTGACCATCACCGTGCACACGCGGCAGGCCCCGAAGGGCTCCAGGTCCTTGTGGGCGCACAAGCGCGGAATGTACACGCCCGCTTCGTCGGCCGCCTGGAGAATCGTCTGCCCCGGCTTCCCCTCGATCTTGATCCCGTCGATGCTGAAGATGAAGGCCTCGCTCATGGTGTGATTCCTTTATTCAACCCGCGAAGACTTCGGATGTCCGCCCCATCAGCCGCTCGGAATCCTCCAGCGCCGCACGGATGTCGAAGGACGCCAGGCAGGGCTCGTCGGGCCGCTTCCGGAGCAGGGCCTCGTAGGCGGGGCGGAACGCCTGGATGGTGGTGAGCACCGGGTTCGCCGCGGTCTGTCCCAGCCCGCAGCGGCTGGTGAGCTTGATGGTCGTGCCCAGCTCCTGCAGGTACTCCAGGTCCCCGATCTGTCCGCGGCCCTCGATGATGTCCTTGAGCTTCCGTTGCATCAACACGTTGCCCACGCGGCACGGCGTACAGTATCCACAGCTCTCGTCGACGAAGAAATCGAGGAACTTGAGCGCGATCTTGAGAATGCTGCGATTCGCCCCGAAGATCATCACGGAGCCGCCCGTCGCCAGGTCGTCGTAACAGATGGTCCGGTCAAAATCGTTCGGCGCAACCATCCGGCCCGAGGGGCCGCCGACCTGCACGGCATGGGCGTCCTCGGCGCCGACGATGGTCAGGAGTTCCCTCAGCTTGATCCCGAAGGGCACCTCGTACACGCCTGGGCTCGAGCAATCCCCGGACACACTCAGCAGCTTGGTGCCGGTGCTGGCCCTGGCACCGATCTCGGCGAACCAGCCGGGACCCTTATCCAGGATCCGCGCCACACAGCAGAGGGTCTCCACGTTGTTGACGGTGGTGGGCATTCCCAGGTAGCCCTTCTGGGCGGGGAAGGGGGGCCGGTTCTTCGGATCCCCGCGTTGCCCTTCACAGGAGCTGATCATGGCCGTCTCTTCGCCGCAGACGTAGGCCCCCGCACCCATCTGGATCCGGATGTCGAAATGGAAGTCCCGCTTGCCCAGGATGTTCTTGCCCAGGAGATTCTGATCCCGCCGGGACTGCAGCACGTGCTCGAGGAAGGCCCGGAGATACGCATACTCGGCCCGGAGATAGAGGATGCCGAGGTCCGCGCCAATGGCATAGCCAGCAATCGTCATGCCCTCGAAGGCCAGATCAGGGTTCTCCGTCAGAATCACCCGGTCCTTGAACGTGCCCGGCTCGCCCTCGTCGGCGTTGCACATGACGCACTTGCGATCGCCATTAGCGGCCCGGGTGAACTCCCACTTCATCCCGGTCGGGAAGCCTGCACCGCCGCAGCCGCGGAGGCGCGAGGTCTTGATGTCATTGATGACCTCGACCGGGCTCATGGCCAGGGCCTTTCGGAGCGCCGACCCCGGGGTCACGGGCGCCAGCACCACGGCACCCTCCCGGCGGATATTGTTGTGCACCATGGAATGGACCAGCGGGTGGGCATTATTGCCGTCGCCAAGGCGGCGCACGAGCCGTTTGGGGTCACCGGTCTCACGGAGCACCCGGACAATCTCGCGCGCCTTGTCGCTCCACAGGGACGTTACGACGACATCGTTGATCAGCGCCGCCGGCGCCTGGTCGCACATGCCGATGCATGGGGTCCACTCGAGCGTGATCTTCCCGTCCGGTGTGGTCTCGCCGAATTGGATGCCGAGCTCCTCGCTGAAGGCCTGAGCCACCTTCTCGGCACCAAACATCTCATCGATGACGTCGTTGCACAGGCGAATTACCACCTGGCCCTTCGGTTTCACGGACAGGAAGGCATAGAAGGAGACAAGGCTCTCGACCTCCACACGAGGAGTCTTGACGGCCTTGGCGATGAGGTCGAGGGCCTGGCTGGAGACGCAGCCATGCTTGCCCTGCACGGCGCGGACGATGTCCATGAGGCGCGTGCGATCATTCCCGAAGGTCTTGCAGATTTCCCGGATGTCCCTGGCAAGCTCAATCATGGACGACCTCGCTGTCTGGTTATCCCCTTCCGCTAGCGCGCCCGCCCGGCCAGGGGCGTCGCGCCAACGGATCGACTGCGCCGCGTCGTGGGACGCGCCCTTCCCACACCAACATATTAGAGATAGGGCTTTCGGTGCGTCAAGGTGCAAAGCGTAAATGTCAGGTAGAGCGGATCAGGTGTGATGAGGTGGGATTGAAGGGCTTCCGGGCCCGGCGACTCATGGCCCCTGAGGGTGGTCGGGCGGCACTGGTGCCCTAGCGTCGGCGCCCGTGACCTCAGCGGGCGCGGCCCGGCGGGGATTGGACCAGCGGGGGAACGTTCGTGTAGAGAGGGACCCCATCCGCATCCACCCTCCGGAACACGCCCGGGCTGGAGGGAGTCACCTGCACGACCTCGGTCCGGACCTTCCTCGGGGACGCTCCCGCGGAGGCGGCGGGCCCTGCGGGGGGGTCGGGGCGTCCGTAGAACCGGAGGACGCGATTGACATATTGGCGCGTCTCTGGGTAGGGCGGGATCCCATTGTAGCGGAGGACCACGTTCTCCCCGGCGTTGTAGGCCGCTAGCGCCAGGGTCAGTCGGCCGGGAAACAGGTCGTGCAGAAAGCGCAGGTAGCGGACGCCGCCGCGGATGTTGGCCTCGGGTTCAAGAGCATCCGTCACGGCGTACCGTCCGGCAGTGCCGGGCATGAGCTGCATCAGGCCCTGGGCGCCCTTGCGCGAGATGGCGCGCGGGTCGAAGTTCGATTCGGCCTTGATGATGGCCCGGACGAGCTCGGGGTCCACCCCCTCTTCCGTGGCGATCTGGTTGATGAGATCGGCGTACTGGCCCCGCACGAGGTTCACGCCGCGCGGCAGCCCGAAGGCGGGGAGCGGTCGGAAATAGGGTTTGGTGGGAGCGTCGGTGAAGTGTGCGGTACCGGCCTCGTCTACGTACACGTAGATTGCCGCCTCGACAGAGGCGATCACGGCCAGCAGCAAGAGGCTCCCGGCAAGCAGGATGCGTAGGCTCGGACCCATCGGGCGGTAGCTATAGCAGACGCCCAATCACCTGGCAAGGCTAAACTGGCAGTGCATCCTGATGCGAGAAAAACCTTGAACCGCCATGACGCCAAGGCCGCCATGGATGGCATGTTCGGAACCTTCCAATCCAGAACACGAGAACCGGTTCTTGAGGCCTTCAGAAGTTCCGTTTGTCTTCCCCAATAAG
>Ga0315285_10000459_pt1 | contig 42430 bp, 40 predicted proteins | sample YL17G09_36_MG_FD_203698 | JGI IMG/M metagenome (GOLD analysis project Ga0315285, IMG submission 203698) | Sediment microbial communities from Yellowstone Lake, YNP, Wyoming, USA - YL17G09_36 | ecosystem: Environmental > Aquatic > Freshwater > Lake > Sediment | place: USA: Wyoming | collected...
ATGGACAACAGCCTCCCGGTGCGCCCACTACCCGAAAAGGGGGCCATTTGAGTGCCAAAGTGGGCCTGACAGAGGCAGCAGCAGGCTGTTTTCGCAAGCGATATGGTGAGGTCAGTCACAAGTGCTGGATGCTATTGACAAATCGTATGGAACATCGTCGGTGGGAAGCCAACGGAGCTTCCTCTCCGACAGGCTGCTAGTAGATAGACCCCCTCGTGTGTTGTGTCCTGCGCCTACCTATAGCCATCCGGCCTGGTGTTGATGTTTTGTGCAAATCGTGCTATTATCCCACCTATATGGGTTTGGATGTTGAACATAGGAGGTAGCCGGAATATGAAAGAGCAACAGTTACTCGAACGAATTACCCTGAATCCCAAGGTCATGGTAGGCAAGCCGGTAGTCAGGGGAACACGCCTGACCGTTGAATATATCCTTAATCTATTGGCTCATGGCGCAACAGAGACAGAAATTCTACAAGAATATGATGGGCTGGTTCAAGAAGATATCCAGGCATGCTTGCTGTTCGCAGCCCTATCCCTGGAAAGCACAATATTCATGCCACTGGCTGTGGAGACGGCATAGATGCGATTCCTCGTAGACGAATGTACCGGTCCTGCCGTAGCACGGTGGTTACGAGAACAACACCATGACGTCTTCTCTGTATACGAGGAGGCGCGGGGAATGGACGACGACGAAATCGTCCAAGCGGAACAATTGGCCAACCATTTTGTCGTGGTAACGGAGACGACCGTTCGCTTTGCTCGTCGGTGATGCGAAGTAGTCTATTATGCCACACTTTGACCGTGCCCAAGTTCTGCCCGAACCAGAACTGCCCGACGCAGCCGACTTGCTGGCCGAAGGGCGGCGACTGGCCCGAACGGTGACCGTTGGCACGTGCCCGTTCCTGACGGCCTACGGCGTGCGCTCGGAGAGCGAGTACAAGCGGCAACGGATGGCCGAAGGGACGATCATGCTGCACGCCCAGATCGGGTACCGCAGCCTGGCCAGGAGCCAGCGCGCCTATGCCGAGATCTACGAGCACCTGGCCGCGGCCGGCTACCGGGTGGACCGTTACGGCATCTGCCTGGATTGGAGTATGGGCTACCCGGCTGCATACCGGGCCAACATGCCGCGGGGCACCGGGCTGATCCTGGAAAAGCCGGAGGATTTTGCCGCGCTGACGCAATGCGCGCCGGTCGCGCCGCACTTCGGGGACTTTGTCATCGGCACGCCGGCCGCAGTCGAAAACACGGCCGCCGCGCTGGCCGCCGGTGCGACGAGCATCGGCAACCTGGGCCAGTACCTCACTTTCCGCATGCCACGGTGGAACGACGACGTCGGGACGACGGCCCAGACGGTCATCGCACTGGCATTGTGCGCCGCCCAGCCGGTCGAGGTCATGGTCCACTCTAACCTGGACGACGGGTTCGCCGCGTTGTTCTGCGACGTGGCGTGCAGCATCGGGGCCGTGCTCATCGAACGCTACATCGTCGAGGAACTGATCGGCGGGCACGTTTCACACTGCTACGGCCACACCTTCTCCGAGCCGCTGACCCGCCTGGCCTTCCAACGGGCACTGGCGCGGGTGACGGAGACGCCCGGCAGCATGGTGTATGGCAACACGACGATCTACGTCGCCAGCCAGGTGGAGAACTATGCCAACCTGGCCAGTTACCTGCTGGTTGACGTCGTCGCGCAGCGCGGCCGGCCGACCGGGCACGCGCTCAACCCGGTGCCGGTGACCGAGGCAATGCGCATCCCAGACATTGACGAGGTCGTAGACGCCCACCTGTTTGCCAACCGGCTGCTCCAGCGGGCCGAAGGGTTCGCGGCGTTGTTCGACCTGGGAACAGCCGAGCGGATCGCCGACCAGTTGGTCGTCGCTGGCCAGCGCTTCAAGGCACGCGTCCTGGAGGGGCTGGCCGAAGCCGGGATTGACACGGCCAACCCGTTCGAACTGCTGCTATCCATCCGGCGCATCGGGGCCAGGCGGCTGGAAGAACTGTTCGGCCCGGGCGAGCCGCGGGGAGACCAGGTACACAAACGGATACCGGTCGTGCGGGCGACGACCGTGGCCGAACTCGAGACCAGGGGGGAGGAGATCGTCGCTGCACTGGCACAGCCTGACCGGGAAGCAATACGGCAGGCTCGCTTCACCGCCTGTGTGACGTGCACCGACGTGCACGAGTACGGCAAGATCCTGCTCGAGGCGGTGCTCCAACGGCTGGGCGTCGAGGTGATTGACGCTGGCGTGAGTGCCGACCCGGACGCGGTCGCCGAACGGGCCAGGGCAACTGGCGCCGACTTTATCGCCGTCAGCACCTACAGCGGCGTCGCGCTCAGTTATCTCCAGGCCTTGCGCCAGGAGATGGCACGCCTCGGGCTGGAGCGGCCGATCTTTATCGGGGGCAAGTTGAGCCAGGTCCCCGACGACAGCCCGTCGGATTTACCGGTTGACGTGACCGACCAGTTGCGAGTGCTGGGAGCGAGCGTCTGCCAGCGGGTCGAGGACATGTTGGAGGAACTGGTCGAGATGGCGCAGGAGCGAAATCCGTGATCGAGCGGGTCGGGATCATTGGCGTCGGCCACCTGGCCGGCTACCTGGTCGAGGGCCTGCGACGGGCCAGCCAGGACCTCGAGATCATCCTTTCACCCCGCAACGCTGCGCGGGCGGCCAGTTTGGCCGTCCGCTTTGGGGCGAGGGTGGCAACCGACAACCAGGCGGTGGCGGACGCAGCCGACCTGATCCTGTTGACTACCCGCCCTGGCGATACGGTCGCTGTGGCTAAAGACATCGCGTTCCGGACCGGGCAGACGGTCGTGTCGGCCGCGGCAACTCTACCGCTCGAGGCGCTGAGGCCAGCCGTAGTACCAGCGACGGCCGTGCGGGCGATGCCCATCTCCTGCGCCGCGACCAATGCAAGCCCGACGCTGCTGTACCCGGACGACACTCGCGCCCGGGCGCTGTTCGCCCTCCTGGGCCGGGTGCACGTCCTGCCGAGCGAAGCGCATTTCACCCCGGCCAGTGCAATCGCCGCCTTCTACGGCTGGGTGTACGCGCTGCTGGACGAGACGGTCGGCTGGGCGATCCAGGCTGGCGTGCCGCCGCAGACGGCGCGCAGCCTGGTGCTGGAGACGGTGCGGGGCGCGGCTGACATGGCGCTGGCCCGGCCAGATGAAGAACTGGCTGGCCTACTGGACGCACTGGCCACGCCAGGCGGCATCACCGAGCATGGACTGCGCGTCCTGCAACAACGGCATGGTCTGAGCGCCTGGAGCGAGGCACTCGAGGCAGTGCTCCATTTTACCACGAAGAACACAAATAGTAAATTGCAGATAGCAAACTAGAAATGAGGAAAAATGGCTCAAACCTGTGTCGCGCTTGACCTGGAGACGACCGGCCTCGACGCTGAGCGCGACGCCATCATCGAAGTCGGCGCGGTCAAGTTCCGCGACGACGAGGTCCTGGATACCTTCTCCACGTTTGTAGACCCCGGCCGTCCGATCCCTGCCCTAATCATCGAATTGACCGGCATCTCCGACGACGACGTGGCCGGCGCACCCGGCATACACGACGTATTGTCACGGCTGGCCCACTTCGTCGGCGCGTGGCCCATCGTGGGCCACAGCATCGAGTTCGACCTGGGGTTCTTGCGCCGTCATTCCCGCGCGTTCGAGAACGCACTGCTCGACACGTTCGAGTTGGCCAGCATCCTCCTGCCGCACGCCGAGCGGTACAGCCTGGGGATGCTGGCAAAGATGCTGGGGGTCGAAATGGAACGGGCACACCGGGCGCTGGACGACGCGCAGGCCACCCACCGCCTCTTCCGCATCCTCTTCCACCAGGCGACGAGCCTGCCTCCCCGCACGCTGAAGGAGATCGTGAGTCACGGCGAACGGGCCAGGTGGCCCGCCACGATGTTCTTCCGCGCTGCAATCGAGGAGGCGGGACTTCATCCGCCCGAACGGCCTGCCAGGCCCAGAGTGGAGACTACCCCGGCGGGGCCGCTGTTCGCTGCGCTGGAAAAGGCGCGTCCCCTACAGCCAGCCGTCGAGCGGAGGCCGCTGGACGTGGACCAATTGGCGGCACTCCTGGAGGAAGGCGGAGCCTTCGAGTCCCACTTCCCCGGCTACGAGTACCGCCCCCAACAGGTGGCAATGTTGCGCGGCGTGGCGAAGGCGTTCAACCGGAGCGAGCACCTGCTGGTCGAAGCGCCCACCGGCGTCGGAAAGTCGTTGGCCTACCTCATCCCGGCCGTCCACTGGGGGATGCAGAACGGCGAGCGGGTGGTCGTCTCGACCAACACGATCAACCTGCAGGAGCAACTGTACCACAAGGACCTGCCCGACCTGGCGCGCGTGTTGCCATCCGAGTTTCGCGCCGCGGTGCTCAAGGGCCGCTCGCACTATCTCTGCCCAGCCCGCCTGCAGGCGCTGCGCCGGCGGGGGGCCAGCACCTCCGACGAGGCGCGCGTGCTGGCCAAGATCCTCGTCTGGCTGCCCGAGACGACGGACGGCGACGGCGATGGGCTCTTCCTGCCCAACCCGGTCGAGCGCTCCATCTGGGGACAACTTTCGGCCGAGCACGAGGGCTGCCAACCGGAACGGTGCCAACGTTTCCTCGAAGGCGATTGCTACTTTTACCGCGCCCGGCACGCGGCGGAATCCGCCCACCTGGTCATCGTCAACCACGCGCTGCTCCTGTCGGACGTCGCGGTACAGAACCGCGTGCTGCCCGAGTACAAGTACCTCATCGTGGACGAGGCACACCACCTGGAAGCGGCGACGACCAACGGGCTGAGTTTCGAAACCGACCGCCTGCACATGCGGCGGCTGTTGGACGAGATCGGGCAGGTCAGGCCGGCCGGCCGGGTGACCGGGCTGCTGTCTGAGGTGGTCGGGCGCTGCCAGCAGGCGCGCCTGCCGCACGAAACCATGGAGCAGGTCGAACTCTTCGTCGGCAAGGTCGGGCTGGCGGTCGAACGGGCCATCGGCCAAATGGATGCCTTCTTCGAGCGGCTGGAGGAGTTCGTCGAGGAACAGAAACAGGATCAGCAGAGCCAGTACTCCTTCCACCTGCGCGTCACGTCGGGCCTGCGCGTGCAGCCGGCCTGGGAGGGGGTCGAGATCGCGTGGGACAACGCGGACGGGCCGCTGGTGGCGGTCGGGGATGGGCTGGAGCGGCTGGCGGGTGGGCTGGAAGACCTGGCCGCCTTCAACGTGCCCGACGCCGAGGATTTGCAGGTGCAGTTGCTAGGTGTGACGCGGCGGCTGGGGGAGGCCAGGAGCCAGGTGGGCCAGATGATCAGCAACCCTTCGCCGTCACTGATCTACTGGCTGCAATCGGACACCAACAACAACCGCCTGAGCCTGCACGCCGCCCCGCTGCACATCGGGCCGCTGGTGGAGGAACACCTCTTTCACAAGAAGGAGGCGCTGGTGTTGACGTCGGCGACGCTGCGCACCGGCGGCACGTTCGACTTCTTGCGCGAGCGGCTGAACGCATGGGAGGCCGAAGAACTCGCCGTCGGTTCACCGTTCGACTACAAGAGTTCGACGCTGGTCTACCTGGTGGACGACGTCCCTGAGCCAAACCAACCAGGCTACCAACCGGCGGTCGAGCAGGGCATGATCGCGCTATTTCGGGCAACGCAGGGGCGGGCGTTGGCGCTCTTCACCTCGTACAATCAACTGCGGACGACGCTGCGGGCCATCCGGGCACCATTGGCGCGGGCGGGTATCACGGTCGAGGCGCAGGGGGAGGGCATCTCGCGGGAGCAACTGCTGGAGGATTTCCGCACGGGCGAGCGGCGCGTACTGCTGGGTACGCGCAGTTTCTGGGAGGGGGTAGACGTGCCGGGCAAGGCGCTCAGTTGCCTGGCGATTGCGAAACTGCCCTTCAGCGTGCCCAGCGACCCCATCTTCGCCGCGCGGGCCGAGACGTTCGACCAGCCGTTCCTGGAGTACGCGGTGCCGGAGGCGATCCTGCTGTTCCTGCAGGGATTTGGGCGGCTGATCCGCACGCGCACCGACCGGGGCATCGTGGCGATCTTTGACCGGCGGCTGTTGACGAAAAAGTATGGGACGTCGTTCATCGAGTCGCTGCCCGACCCGACGGTGCGGGAGGGGTCGCTGGCGCTGCTGCCGCAGGTGGCGGCGGAGTGGCTAAATGGTTGATATGAGTTAGATGGAGGAAAACAAATGGAAACAGAAGAACAACTTGCCATTGAGAAATACAAGCTTCTTTTTGACCTCTGGATGTCTGAAAACCCAGTGAAGACCAGCAAGCTGGAAATGCTAATGGTAACGAATTCAATTCTGGTTTCAGCATTCTTCCTGGCAGGACAGCCTTCCTGGTTAGCCTTAGTTGGTTTCCTGTTTTCCTTGGTCTGGGTATTGTCAATCGGTCGTACTGTGAGTTTTCAACAGCACTGGCGCTCACAAATGGAAAACCTAAAGGCAGAGTATGCCGACAATACTATGTTCCAAATTCATAGCCTGCAGATAAGCCCCCCGGTTTGGGGTCGGGTGCCTTCCAAATACTATCTATTGGGCACACCAATCGTGACGGCTATTGCTTGGTTAGCTGTGCTGCTTTATATCCTGCTGGGCAAATAGAAGTTGACTTGTGGCCTGAAAGCCGTACAATATAGCCGCACCTATATGGACACACAGTCACATAAGGTCAGTGCGATTTTGGCCTGCTAGCCGCAAAATCAGGAAATGCGAACAGTCGAGTTTCGTCGCCTACTGGATGGCACCGACGCTCTGCGAGTCCGGTTTGAATTGGAGCGAGGACAGGTCATCAAGTTCGTGGTACAACTTGAATGTCGTTTCGACGACGAATGGACACCCGTTGTACGATATGACACAGCTCACAATTTCGTGCACCGCGACAGGCTTCATCCCTATGCAACAACCGTGAAGACTGAGTTACCTATACGGGATTATAACGAGGCTTTGACATTCGCGATTAGAGATCTAGTTGACAATTGGAGCGCATACCAACGGAGATACGAGGAATGGTTAGCACAAAGGTAAATGCTGTCCCCAGGACCGTTGTAGAGCGGAATATCACCTTGGTAGGCAAGTTGATGGGTTATCTGCTGAAGCACCCGCAAGTGTTTGATTCGTTGCCAGATAACTTTGAGTTGGTCATCTTACCCGACGATGACCCCGAGATGCGACTATACAACCTGGAATTGCTGGACACCTACGGCAGCGAGGGCAAACCTGTCGTGTTTGTGCGGATTAAGTCCCGGCAGGAAACCAGTTTGAGCCAGATACCCCTGAGTCTGTATGTGCCAGTGGCAGTGTAGTAAAGGGAGTTTTAGGCCGGTGGACGTAGACCTGGAGCGTGACGACATGCGCACTGAATATGACTTTGCCAGCATGCAGGGTGGCGTTCGGGGTAAACATTACAAAGCCTATCGTGCAGGGCATACGGTCAAGATCCACAAAGCCGATGGAACCACTGTTGTCCAATACTTTACGCTTGAGGACGGCGCAGTGATGCTGGAGCCTGACGTACGGGAGTATTTTCCTGATGCGGAAGCCGCAAACCGGGCGCTACGTTCTCTGATTGCCCTGATCCCTCAGAAACACAGAGCAGTCAAGCACAGTGGGCATTAAACGGCGTAAGGACTTTACCCCTGGGTTTGCAGTCTGTATTGATAATTCGGAGCACCCCGTGTCTCTGGAGTTACACAAACTCTATTGGGTGTTGCCGGATGACGATGCTGCTCTAGACGGGGACTTGCGCATCATTGATGAGAGTGGCGAAGATTATCTCTACCCCGCCAGGTGCTTTGTCTTGGTTGACTTGCCCCGCGATGAGGAGCGGATTGTAACAGATTCGTTCTCGCGGAGCCTTCAGCGGATAGCGGCTTAATACGGTCAGCAGGTGATGGCGATGCACCACCAGCACGAAGGACATGTATCGTCTCAGACTGAATCTGAGTTGCTGTCAAAAATCAACCAGGGGATCCCCGCTGAACTTCAGCGCAGGTATGACGAACTCATCGCTAAACGGCAGGAGATGATACTTACGGCGGACGAATACAGCGAGCTCCTGCAGTTGACTGACCAGATTGAGATGTTAGATGCAAAACGCATAGAATATCTGGCCGGGCTTGCTCGCATTCGCAAAAAGCCGCTCACCGTCCTGATGGACGAGTTGGAGATTCAACCACCTGCTTATGCGTAAGCCACGTGTGGCTGCCGAGCAGCTGTGCTTCTTTGTCGAGCGACCTGTTTTGGGCTGGGAAAACCCCGCTGAAGCGGGGCGTCCGGACAGCCCTCAAATCTCTCCTCACGGCAATGCCAATTCCACCACGACGCAGCGGTGGTCGGAGGCGAGTGAATCGAGCACCTGCGCGTCCCGCACCTCCAGCCTGCGCGCCCAGACGAAGTCAATGCGCTGATCTGGGCGAATGGCCGGATCGGTGGGGAGCGGATCGAAGCCCCCGGCGATGAACGGATCGTCGAACCCGGCGGCGTGGATGCGGGCGTAGGTGGGCGAGTCGGGAGTAGAGTTAAAGTCGCCGCCCAGGACGGCCGGCGATGCTGCGCCGATGAAGGCCAGCGCGTCGTCCAACTGGCGCGCCCGCTCCTCGGGTTCCAACCCCATCCAGACGCCGTAGGCGTCCAACGCTTTGTCGCTAACCTGCACGCGGGCATGCACGATGGCGGTCTGCTCCAACTGGCTCGTCAGCAACTGCGTGCTGGCCTCGGCGATGGGGAAGCGCGTCAGCAGCGCCACACCGGACAGCCCCTCCAGCGCCGGCCCGTAGACCGCCTGCATGCGCAGGCGGCGCGCCAGCCACAGCGCGTCGTCTACGCCGTAACTCGTGATGCGGCCAGCGTCCACTTCCTGCAACGTCACGACGTCGGCCCCGCTCTCCTCGATGGTATCGGCGATTCCCTCCAGGCTGAACTGCCAGGGGGTGTTGTAGCCATAATGCACGTTGTAGGTAGCGACGCGGATGGGGCCAGCCTCCTTCAGGATGGGCGCCAAAGGCCAGGAGAAGATCACAGTCAGGAGTACCACGAGAGCAACGGACAGCCATGCTGGCGACTGGCGATTTGCGATCTGCGATTTGCGATTGGAGGGGGAGAGAGCGGGGAAGGCAGCAATGAGCGCGGCAAGCAGGGCGACGGGCAGTCCCAGGCCGCGGAAGGCCGGGATGGTGTAAGGGTAGGTGAAGGTGAAGGCGAAGGCAAAGTTGACGAGCAGAAACAGGAGGAATCCCAGCGCCAGTGCCAGCCCGGTGCGCTCGCGACGGCGTGGCATCAGCAGGCCGAAAGGCACGAGGAGAAGCAGGAACTGGGCGACGAGCATGCCGGCCAGCCCTATCGCTCCGCCCACGGTGCGGCCCGCCGCCAGCCCGGCCAGCGCCAGGAACAGGAGGCTCAGGCCCCCCAACGGCCCGCGCAGAACGCGGAAAGCCACACGCCGCACCGGGGGCAAGACTGGCAGGAGCGTGACCAGCATCAGGAGCGGCGCGACGATGGCGTAGCCCACCCCACTCCAGCGGGCCAGCACGTTGGGAAAGCCCAGCAGCGAAGTCTCCAAGAACAGGAGCGCCCCCACGGCCAGGCCGCCCGCGAGGCTGATGCTCTCCTCAGCCGGGGGTCCAGACTGGGGGCGGGAGAAAGCCCGCCAGGCCACGATGCACGTCGCCAGCGACAGCGCTACCTGCACGGGCAGCCACCCACTGTGCAGCGCCAGGTCGTAAGTGTAGCCGGCGGCGCGGAGGAACTGGTCGGCGGCAAAGGCCAACAGAAGTGCAGTCGGGAAGGCGCGCGGCTGCCCGCGCAGCAGGGCGGCCGTGTATATCCCGGCCGCCCCGACGATGACGATGCTGCTCCATAGACGTACCACTGGCAGGTTGAGCGTCAGGGGAATGCGGGCGATCGCCGCGACGAGGGCCACAGCAAACATCACAGGACGAAGGTTGCGGCGTGGGGCAGCGAGCGGGGCCAGAAATGCGACGATGACGAAGAGCACGATGAGGCCCAGCGTGCTGAGCGCGACTGTCTCGGAGAAGACGGCATCGTAGATCAGGCCGAAGAGGACGGAGAAGAGGACGCGCACGGCCTGGACGATAAAGAGCAGGACGGCAGTTGCTTCGAGCGTGCGGAACAATCCTGGATTACGCAGCAGCCACGCCCATTGTTCATTGTTCATTGATTCATTGTTCATTGGTACCTGCCAGTGCCTGCGCGATGCGGGCGGCCACGCGGGCGTTGTTGAGCAGGAGCGCTTCATTGGCGCGGCGCGCTCGCCCGCCGGTCAGTTCGACCAGCCGCGCCAGCAAGAACGGCGTCAGTGCCTTGCCACCCACGCCAGTTGCCTCGGCCTCCTCTACCGCCCGCGCGATAGCCGCTTCGGCCTCGCCGGCCGGGAGTTCGCCGGCCTCAGGGACAGGAACGCAGACCAGGAGCGCCGCCGGCAGGCCCAGCACTGCCCGCGCCTGCGCCATCTGTGCAACTTGCTCTGGCGTCTCGACCCGCGCGTCCACCGTCAACCCCGAGCGGCAACTGTAGAAGGCGGGGAACTCGTCGGTACCGTAGCCAATCACCGGCACACCATGCGTCTCCAGGTATTCCAGCGTGCGCGGCAGGTCGAGGATAGCCTTGGCCCCGGCGCAGACGACGACGAGAGGAGTAGATGCCAGCACAGGCAGGTCGGCCGAGACGTCCTCAGGGTGGCCGCGGTGTACACCGCCGATACCACCGGTGGCGAAGACACGGACACCGGCGCGGTGGGCCAGGTGTATCGTTGCGGCGACGGTCGTGCCACCGTTCATACCCTGGGCCAGCACGAGGGGCAGGTCGCGCAGGCTGACCTTGCGAGCGGCCCGGTCAGAGGCCAGCCGTACCAGTTCCTCGTCAGCGAGCCCTACCCGCACCTCCCCCGCCAGCACGGCGATGGTGGCCGGCTGTGCCCCCTCCTGGCGCACGGCTGCTTCCATGCGCCGCGCGATCTCCAGGTTGGCCGGGGGGGCAAAGCCGTGGGTGATGAGGGCCGATTCCAGCGCCACCACCGGCGCATCTCTCTGAAGTGCGCGGGCAATCTCGGGAGTGACGTACAGCCTTTCCCTCATGCGGCCGGCGCTTCCCGCTGCAGGTACTGTTCCAGCCGGCGCCCGACGATGGCGTAGCGGAAGTCGTGGCCCTGCAGCACCCGCACCGCGCCATACAGGCCGTAGAGCACGTAAGCGAGTCCAACCAGCGCCAGTACGCCCATGATACAGAAGGGGAAGGTAGTCATCACAATGCCCAGCAACCCGCCGAGGAGGTCGGAGTTGGCTGCACCCTCCGTAGCGAAGGCTGCTAGAGCGTAGGCTCCTACCGGCAGTACCAGGAATATGATCAGGAAGAAGGAGCACATATAGCAGGCCACGCCAAGAAAACCGCCCACGATGAGGGCAAGCTGATAGACTAACGCCTGCAGGGCCTGGAAACCGACGAAGCGCGATTTCTCCCGTTGCGTCGCCCAGATGACGATGGCGCCGATGAGTCCCCAGAAGGGGAGGATGACACTGGCGTGAGCCAGCGCGGCCAGGATGCACTCGTCTTGCGTTGCTCCAGCGGGAATGTTCTCCGATACCATAAGATTCTCCTCTCGTGGACAAGATGGCATCTTGTCCTACACTACGTCCCCAGCAGTTCCGTCGCCAGCCGTGCGTACACTTCTGCCGCAGCGTAGACGTCGGCCAATCGCACGTGCTCGTCGGTAGTGTGGGCATGGTGAGGGTCACCTGGTCCGAAGCCTATAGTGGGGATGCCCGCCGTCCCTGCCGTGTAGACCCCACTGGTCGAAAAGTCCCAGCGGGTTACGCGAGGGCGGCGTTTCAACTGCTCCCGCACGGCGCGCACGGCGCTCGCCACCAGGGGATGATCCTCCGCGATGACCCAGGCAGGGTAGGACACACGGGCATGGCAGGCGTAGCCGGTGTAACTGGTAGCGTGGTATTCGGTCACTTCTACCTCCGCGCGCACACCCTCGCGGGCAATGATCCGTCGCACTTCGGCCAATGCCTTCGTTTCGTTCTCGCCCAACGTCAGCCGGCGGTCAATGACCAACTCGCAACGGTCAGGGACGACGTTGTGACCGCTGGCGCTGGACGCGATGTCGGTCACTGCCAGGGTGCCGGGGCCAAGGAAGTCGTCACTGGCCAACTGGCCGGCCAGCAGTTCCAGGCCAAACAGCAGCCGCGCAGAAGTGTAAATGGCGTTTTCGCCCAGGTCGGGACAGGCGGCGTGGGCCGAGCGCCCGTGGGTGACCAGGCGCATCTCCAGCCGCCCCCGGTGCCCACGGCTGACGTCTAAACCGGTCGGCTCGCCCAGCACCACCCAGTCTGGACGTGTCCCATCCTCCTCGATCAGCACGCTGGACCCCAACCCCTCGCAAGGTTCCTCCTGCACCACGCAGGCGACGACGACGTCGCCCGGCAGGGTCATCCTCGCATCGCGCAGAAGTTTGGCACCGTAGATCATCGCCGCCAGGCCACCTTTCATGTCGCAGGTACCCACACCGTAGAGTACACCGTCCTCGATCTCGGCTCCAAAGGGGCTGTGGTGCCAGGCTGCGGGATCACTGGCTCGCACCGTATCCATGTGGCCGTTGAACATCAGCAATGAGCCGTGGCCCGGCCCGATCCGGCCAACGACGTTGCCGATGCGGTCAGTACACACGTGGCGAAAGCCCAGGCGCTTCATCTCTGCGACGATGCGCTCTGCGACCGCGCTCTCCTGGGTCGAGGGGCTGGGCGTCTGAACCAGATCGCGCAGGAAACCCAACAGATCAACCTGCTCCTGGGGGCTTAGTTTGAGTATGCTCATGATCGCTTTCGTGTTCGTGGTCTCGTTCTCGTAACGAGATTGTAGGCTAAAATGGCTCATTCGTCAAGTGGAAATCGTCCCAAGTCAATAGCCTGATACTCATTTCGGAGCGAGTGTGCTATAATCAGCGCGGTTGAGATTTCTGTCGTCGGAGGAGGAGTATGCCCTCAGCACTCAGCATCGAGCCAGTCGTCACTCCACGCCAGCGGCGCGCCTTCTTGCTGTTCCCGTGGCAGATTTACCAGGGCGATGCCAACTGGGTGCCTCCTATTTTGAGCGAGCGTGCTGCGCGGCTCGATCCGCGCCAAAACCCCCTGTTTCAACACGGCGACGTAGAGCCCTTCGTCGCTATGCGCAACGGTCGGGCTGTGGGGACGATCGCGCTGGCAGTGGATCACCGCATGAATCAACTGTGCAACGGGAAAATTGCCATCTTTGGCTTCTTCGAGTGCGTGGATGACCACGCCGTAGCGCAGGCTTTGTTTGACCAGGCGGTCGCGTGGACTCGGGCGCGGGGACTTACTACGTTGCGTGGCCCTCAGAGTTTCAGTGCCAACGATGAGCCGGGTCTGCTGATCGAAGGCCGGCGCACTCCGCCGGTGCTCCTGATGGGCTGGAACCCGCCCTATTACGTGGACCTGGTCGAACGGTACGGCTTCCATAAGTGGATGGACTCGCTGGCCTACCGGATGTACCGGGACGACCTGCCGGCTGGCACAGACGACGCCGTGCTGCCAGCCAGGTTGGTGCGCGTCGCCGAGTATGCCCGCCGGCGGTATGGCTACACGGTGCGCCATGCCAGTCTCGAGGATTGGGACAGCGACATGGAGATCGCGCGCCAGATCTACAACGGGTCGCTGGCGGTCCTGCCGGAATTCACGCCGATGGAGGAGCGCGAATGGAGCCAGCAGGCCGAGAAACTGCGACCGTTGATCGACCCTGACTTTGCCATTTTCGCGCAGGTGGATGGGCGCGAGGTGGGTTTCGGGCTGGGGCTGGCCGACATCAACCAGGCGCTGCTCCACTGCAACGGCCTGCGTCATCCCTGGAATTACCTCCAGTTGTGGTGGCACAGCCGCCGTATCCGGGGTGTGAGTTTCAAGATCATGGCGCTCTTGCCTGAGTATTGGGGGCGGGGCCTGGATGCGCTGATTTACCTGGAGATGGCCCGCGCCACGCTGCGCAAGGGCTACCGGTGGATGGATATGTCGCTCACCGGCGAGGACAACCCGATGACGAACAAACTGGCGACGCACATGGGAGCACAGTTGGACAAGCGGTATCGGGTATACGAGTTAGACGTGAGAGCCTAAATTTGACCATCTGGTTTCTTTGTGTTAGAATACTTTAGCCTCTTGGGGGCAACCCAGCCCCTCCGGGAGCGTTGCCTCCCGGCGGGGCGTTTCTACGGTGAACGATGCCTGACCTGGGAATCGTGATCGTCAATTACAACACCCGCGACCTGCTGCGAACGTGCCTGCGCTCGGTGTACGCCAGTCGGGGCGGTTTTACGTTCGAGGTGTGCGTCGTGGACAACGCCTCGCCCGACGACAGCGCCGAGATGGTCGCCGCCGAATTCCCCCAGGCGCACCTGATCGTCAATGCGAAGAACGTCGGCTATCCCAGTGCCAACAACCAGGGTCTGCGCGCTTTTGGCTTCACCGATCACCGACCCACTACCCCACTACCCAACCAGCCAACCCCCACCCCACCCACCTTCGCTTTGCTCCTGAACCCCGACACCGAAGTACCGCCAGATGCACTGGCGCAGATGTTGGACTTTATGGCCAGGCATCCCGCTGCCGGTGCCGCAGGCCCCAAGTTGGTGCTCTTCGATGGGTCACTCGACCTGGCCTGCCGGCGTTCACTGCCCACGCCGGAGGTCTGCCTGTACAAACTGATGGGCCTTTCGCGCCTCTTCCCTCGCAGCGAGCGCTTTGGCCGCTACAACCTCACCTACCTCGACCCCGATCAGGTTGCCGAAGTCGGCTCTGTCGTGGGCGCGTTTATGCTGGTGCGGGCAGCGGCTATCCTGCAGGCGGGGCTGATGGACGGTCAGTTTTTCATGTACGGCGAAGACCTCGACTGGGCCTACCGCATCCAGGCGGCCGGATGGAAGATTTACTATAACCCGGCGGTAGTGGTGCGGCACGTCAAGCGGGCCGCCAGCCGCTATAGCCCGCGCGCACAGGTCGAGTTCTACCGCGCGATGGATGTTTTCTACCGCAAGCACTATGCGGCGCAGACTCGCTGGTGGCTCCACGCGCTCATCGTCAGTGCCATTGCAGTGCGACAGAGGCTCGAACAGTGGCGGCAGGCGTTCGTATGGAAACAGCGGCCGGAGGCCGGATCATGAAGTCGAAGACGCAGATGCAGGTTGTCTTCGTGCTCACGCTGGCTCTCACCGACGTGGTGATGGTTGCCTGGGCCTTCGTTATGGCCTATTGGATGCGCCGGTGGATTCCCTGGCCGGAAAAGGCCCAGGACATGGAGAGTTTCTCCTACTATGCCGGCATCGTGGTGGTCCAGGCCGTATCTGTCCTGGGGGTGTTTGCCTTCTCTCGCCTTTATCGCCTGACCCGCGGCCCCTCACGCATCGACGAGTTCTACTCCATTTCTGCGTTCACGACCGTGGGCACACTGATGGGGGTGGCGCTGGCCTCGTTGGCCTTCAAGAACAGTCCCCTGGAACTGGACTACTCACGGGGGATGCTCCTCTACGGTTGGGGACTCACGATTGTGTGCGTCACCCTCGGTCGGGTCGTACACGGGCAGGTCCGTACCAGGCTGCGGAGACAGGGGTGGGGACGCGACCGGGTGCTCATCGTCGGCACAGGCGACGTGGGACGGATGATCGTCCAGAAAATCCAATCGAACCCCGGCCTGGGATACGAAGTCGTGGGCTTCGTCACCACCAACGGCCAGGACGGGACTCCACTGGCGGCTCCCATCCTCGGCCAGGCAGGCGACCTGGCACCTATCATTAACGAACATCAGGTTGACGAGGTCATCATTGCCCTGCCGGAGGCAACGCATCAGGAGATCCTGATGCTGATTTCCGAGTGCGAGCGGGGCAAGGTGACGATCAAGGTCTTCCCGGACGTATTCCAGATCATGGCCAGCCAGGTGAGCATCGGCGACCTGGGAGGACTGCCGCTGTTGACCGTGCGCGACATCGCGCTGCGCGGTTGGAGGCGTACAGCCAAGCGCTTGATGGACATCGTCGGGGCGGCCTGTGGATTGGTCTTGGTCTCGCCGCTGATGATGCTCATGGCGCTGCTGATCAAACTAGATTCGCGCGGGTCGGTGTTCTATGCCCAGGAGCGCATGGGGCTCGACGCTCACTCCTTCCAGGTGCTCAAGTTCCGCTCGATGCGGCAAGATGCCGAGGCGCACGGTCCCGGCTGGACGGTGGAGAACGATCCTCGCGCCACCCGTCTGGGTCGCCTCATCCGCCACTTCAACGTAGACGAATTGCCCCAGTTGATCAACGTGCTGCTTGGGGAGATGAGCCTGGTGGGACCGCGGCCTGAGCGCCCCGTCTACGTCAACCAGTTTCGTCGCTCGATCCCGCGCTACATGGACCGCCACTGGGAAAAGGCTGGCATGACCGGCTGGGCGCAGGTCAATGGGTTGCGTGGCGATACCTCGATCGTCGAGCGGACCAAATACGACCTGTGGTACATCGAGAACTGGTCACTGCTGCTGGACGTCAAGATTCTGATCCGCACGCTCTTCAACCTGGTCGAACCGCCAAACGCATACTGAGGCACGAGGGTTTAGCCCGTAGTGACGACTTTAGTCGTTGTTACAGTGGGGAAGCGACTAAAGTCGCCACTACGAACCTGCTGGCACGAGATTACATTCTCCGCCGATTGAGGAAAAAGAGTGCCGCGACACCGGCGGCCAGGATCAGCACCAATATCCCGCTCACTTTGGCCACGGTCGCAAAGATGCCGCTCGTGGTCGAACCACCGGCTGGTTTGTTGCCTTCCTCACCCGTTGGCGTGGGCTCGGTGGCCTCGCCAGGGGTGGCCGGGCTCTCACTTCGCACGTTACCAAACTGAACGTCAATGCTGGCCCCCTCTGTCACACCCACCGGCCACTCGGCCTGGCCGCTGGGCGTGTAGCCCGGAGGCGCACTCTGGATCACCCGGTAGGCCCCCGGAGCCAGCCCGGTGAAGCAGTAGGGTTCACTGATGCCGTCAGAAGTATACCGGTTTATCACGCCGGAGGCATCGGCAAGCGTAAACTCGGCATTGGGCAGCAGTTCTTCCGTATCGGCGGCCCGGAACGTGTCACCGTTGCGGTCGTGATAGGCCAGCACGCAGATGGAAGCCCCGCCGACACTCCCTGCTGTCGCGGCGATCTCTGGCGCAAGCGTCGGCACTGACGTGGGGGGCGCGGGCGGCGGCGTGGGCGTGGGTGCCTGGCTGGGCATCGAGATCACCAGTTCCTGCCCCACGACGATCAAGTCACCCTGGCCAATCGAGCCGGCATTGAGCCGGCGAATCTGGTCCGCCTCCACGCCGTACTCCAGCGCGATCCCAAAGATCGTATCACCGGGTTCGACGACGTGGACGATGGCCCCATCAGGGCGAGGGGTAGGCGTCGGACGCGGTGTGGGCGAAGGGCCATACGTGGGGGTCGGCGGTGCGGGCGGTGGGGTGTCCGTCGGCGTTGCGGGGGGGGTGGTGTAGACGAGGGAGGCAGCGTCCCAGTAGACGTCGTTATGCTTGAAGGCCCACCGGGCGGTGGCCCGCAGGAACACGGTGACGGTACCCGCAGCTCCGACTTGCGCCTGGAGCGGGCCGATCAGGCGAAATACGTCGTTAGAATAACCGCTGGCCCACACGATGTTCGGGCTCCAGGGATCGGTGCCTCCGTTAGGGTCAATGCCCACGCGGAAGAGCATATTGCTTGCATCGCCACAGGAGAGAGCACCATGTGCATCGTCATCGCAGCTCCAGGTATGGGCATAGGCGGAGAGTTGGACGGTGGCATTGGGACTCAGGCCGGCGACGACCTGATAAACGCCTGAGTCAAGCGCACGGTAGAAACCGAACTGCATGATCGCATAGTTACCGTTGTAGACCCGGGCGGGTGGCCCGATGAAAGGTGGCTGCTTGGGAATGACTTTGCATTCCGGCCGGCCGTAGTGCCGTCCGTCCGACGGGTTCACTCCTTCGCTCCAGTAAGTGATCCATCCCTGGGGAGTGAAAATTTCCTGGTAAACCGCACCGGTGAACGTGTCACGGGTCCAATTGTCGTTACACCAGCCAGGTTGCGAGCCCGGAGCACAGGTGATGCCCTCGAATCCCGGGTTCTTTAACAGTTCCTGCCCTGCTTGCGTGAGCCGCAAGGGATCGGGTGCGGCCAGCGAAGAGACCGGCACTGCGGCCAGTAGCACGGCCGCCAGAAGAATGCCGATCCAGGTATGTTTTTGCATCATTGGGTCCCTCCCTCCAAGATGAACGGTGAGCGTGGTTCGTTCACTGTTTCATGCACGGCAATGACTGTGGTAGACAAGGGTTCGCGGCCAAACGATGGCCGCGAAGACAGTCGAACTTGCCAGGCCGGGCGCATTATAGCACAATGCAAGTGCTTGTCAAACACTTTGACAGGACGCCTTACCTCTTCCGACGGGTGAGGAAAAAGAATACGGCGATCCCTACAACCAGGATCAACGCGAATGCGCCGCTGATTTTGGCAACGATGGAAAAAGTACTGCTGGCACTCGATTGGCTGCCCGCTCCTTCGTTCTCTCCTGCAACCTCCGGCGCGGACGTGGGTGTCTGGCTGGTGGCTACCTCCGCTGGTACAGTTGGCGTCGAGGTCGGGTTGGTCTCAGGCGTAGGAGAAGCAGGTAGTGGAGTAGGAGTAGACGTAGGTGCGGATGTCGGGGTAGACGTTGGCGTGGACGTCGGGGGGGGCGCCGGACTGGGTGTCGGGGTAGGTGCTGAGATCACCAGTTCCTGACCCACGATGATCAAGTCACCATCGCCAATAGATCCAGCGTTGAGTTGGCGAATCTCATCCACCTCTACGCCGTACATCTGTGCGATGCCGGAGAGTGTGTCGCCAGGCTCAACGACGTGGACCAGCGCGCCATCGGAACGGGGAGTAGGAGTGGCACGCGGTGTGGGTGAGGGACCAGCCGTCGCTGTGGGTAAAGCGCCAACGGTTGCCGTGGCCAATGGCGGTTGCGGGGTGCTCGTTGCCGCTGCCTGTGGGGTCGCGTAGACCAGCGCAACGTCGTCCCAGTAGGCATCGTTCTGCCGGACGGGCCATTTGGTCATGGCGCGCAGGTAGACGACGACAGAGCCGCTGGCCCCTACCTGGGCCGTGGCCGGGCCGATAAATTGATAGACGTCAGGGGCGTACTGTTCTGGGCTCCAGATGATGCTCGAGGCAAACGGGTCCGCCAGACCATGCGGTTCGATGCCGACCTGGAGCGACATGTTCCATGGGTCGCCGCAACTGGTGGCCCAACCGTTGTCCCCGTCCATGGAGTCGCAACTCCAACTGTGGGCGTAGGCCGAAAGTTGTACGGTTGCGCCCGGCTTCAGCCCGGTCACAACCTGATAGAGCCCCGCATTCTGATTGCGAGCGAAGGTGAAGCACTTGATAGCGCGAAAACCGCTCCGGATACGGGGCGGATTGCCGGTGTAATTGGGATTACTCAAGGGCATCAGCACGACCTCGGGCTGGTTGTAGCCGCCACCCTCTTGCCACCAGGTGACCCACCCTTCGGGGGTTTCGATATTATCGTGATAGATGCCGTCCTGAATGTGAACGTCGTGCGTATAGTTCTTGCAGGTGGCCGATGGCACCGCGCCGGGGCAAGAGAGTCCCTCAAACCCAGGGTTTGTCAGCAGGTTTGTTCCCTCTTGCAACGGCCGTGACGGGACTGGGGCGGCTGTACTCACTACGGGCACTGTCCCGATCAGTACAGAAGCCAGCAGGATGCCGATCAGGGTACGCTTCTGAATCATCAGTTTCCTCCAACTTGCCAAAGTGGGCAGATTATAGCACAATATAAGAGCCGGTCAAACCCCACCAGATACGCTCATTCAGAGCGCCGGAATGGAGTGCCCATGCGTGTCCTGATGATCTCCAAAGCCTGCCTGCTGGGTACCTACCAGCGCAAACTGGAGGAGATTGCGCGCCTCCCAGACGTCGAACTGATGACCGTCGTGCCGCCAGCGTGGCACGATGGCAGCCGCGTCGTCCGGCTGGAGCGAGCCCATACGGCCGGTTACGCGCTGGTCGTCGAACCGATCGCGTTCAACGGCAATTTTCACCTCTACTTTTATCCTCGCCTGGGACGGCGGCTGCGCGCCTTTGCCCCCGACGTCGTGCATATAGACGAGGAGCCGTACAATTTCGGCACCTTCCACGCCCTGTGGATGGCCAGGAGAGCCGGGGCTCGGGTGCTATGGTTCACCTGGCAGAACCTGAACCGCCGCTATCCACTCCCCTTCCGCTGGATCGAACGTTACAACCTGCGCCACGCTGATTATGCCATCGCGGGCAGCGCAGGGGCAGCAAAGGTGTGGCGTGAGAAAGGGTATACTGGCCCGTTGGCCGTCATTCCCCAGTTTGGCGTAGACCCTGACATCTTCACCCCGCGTCCTGGTGAGCCGGACCCCGGCCGCGGCTTCCTCATCGGGTACGTGGGACGGTTAGTGCCGGAGAAAGGAGTAGACCTGCTAGTAGAAGCGGTGGCCGGCTTGAGCGGCATGTGGCGGTTGGCCATCGTGGGGGAAGGACCGGAACGAAACCGGCTGGAAATGCTTGCCCAACACCTGGGAGTGGCCGAGCGGGTTTTTTTCGAAGGGGGGCTTCCCTCTGTGCGCCTGCCGGCGTTCTACCGAGAGTTGGACGTGCTGGTGCTCGCCTCGCGCTCACGCCCCAATTGGATCGAGCAGTTCGGGCGCGTGTTGGTCGAGGCTATGGCATGCGGCGTACCCGTCGTCGGCTCTGACTGCGGTGAGATTCCCGGCGTCGTGGGCGACGCCGGGTTGATCTTCCCGGAGGAGCACGTGGAAGCGTTGCGGGGTCACTTATTGGACCTGATGCGCGAGCGTGACCTGTGGGCAGACCTGGCCCGGCGTGGTCGGGAACGGGTGCTGGCCCACTTTACGCAGGCGCAGGTGGCGGGGCAGACGGTGGAGGTGTATAGGGAAATCGGCAAATCGGCAAATCAGCAAATAGCAAATTGCAAATCATAGGGAGAGGAGAGTGAAATGTTTGGGACGTTTGAGGAGGCACGGCGGTACGTGGAAGAGAACGGCGTGCAAATGGTGGATCTCAAGTTCGCGGACCTGTGGGGACGTTGGCATCACATCACGATCCCGCAGAGCCAGTTCACCCCGGCACTCGTGGAGGACGGCATCGGCTTCGATGGCTCTGCCGTCGGCTTTAAGTCGGTCAAGGCCGGTGACATGGTGCTGGTGCCCGATTTTCCGACCGGCTTTCTCGACCCCTTCTGGGACACACCTACACTCAGTTTCTTATGTGCCACGCTGGAAGCGGACACGAAGGCGATTTTCCCCAACGACCCACGCAACATTGCCCGTCGTGCTGAGGAGTACCTGATCGAGAGTGGCGTCGCCGACCGGAGCCAGTGGGGACCGGAGTTCGAGTTTTACGTTTTCGACAGCGTGGCGTATGAGAATGGGATGAACCGCTGTGGCTACAACGTCGAATCGAGCGAAGCCACCTGGCGCAGTGGCACAGGGGGGCACGGTCACTATATCCCGCTGCACGGCGGCTACCATGCGATCCCGCCCAAGGACACACTCTACAATCTGCGCACCGAGATGAGCATACACCTTCAGGCGATGGGGGTCCCGGTCAAATACCACCATCACGAGGTGGGCGGGCCCGGGCAATGCGAGATCGAGACACCGCTCGTGGGCCTCCTGGAAGCCGGCGATATGACGCTGATCGTCAAGTACGTCACGAAAATGGTGGCCCACCGGCATGGCCGGACGGCCACCTTTATGCCTAAACCGCTTTACGGTGAGGCCGGGTCGGGGATGCATTTCCATCAACTTCTGTTCAAGGATGGCCAGAACATCTTCTACGATCCCGCAGGGTACGGCCTGCTGAGCCAGACGGCGCTGTACTACATCGGCGGGCTGTTGCTCCACGGGCCGGCATTGCTGGCCCTCACGAGTCCCAGCACCAACTCCTATCGGCGGCTCGTGCCTGGCTTCGAGGCGCCGGTCAACGCTTTCTTCTCCCTCGGCAACCGGAGCGCGGCTGTGCGCATCCCGCGTTACGCCACCCGACCCGACCAGGTACGCTTCGAGTTCCGCCCGCCGGACGCGACCTGCAACGTCTACCTGGCACTGGCAGCCCAACTCCTGGCTGGGCTGGACGGCATCCGCCGCCAGATCGACCCCACCGAGGCCGGCTTTGGCCCGATAGACGCGGATGTCTTCTCCTGGACGAGGGAACAACGGGCAGCGATCCGGCCATTGCCTGCCTCGCTCAAGGAAGCACTGGAGGCACTGGCGGACGACCACGATTTCCTGCTGGTTGCGGACATTTTCAGCCAGGACCTGATCGAGCGCTGGATCGCCTTCAAGATGGACGAGGAGTACTACCAGGTGCGCAACCGCCCGCACCCTTATGAGATGGAACTCTACTTCGACGTATGATTTTGACACCTTCCGGTTCTCAGGCTATAATCATCAGACAAGACTTCGGAAGTCTGCAAGGTCTGAACACCACTCACTCCAGGAGATCTACTATGACCATCAAGTTTGGCACTGACGGTTGGCGTGCCGTCATCTCAGACACCTTTACCTTCGCCAACCTGCAACTAGTGGCTCAAGCCGTTGCTGACTACGTGCTCGAAGAGGCTGGTGGCGGCCAGCCCGAGGTCGTCGTGGGTTTTGACACCCGTTTTCTCTCCGACCGCTACGCGGCCGAGGTGGCGCGTGTCCTGGCCGGCAACGGTATCATCGCTCACCTGACCCGCGCCGATGCCCCGACTCCGGCCGTTTCCTACGCCGTCGTTCACAAAGAGGCTACGGCTGGCGTGATGATCACGGCCAGTCACAACCCACCGCGCTACAACGGCTTCAAATTGAAGGCCGCCTTTGGAGGAGCAGCACTGCCCGCACAGGCGGATCGTGTCGAGGCCTACCTGATACGCAACCAGGAAGCAGCACGCGGGCCGAACATGATGGACTATCAGGTGGCGCTGGATCAGGGATTTATCCGCCGCTTCGATCCTGCGTGGGCCTACTATGAACACCTCGGCCGGCTGGTGAACCTGGACATCATCTCGGACGGTGAGTTGTCAGTAGTAACCGATGCGATGTACGGCTCGGGCCGCAAGTGCATCGCCGATATGCTGGCCCGCACCAGGTGCCAGGTCCACGAAATCCGGGGCGAGATGAACCCCGGTTTTGGCGGCATCCACCCAGAGCCCATCGCCTGTTACCTGAACGCGTTGAAAGCAGCCGTCCAGGCCTACCATGCGGACCTGGGGCTGGCCACCGACGGGGACGGCGACCGCATCGGTGGGATGGATGCCCTGGGGAACTTTGTAGACCCCCATCATATCTTTGCGTTGGCCCTCCAGTATCTGGTCGAGAAACGGGGCTGGAGCGGAACAGCCGTCAGGAGTGTTTCGACCACGCGCATGGTGGATCGACTGGCAGCGCGTTATGGCCTGCCACTGGTGGAAACGCCGGTAGGTTTTAATCACATCGCCGACACCATGTTGAATGGCGATGTGCTCATTGGAGGCGAGGAGTCGGGCGGGATCAGTATCAAGGGCCATATCCCAGAGGGGGACGGTGTATTGATGGGGCTGCTATTGTTAGAGATCGTCTCGGCCGCTAAGGTTCCCCTGCATGAACTCGTGAGGAACCTGCAGGCCGACGTCGGCCCGGCCCACTACGCCCGCCGTGACATCCCACTCCGCCGTCCAATCGCCAAGGCGGACATGGTCACCCGGTTGACCGAAGATGCGCCAGACTCTCTAGGTGGACAGAAGGTCGCCGAGGTGAAGACGTTGGACGGGGTCAAGTACGTGCTGGCCGATGATTCCTGGCTGCTGATCCGTCCTTCAGGGACCGAGCCGGTGTTACGTGTTTACGCCGAGACGCGAGACGAAGCGATGGTTGCGGTGCTCCTGGCGTACGGCGAACAGGTAGCCGGCGGATGACGGATCATAGTATGCGTGTGGGGAGGCCTCTATTGACACGATCTTTTTTTCTTGCCGTCGAGGGCGTGATTGGGGTAGGAAAGACGACGTTGGCTCGTCTGCTGCAGCCCCGCTTCAAAACGGGGCTGCTATTGGAGGCGTTCGAGGAAAATCCTTTCCTTGCTGATTTCTACGCTGACCGCGCGCGCTACGCCTTCCAGACCCAGATATTCTTTTTGCTGAGCCGGTACCGGCAGCAACAGGTTGTGCCAGCGCTTCTGGGGCAAGGCTCGCTCATTGCGGACTATGCCTTTGCCAAAGACAACCTCTTCGCGCACCTGAACCTGGAGGGTGACGAATGGGACGTATATAATCGGTTGTACGAGGTCCTGGCTGAACGCATCCCTGTACCCGACCTGGTCATCTATCTGCGTGCCAAGACCGACGTGCTGATGGCACGCATAGCCACCCGCGACCGTACCTACGAACGGACGATGGACCAGGCGTACATCGAACACCTCTGCCAGGCCTACGAGCAATACTTCTCTACCTATACCCAAACACCACTGCTGACGATTGACACCGATGACCTGGACTATGTGCGGACCCCAGACGCGCTGGCTTTCGTCGAAGGTCAGGTGCGGATGGCACTCGGGATCGGGGCTTATCAGCAGCCCTTGTGGAGGGAACATGATCAAACGCTTTGTCGCCATCGCGGGTAACATCGGGGTGGGCAAGTCTACCTTGACAGCGCTCTTGAGAGAGCAACTGAACTGGGAACCTTTCTTTGAGGCAGTCAACGACAACCCCTATCTGGCTGACTTTTACAGAGACATGCGGCGTTGGAGTTTTCACTCCCAGGTCTATTTCCTTTCACGCCGCCTGCATCACCATTGGCAGTTGCTCCAGCGCGCAAACTCGGTGATTCAGGACCGCACGGTCTACGAGGATGCCGAGATCTTTGCCCGCAATCTCTATCAGCAAGGGCTGATGGACGAGCGAGATTACCGCAGTTACTGCGAATTGTACGAGGTTGTGACAACCGTGCTTCACCCTCCAGACCTGATTGTCTATCTGCGAGCCTCGGTCCCCACACTCCAGGAGCGTATTCGCCGTCGCGGCCGTACGTATGAGCAGGACATCGAGCCATCTTACCTGGAGCGGCTCAACAAACTGTACGAGGAATGGATCGCTGGATTCTCTCTCTGTCCGGTGTTGAGTGTGCCAGCTGACGGTCTGGATTTCGTCCTGAATCCTGACCATCTGAAACTGATCACGAGCAAGATTCTCGAGAAACTGCAGGGGCGAGAAGAGGTCATATTCGATCTCTGATCGTTTCGTTCTGCTCCTGGAGGCCAGATTGACCGAACGGTTGTATTATACAGACTCGTACCGCACTTGCTTCTCCGCGCGCGTGGTCGAGCAATTGGCCTGGGATGACCATCCGGCCGTCGTGCTCGACCGGACGGCCTTTTATCCTACCTCCGGCGGCCAGCCGGCCGACCGGGGAACGCTCGGCAAGATAACCGTGCTGGACGTCGTCGCACGAGAGGAAGACAGCGCCATCGTGCACGTCCTGGAACGTGCCATGCCGGAGGCTGGGAGCGAAGTCGAGGGAGTGCTCGACTGGCCCCGCCGCTTCGATCACATGCAACAACACACCGGTCAGCACATCCTCTCTGCCGCCTTCGAGCAGGTACTCGATGCGGATACCATAGGGTTCCACCTGGGCACGGAGGTGAGCACGATAGACGTCAACGTAGCCCGGCTGGAACCGGCAGCCGTGACTTCGGTCGAGGATTTGGCCAACCAGGCAATCTGGGACGATCGCCCGGTCAACGTACGCATCGTTGACCCCGATGAGCTGGTGGCTCTGCCTTTGAGGCGTCCACCTGCTGTAGAGGGGCCAGTGCGCATCGTGGACATCGCCGGCTTTGACGTGAATCCCTGCGGCGGCACGCACGTCGCCCGCACTGGCGAGATCGGCCTGCTCAAGACCGTGCGCCTCACGTATCGCGGAAACGACACGCGCGTGGAGTTCCTGTGCGGCAGGCGTGCCCTGCGTGATTATCAGGCCAGGAATGAGATGACCAATCGGCTGGCCGCCAGGTTGACCGTGGGGCACCGGGAATTGGATCAGGCTGTCGAGCGGCTGCAGGCCGAGGCCCGGCAGTTGCACCAGGACCTGCGCAAGGCACACAAGCGGCTGCTCGGTGTGGAGGCGGGTGAACTGGCAGAAGCCGCCATTGCCCACGGGCCGTACCGCGTGGTGCAGCAGGTGTGGGAACGACGTGAGCCAGACGAACTGCGTGCCCTGGCCCACGAGTTGATGCAACATCCGGGCATAGTGGCCTTGCTGGCCGGTGTCGGCGAGCGGACACACTTGTGTTTTGCCTGCACTGAAGGAGTAGACCTGAACGTGGCGGGTCTACTCCGGGAGGCCTGTGCACAGTTAGGAGGTAAAGGGGGAGGGCAGCCCAACCTGGCCCAAGGTAGTGCGCCAGTGACCGACGCGGCCCACGTCAACGCAGTACTGGCCAGCCTGTCGTCCTCCCTGGAACGGACCTATGAAAGAAATTGCACCTGACACCTACGCTTCAACCGCATACCCCGGCGTTAACGTCGGTTTCATTGTCATGCCAGCAGGGGCTATCGCCGTGGATGCTCCAACCATGCCGCGCGACGCCCGTGCCTGGCGGCAGCAGATTGTAGAGACTGCCGGAGGGCCTATCCTGTACGTGGTGCTCACCGATACCCACCCCGATCGGCTGTTGAGCGCGAGATGGCTGGAGGCCCCCATCGTCGCTACACAGGCAGCCTACAATCGAGCGGTTACCTATACCGAAGGATTCTGGCGCGGTGTTGTCGAGGGTTGGGGGCGTCGCTATCCGGAGGTAGCCAACGCCCTGTCAGGCGAGGCTATTGCGCTGCCCGAGATCATGTTTACCAGCAACATGACGCTGCATAAAGGTGGGATAAACGTGACAATTGAGTGCATCGAGGGGGCCGCGCCGGGCAGCGCCTGGGTTTATCTGCCCGAACGGGACGTGCTCTTCGCGGGCGATGTACTGGTTGCAGAAAGCCATCCCTTCTTGTATGCCGCACCGGATACCAGGGCGTGGCTGAACACGTTGACAGCACTGCGCCGGGCGCGCTTTTCGAAGACGACCATCGTACCCGGACGTGGTCCGCTGTGCGATCAGGTCGCCACCAGCCCACTCAGCGAGTACATTGCGCTGGCGCGCCGGCGGGTGCGCTCGTTGTACACGGCCGGGCAAGCGCGGCCAGACATAACAGCCGTGGTGGCCGAACTGTTACCCCTCTTTCCCGTCCCCGACGATGAACGCGAGTTGGTCTCGCGCCGCATCAAAATCGGGCTGGAGCGGCTATACGAGGAACTCCAACAGATGAATCGAGAGATGACGAATGGGTAAATTCTCTGTGCCCCCTACGGCTCATACCCCCGCTGACCGGGTGCGCCAGGCACTGGACAAGGCCGAACGGCTGGTTGCCAACCCGCGCGGAACCGGTCCTCAAGTGCTGGAATTGCTCCACCTGCTCGACCAGGCTGCGGATGCGTTCGTGGAACTGGAAGCGGCTGGGGCAGACTTACGTGCTGAGCGCGTGCGGTTCAAGACCCTGCAGCAACAACTCCGCCGCCGACAGGGCCGATTTATGGCCGAGGCCGGCGCAGCGCTCCAGGAGGAACGGACAGTCGTGCAGCCAGACCGGGCGCACTGGTGGTGGTTCCTGGACGAGGCAGTGGCTCAGCAGCGGGTGCGCCGGCTACGGCGGTTGCTGGTCGGGGCCCTGGCGGCTGCGCTGCTCCTCTCGGCAGCCTGGTTGGCCTACGACCGTTTCGTCGCGCCGCCGCCTCAGGTGCGTCAGTCGTTTCAGCACAGCGGCAACGGCGAGGCGCTGGTCGGGCAAGGAGACCTGCGGGCAGCGTTGGCTGAATTCGAAGTGGCGGCTGCGCTTACGCCTGATGATCCCCTGCCCTGGCTCTGGCAGGGTGTGATTCACTTCGAGTTAAAAGAAGCGGATGAGGCACAAGCAGATTTCGACACGGCCCGTCCCTTGTACAAGACAGACTTCGATTTCTTGCTGGAGCGTGGCTTGACATACCTGCGCGTGGGAGACCTGGCCGCTGCTCAGGCCGATGCAGAGCAAGCCATCCGTGAGAATCCTGACTCGGGCCATGGGTACTACCTGCGAGCAAGTATCGTTGCAGAGCAAAGGGACTATGCCGCAGCGATCGCCGACCTGGAGCGAGCAGCGGAACTGGCCCATGCGGCGGGCGATGCGCAATTGGAGGCGGCTGCTCGCGTACAACGGGCAATGGTGATACAAATGCGAACGTCTCAGTAGGCAGAAAGTGTGGGGCAGACTTTCCAGTCTGCCAGTGTGGGGCAGACTTTCCAGTCTGCCAGTGTGGGGCAGACTTTCCAGTCTGCCAATGTGGGGCAGACTTTCCAGTCTGCCAGTGTGGGGCAGACTTTCCAGTCTGCCAGTGTGGGGCAGACTTTCCAGTCTGCCAGTGTGGGGCAGACTTTCCAGTCTGCCAGTGTGGGGCAGACTTTCCAGTCTGCCAATGGAGGGGGTGACCAGATGATCGAAGATTGGGAACTGGACCGCTTGCGCGTGGTCAAGGCTGCTTATGAGGCCGACCTGATGCGCAAAGCCAACGTCGTAGGAGTGGGGATTGGGCTGCAGCAGCGTGAAGGGGCACCGACGGGTGAACCGGCGATCATCGTCTCGGTGACTCATAAGGTGCCTTTCTCTCAACTCGCTCCGAGCGACGTGATCCCACGTGAACTGGAGGGCGTCCCCGTGGACGTCCAGGCCGTTGGAAGGTTACAGGCATTGCCAGGAGGGGTTGGATGACTACAGAATTGATGGCTCAGGTAAAGCAAGTCAAGGGAGTCTACGTTTACGACCTGCTGAGTAAACACAACGTCGTGGGGGTTGGCCTTGGCTACAAAGTTAGCCAGGGTATTAACACAGGCAAACTTTGCCTCGTCGTCTCCGTCACACATAAGGTGGATCCGTCTGCCCTGGCGGCAGAAGACCTGGTGCCACGGGAACTCGATGGCGTCAAGACAGACGTGGTGGAAACGGGCGTGTTGCGCGCCTTCCAGGGGCCGCGCGATCGCTGGCGACCTGTCGTCCCGCCTGGTGTCTCCGTGGGGCATTATCAAATCACCGCCGGTACCTTTGGCTGCCTGGTGCGCCGGGGCGAGGAGGTGTTCATCCTGTCGAACAACCACGTCCTGGCCGACATGAACCGTGGTCAGCCGGGAGATGCCATCCTCCAGCCAGGTGCTGCCGATGGGGGTACGCAGAGCGACCGCATCGCGACGCTGGCCGATTATGTACCGCTCGATTTCGGCACTGCCCCGCCGGAATGCCCCTTCGCGGAATGGTCGGTTAAACTGTTGAATACCGTCGCCGGAGCGTTTGGCTCGAGCCATCGACTTCAGGCGGTGAAGCAGACCGCGGGGGTCAACCGGGTAGACGCAGCACTGGCTCGTCCCCTCTCGCCGGATCTGGTGAAGAACGAGATCCTCTACATTGGTGTACCGACCGGCGCTGGTACGGCTACGTTGGGGACGCAGGTGCAGAAGACTGGACGCACGACCGGACGGACTCAGGGTACCATCACCCAGATTGACGCGACGCTGCGCGTTAACTATGGGGGCCCCACGGCACTCTTCACCGGCCAACTGGTGGCAGGGCCTATGAGCCAGCCCGGCGATTCCGGCTCGGCAGTGCTGGATATGGACAGGCGAGTCGTGGGACTGCTGTTTGCCGGCTCCGATGCCGCCACAGTCATCAACCCTATAGGCGAGGTGCTCTCGGCATTGAACGTGCAAGTGGCACTCTAGAATTCTTAAGTCTCACAGACTTTGGAAGTCTAGCAGTGCCGGGCCTCTACGGCTTTCCGACCGCAGTGTCCCTGTCCAGGGCGTTGTTGGTCTCGCTCGACTCTGTGATATCCCCATTTACATCGGCGACGGCGCGGGTGGTGATATTACTGTACCAACTGGGATAGACGTAGGTGCAATTCAACGTCACTGTACCACCCTCTACCAGTCCACCGGTCAGGGTCCATTCGCAGGCCGGTGCCGGGGCACCGGTGCTGGCCCACCACGCGATGGCGAAGGCACCGGTGGGCTGGGGACCCTGGTTATGGATGGTGACCCCTACAATCGTGTCCTGCCCCTGGACGGGTGGGTCAGGGTTGAAGGCGATGGCCGAGATGACCAGGTCTGGCAGGCCCGGCTTGACCGGGAGCACCAGTTGGCGGGTGTTGTTGGCTTCGTCGCTCTCCGCGGTTTCCTGGCGGGAATCCACCCACGCCTCGGTGGTGTAGGTAGACCAGCCGCCGAAGAGATATTCCATCTGGGCGACGACTTCCTCGCCCGGCTGCAGTGTGAAGGCACCGGGCGCTTCGGTGTACGCGCAGTTCTGCTGGACGCAGACACGCCAGGCCCACCGAAAGTTCTGGGCGGGGCGGCCGCCCTGGTTGCGCAGCGTGGCGACGATGTGCAACGGCACACCCTGCCGTGGGTCGCTGGTATCCACCACCAGGTTGGTGATGACCAGGTCCGGTGGTGCCGCTTCCCTCGTCGGCGTAGGTGTGGGCGTCATCGTGGAAGTAGGGGTCGCTGTAACCGGCTCTGGCACGATGATCTGGACGTAGACCTGGCTGCCGAAGCGCACGCCAGCGGGACTCTGCAACTGCCAGGTGGAGCGGTAGGTCCCTGGCGTGGCGGGCGCTGCCAGGTCCACGCTGACGTCCGTGTTAGAATCGGGGGCCACCGACGGGACGTTGACTGCCGTTGGCCCACCCAGCGGATCACCCGAGACAAAAACCAACTGCGTGCCCGTCTCCCACGCACAGGTCCCGGAATTGCGCACGCGCCACGTCTTGGTGAAGGCTTTGCCGGGGGTAAACACGGTGTTGTCCGGGACGGTAACGTCGGCGACGTAACTGGCGTTGAGCGTGCAACCGCCAGGGCCGGAGACATCAGGGACAGGTGTAGCGGTAGCGACCGGGGGCGGAGGTGGTGTGGAGCTGGCTTCTCCCACCTGGGAGGTCGTGGGGGTAGGAGGGAGCGTGGGAGGTATCGGTGTGGGAGCAGCCCCACCCGGCGCGTTGCAAGCCAACGCTGCCAATACCAGGAAGACCCCGACCAGTACCCATAGTGGGGCAGACCCTTCGACTCCGCTCAGGGCAAGCTTTCCAGTCTGCCAAGGACGACGATTCTTGCTTGTGTTCACTGTTGGCCTCCTTTAGAGGGGTTGTGTTACACTCGAAGTCCAGGGACGTGATCCCTATTATACCCGAAAACGAGGAAACAGGTAGACCACTGAAGATTTTGCTGCTCGAACCCTACTGCGGCGGCAGCCACCGGGCGTGGGCCGAAGGGTACGTTGCTTGCAGCCGTCACGACGTGACGCTACTGGCGCTACCGGCCCATTTCTGGAAATGGCGCATGCAGGGCGGAGCGCTCACGCTGGCCGAGCAGGCCCGTGCGCTGCCCTGCCGTCCTGACCTCATCCTGGCCTCCGACATGCTCAACCTGCCCGCCTTCCTCGGCCTGGCCCGCGATTTTCTCTCCGGCGTTCCAGCCGTGCTCTACTGCCACGAGAACCAGTTGACCTATCTCTTCCCCCCCGGCGAGAAGCGCGATCTGACCTACGGCATGATCAACTGGCTCTCGATGGTTGCCGCTGAGCGAGTCTTTTTCAACTCCCGCTATCACCTGGAGGAGTGGTTCGAGGCGTTGCCTCGCCTGCTCAAACATTTCCCGGACTATACGCACGTCCATCGTATCGCCGAGGTGCGGGCGAAGGCGGAGGTCCTGCCGGTGGGCTGCGACCTGCGCCGCTTCGACCCGCGCCCAAGCCCCCCACGTAGTGGGGGGTTCGGTGACAGCAACTCCCCAGGCCCACGCCAGTCAAGCCCCCCACGTAGTGGGGGGTTCGGTGACAGCAACTCCCCAGGCTCCCCACTGATCCTGTGGAACCAGCGCTGGGAATACGACAAAGACCCGCAGACCTTCTGCCGCGCACTGCTCACGCTGGCGGACGAGGGGCTGGACTTCCGGGTCGCGCTGGCGGGCAGAAACTACCGCCAGCAGGCACCCGAGTTCGAGACAGTACGCGAGCGGCTGGGAGCACGGGTAGTCCACTTTGGCTATGCCGACGCTACCCAGTACGAGGCGCTCCTGCGCCAGGCCGACGTGGTCGTCAGCACTGCGCTCCACGAATTCTTCGGCGTGGCAGTCGTCGAGGCGATCTACTGTGGCTGTTTCCCCGTGCTGCCCTGCCGGCTGGTCTACCCGGAACTACTCCCACCGTCGTACCACGAGGCCTGTCTATACAAGGATTTCGAAGGTCTACTGGCGCGCCTGCGTTGGGCGCTGGCCCACCCAGACCAGACCTGCGCACTGGCCACCGAACTTAACCCCGTCGTTGCCCGCTTCGACTGGGCAGTGCTGGGGCCACGCTACGACGAAACGCTGGCAGCGCTGGCCCGCTAAAACCTCGGCAGCCCGCTGACCTGCTGCCAATGTCGCCAGCGCATCGCGGCCAGCAGGCGGGGCATCGCTGTCGTGTAGAGCCAATAGCCGGGGCGTGACACGGGCAAGTCCCACGCCCCGATGTGCCGCACGAATTCCCCACCGAACCCGCGCTTGAAACGATACACCCCCCACAGCGTGTCCGACTCGTCCAGCACGTCCGGTGCCCCCCACATATCGTAAACCGTGCAACCCTGTTCCTGGGCCCAGCGCAGCGCTTCCCACTGCAACAGGTGATTCGGCATCTTCTCGCGCTGGACGGCCCGGGAGGCCCCGTACATGTACCACGCCCGTTTCGCAAAGCAGAAGATGAGCACCATGGCCACCGCTTCCCCCTCCACCTCGGCGACCAGTGGCTGCGCCAATCCGGCTTCGATGAACGTGCCCCAGGCGTCGCGGTAGTAGGCTTCGGGACGGATGACGAAGCCATCGCGGGCAGCGGTCTCGGCGTACAGCCTGTACAAGAGTGGCAGGTCTGCCAACACACCCTGACGCACCGTCACCCCCTTGCGCGTCGCCAGCCGCACGTTGTAGCGCCACTTGGATTCCATCGCCGCCAGCAACTCGTCGGGGCTGCGGGTCAGGTCGAGCAGCATGGTGTTCTGGAACTGGACCTGCTCGCGGGAGGCATGCCAACCCCGGCGGCGCAGCGCCGCCACGACCGCTGCTCCTATGGGGGTATCAGCCTGCACGTCGGGGTCTAGCTTGACGAACAGCGCGCGCGCCTGCCGGGCGACGTGCTCCAGATCGCCCAGGACCCGTTCCAGGAGCACAGCATCCCCGTAGTTCAGCGCCGGCCCCTTGGGGACGTACATCACCGCCACAGGCCAGCAGCCCAGCCGGCGGGTCAACACCGACGCGGCCGCACACGGCCGGTCGCCGTCCAGCCACAGATAGCGCGCCGGCTGCCACCCGTAGCGTGACTTGAATTCGCCCCACTCCCAGGCCTGGAGGACGTGGGCAGTGGGCAGACTGGCAAGCGCTGTATTCCAGTGCTCGCAATTCGCAATTCGCAATTCGTAATTCGTAATCCGTAATCCGTAATTCGTAATTCGTAAATTCGCAGGCTCGCCAATGGTCATGCTTGCCGCCGAATATTCAGCATCCAGCCGTACAAGCGATGCCGCAGCGGCGCGTAGACGCGCTCCCACGCGCCCACACTGCGCACGAGCGTGCCACCGAAGCCTCGTTTGAAGCGATAGACACCCCACAATCCGTCGTCTCGCGACGCGAATTCGGCCTCCAACGTCGCTTCGTCCTCGTCGGGGACGCCCCACAGGTCGTAGGCCACGCAGCCTATGGATTTGGCCCAGCGCATCGCCTCCCACTGGAGCAGGTAGGCGGGCATCTTCTCGCGGTGGGTATCGCTCGACGCCCCGTAAAAGTACCAGGCCCGTGCGCCAAGCGCGAAGGCCATCAGCGCCGCGACCGGTTTCCCCCCCCTCCCCCCCCTATAGGGGGGGGTAAGGGGGGGGGGGACCTCGGCCAGCAGCAGTCGCGCCCAGCCGCGGGGCACGAACAACCGGTAGGCCGCCTCGTAGTAGGCCGGCGTATGGACGCCGAAGCGATCCCGCGCGGCAGTGGCAACCATCAGCGCGTGGAAGGCCGGCAGATCAACCTCAGCGCTCTCCCGCACCGTAACGTGCTTGCGCGCCGCCAGCCGCACGTTGTAGCGCGTCTTTTGCTTCATCGCCGCCAGGATTGCCTCCTCGTCGGGGGAGATGTCTACGATCAGCGTGCGGCGGGGCTGGATGGCGCTGAAGGGAGCGAGGCGGAAGCCGAGCGTGTGCAGGCGCTCGCGGTGGAGCGGCTCGTCGGGCAGGTCAGGCTCGAGCGTAAGCGCAATGGCCCCGTGCGAGCGGGCGGCGGAGTCGAGCGCGGCCAGAAGCGCGCACGTTTGCTCCTCGTCGGCCCAGTCTACCAACGGCCCCCTGGGAACGTAGGCCAGGCCGCCCAACCCGCCCGGCAGCCGCCGGTAGAGCACCTGTGCGCCAGCGACGAGTTCGTCTCCTTGTGCCAGTGCGATCCGCTCGGCCTGCCAGCCGAACTGCGCCTTGAGCGCGCCCCACAGGCTGGTCTGGAGGATGTGGGCGGCAGGGTGTCCCCTGACAAAGCGATCCCATGCATGGGGAGGAGGATTTGAGATTGGAAGCCAAGGTGACATCAGACAGCCACCCTGACCATTGCCGGAATGGGAACCGGATCGCCGACAGCCGGACGAGATTCGATGACCAGGCGGATGGCATCACGGATGTTTTCCAACGCTTCTTCGAAGGTCGTTCCGTCGGTGTAGCAGCCAGGCAGGAGAGGGCAATCAGCCAGATATACGTCTTCCTCGGCATCATATTCGACGATCACTGGATATTCATACTCGTGCGCTTGTTCCATCCCTGCTATACTCCCAATGCTATACGGATATGCTGTTGGTGATTATGCCGGCGGGGCTCAAAGGTGTCAAATGTGAAGACTGCTAATCTTCCCGCCGGGCGACGATGAGTAATCCGCCGCCCTTCTCACCGGGGGGGACGTCCATCTCATAATAGGAGCGCCAGCGGTGACCAAGGCCGCGCACGACCGTGCGGCGCAGGAGAGGCTGGTAGCCCAGGGAGCGGAGACGGGGCGAGACCAATAGCCCCCAGACCGACCGCCGCTGCCCGATCCCGTAACGTACGTTCATGCGATCCCACAAGCGTTCCACTTCTGCAGGGATGTAGTAGTGTGCCTTGACCATCGTCATCCCGGCGGCGGCCAGCAGGCGCTGCCACTGGCTGGGCGTGTAGTAGTGACAGTGCTCCAGCCGGATGTCCACGGCAGCGGCGTACCTTTCGGCTCCCTTTATGTCTCCGGCTGCCATCCGCCGGGTATAGCCATCGAGGAGGTAACGGAAGGCGTCTGATGGAACAGTAAAGACAAAACGCCCGCCCATGCGCAACACGCGCCCTACCTCGCGCAAGACCGGCCCCACGTCAGGGACGTGCTCCAGGACCGAGTTGCTGACGACGGTGGCAAACGTGCCGCTAGGATACGGCAAATGGTGGCCATCGGCCAGGTCTACGTGGCGATACACGCCCGACTGGAGCGCGCGGCGCAATTGCTCTGGCCAGGGATCAAGCCCTACGTCCACGCTCCCCTCTGCCCCAAAGAGCACCTGCCCGACCAGCCCATCGCCGCAGCCCAGGTCGAGCACAGGACGCTCGTAGCGCTCCTCTTCCGCCGCCACGCGCAACTCGACTGCCCGCCACAATCCTACCGGCGGGGCGAACCAGTACACGGTCAATAGCTCGGTCAGGTAATCCCGTGCCAGGCGGTCCAGGTCTTTCTGCACTCGACGATTGGCCAGCACAAGGCGGTATTCATTCATTGCGACGGCGGTCGTCCATATAGTCTTCGAAGGGAATGCCCTCGCCTGCTCTGTAGGCTGCCCGGGCTTCCGCGATGCGGGTGATGTGCTCGGGGTTGGAGAGCAAGGCCAACTCTTCTTGCATTTCCTCGTATTCCTCAATGCTCACAATGAGCACCTGGGGCTTGCCGAAGCGGGTAAGAATGTAAGGAGTCTTATTCTCCCGGACGTCCTCCACGACGCTCTTGAGTCGCCGCTGGGCCTGTTCCATTGTCACGGTCTTGATAACGTCAATCATCGCAGTTCTCCGAGAGAATTATACAGACTGTTACGTAACCTGTCAAACAAAGCAGAGCCGCCCTGTGACCAACGGAGGCCACAGGGCGGTAGGTATTCTAGATTGACTAACGAGCGCTAGCGGGCCGAGCGGACCTGCACCAACGTGGGTTGCTCGTCCACCCGCCACACGAACTCCACGTTCACCGGCCCGTTCCACCGCTCGGCCACCGCCAGCACCAGCCTGGCCAATTCCCGCGCTTCTGCCTCGGTGAGGGCCAGGCCGGCCGGAGGAGGCTGGGGTATGGTATAACCTTCCGGGCCTGTAATGCGGATCTCGGCAGGCGGCATGGGCTGGACCTGGACCTGCTCTCCCTGCACGCTGTAGATGTCGCCGCCGTAGCCACCGACGACGACCTGCCCCGTGCCCAGCGCCGCCTGGATCAACACGCCCGGCCACGTTTCTACGGGGGAGTGGCTGAAGGCCACGCCGGAACGGTCCCGCACCGTGATCGGCGCCATCGGCTGGAGGATCACCGCCATCTGCGGCAGCGGCGCTTTGTTCTGCGCACAGTACAGCAGCGCGCCACGGCCGAAGTTGGAGGCCCATACGCGGCGTATGGCATCCCAGAGCGCGACGCCTTTCGGCACGGAGAGCAACGAGAGGAATTGCCCGGCGAAACTGTACTGGGGGTTGTCCTCCACCGTGGCCGAAGAGCGCACCGCCCATTGTGCTGGCGCAAGCGGCAGATCGGAAAGCGACGCGCCCACCCGGTCGGGCATCGTAGCCAGGCGTAACGCTTCTGCCACCTCCGCCCGCCGTGGTTCCAGTACCTCCAGTGCTTGCTGCGCCATCGCCCAATCGTCCGCCAGCCCGGCCAGGGCCTGCCCAACCTCGGCGAGGGCCTCCGTCAGCCTGGTCCGCTGCACCACCATGTCGAAGGCGGCCGTGCTGAGCACCCAGGTAGGCGGGACCGGGAAGTCATTGGCTGCCAGCCAGTATAAGCCATGTCCCTTCCCCCCTACGATCTCTACCGGCGGGATTGGCCAATGCAATCCGTTCCCGTCCTGTGAGCCGCGTTCTCCCTTCCCCCCCACGATCTCCACCGGCGGGACCGGGCGCTCCTCGTCTTGCTCTTCCTCCCAGGGGGTGAAGAGTATCGTCTTCACTCCAGAACCTCCACGATACCGGTAGCGCCATCCACGCGCAGGCGCTGTCCGTTGCGCACCCGGCGCGTGACCTCTGGAATGCCGACGACGGCCGGCAGCCCGTTCTCCCGCGCCACGATGGCCGCGTGGGAAATCACTCCCCCCAACTCCGTCACCACCGCGCTCAAGCGCCGGAAGAGGCTCGACCAGACCGGGTCGGTCAGCCGCGTCACCAGCACCACCGGCTCCTTCAGTTCGAGCAGCCGCCGCCCGGCGTCCAACGGGTCGTTCGTCACCACGGCGATCCCCTCGACCGGCCCGCTGCCCGCGCTGGCCGCGATGCCATGCATCTGAGCCAGTGCCGAGACGGACGCCTCTGCCTCCTGTTCCAGCGCCGGCCGCCAGTGGCGGGTGAGGGGAGCGTACCAGATCAGTTCGGGCGGCGGGGACTGCGTGCGGTACAGTTCGAACTGTGCCCGGCGCCGGTCGAGCGCCTCCTGGTCCACCCGTTGCTCGCCCCGGCTGCGCACGCAGGCGAGGAACTCCTCCAGCGTATAGAACATCATCACGTCGTCAGGCTGGTCGGGATAGAAGTGGCGGGCCAGGTAACGGGCCGCCAGCCCGTAAGTCGCCTGGCGCAGCGCAATGTCGCTCTTGGAATCCTCCCGCCAGGAGATGAGCCGCTGGCCCCAGCGCAGGATTCGTCGCCAGAGGAGCCGCTGGACAGGATTCATCTGCCGCAGTGCCCTCAGCGCAACCTGGCGGGCGGCCTCGGCCCGCACCTCGGGCGGCTCGTCCTCGCTCAACTGGCCGGCCACGGCCAGCAGGATGTGCTCGGGCCGGTCGGCCAGGCGCTCCGTCTCAAAGTCTGCCTCGTAGCGGAAGCCCCGGTGGCCGTACTCGCGCAGGAAGGCCCGCACACCGGCCGCCAGTGGGGCCGCTCCGGCCAGCGCCTCGTAAGCGTCCAGTTCGACTGTGCCTTCGGCCAGCATGCGGCGCACCTCTGGCCCGCACTGTTCGGCTGTCCGGCGCAGGTCCCAGATGCGCTGGCCGATCAGCGAGGTGGCGGTGGCCTGCCCGACGAAGAGGCTAAGCAACTGCGGCGCACGCTGGTGCAGAATGCCATCCAGCGTGGTGATGGTCAACGCAACGACGATGTGAGCACGGTCGGCTTCCCGCGTCAGGGCGTAGAATTCCGGCTCGAACAGCGGCCAGATGAGCGGGAGAGGATCGTCAGGTCCCTCCCGCAACTGCCAGTATACGTCCCTCAGCCGGCGGTCCAGGTCGGGCAACGCGCGGCGGTAGAAGTTGGCTGCCCAGCGATACGTGCGGTAGAATCGCCCAGGCAGGCGCAGCATGCGCCCACGGGGCGCCTGGACGGTCGCCTCCACCAGGCCGGCCGGCGCTCCCACCGAGGCCGGGTCGAAGGGCATCACGGCCCCCATATTGCGGGCATAGTAGTTGATGTTCAGGTATAGCCGGCCCTGTACGACCTCGGTGGGCTTCAACGTCTGGTCAAAGTCCGAGGTATCTCCTGCCAACTGGCTCAGAAACCAGGAAATCTGGGCGTCCAGGCCCGCTTCGGTCATCGTCACGGTCACCGGCCGCGCGACGCCGGTCGTCTCCTGCGTGTTGTGTCCACTCAGCAACCATTCGGTCATGTCGGCCTCCTCCTAACCTCTGTACCACAGAAATCCGTAACCACCATCTATGCGATCACCTCCACGCTGCCCGTCGCGCCGTCCACGCGCAAGCGCTGCCCGTCCCGCACCCGGCGTGTGGCCCCTGGCACGCCGACGACGGCCGGCAGCCCGTTCTCCCGCGCCACGATGGCCGCGTGGGAAATCACTCCCCCCAACTCCGTCACCACCGCGCTCAAGCGCCGGAACAGGCTCGACCAGGCCGGGTCGGTCAAGCGCGTAACGAGCACCACCGGCTCCTTCAGTTCGAGCAGCCGCCGCCCCGCGTCCAACGGGTCGTTCGTCACCACGGCGATCCCTTCGACCGGCCCGCTGCCCGCGCTGGCCGCGATGCCATGCATCTGAGCCAGTGCCGAGATGGGCGTTTCTGCCTCCTGTTCCAGCGCCGGCCGCCAGTGGTGGGTGAGGGGAGCGTACCAGATCAGTTCGGGCGGCGGGGGCTGCGTGCGGTTGAGTTCGAACTGTGCCCGGCGCCGGTCGAGCGCCTCCTGGTCCACGCGTTGCTCGCCCCGGCTGCGCACGCAGGCGAGGAACTCCTCCAGCGTATAGAACATCATCACGTCGTCGGGCTGGCCAGGATACAGGCGGCGCGCCAGGCGACGGGCCGCCAGCCCATAGGTCGCCTGGCCCAAGGCGAGACTGCTGTTCGAGTTCTCCCGCCAGGAGATGAGCCGCTGGCCCCAGCGCAGGATCCACCGCCAGAAGAGTTGCTGGACGGGATTCATCCGCCGCAGTGCCCTCAGCGCAACCTGGCGGGCCGAGGCGGCCCGCACCTCGGGCGGCTCGTCCTCGCTCAACTGCCCGGCCACGGCCAGCAGGACGTGCTCAGGATAGTCGGCCAGGCGCTCGGTCTCGAAATCCCGTTCGAAACGGAAGCCCCGGTGGCCGTACTCGCGCAAGAAGGCCTGCACACCGGCTACCAGTGGGTCTGCTCCGGCCAGCGCCTCGTAAGCATCCAGTTCGACTGTGCCTTCCGTCAGCATGCGGCGCACCTCTGGCCCGCACTGTTCGGCTGTCCGGCGCAGGTCCCAGATGCGCTGGCCGATCAATGCCGTGGCCGTCGCCTGCCCGACGAAGAGGCTGAGCAACTGTGGCGCGCGCTGGCGCAGGACGCTGTCCAGGACAGTGACGATCATCGTGATGGCGGCGTGAGCGCGTGCAGTCTCCACCAGCCGGGCAAAGAACTCGGGGGCAAACAGCGACTGGATCACGGGGAGAGGAACGGCAGACTCTTCCCTCAACTGCCAGTAGAGGCCCTTTACCGTGTTATTATGGTCAGCCAGCCGGCGACGATAGAAACTCGCGGCCCAGCGATAGAGACGGCGAAAGCGCAGGAGCAGGAGCAACTGCTGGGCTCGCGCCACCTGCGGCGTCTCACTCACCAGGTCAGCCGGCACCTGCTCGGCCGGCACGCCCACCGACGCCGAATCGAAGGGCAAAACTGCCGCCACGTTGCGCAGGAGGTAATTGATGCTCAGGTACACCCGGCCCTGGACGAGAACGATGGGCTTTAACGTCCGGTCCAGGTCCGCGTTGCCCCCCGCCAATTGGTCCAGAACCCACACCGTCTGGTCGTTTACGACGGTCTCGGTCGCCGTCAGGCTCATGGGCCTGGCCAAACCGGCCCACTCTTGCGTATTGTGACCACTGAGCAGCCATTCGGTCATGTAAGCTTCCTTGCCTGCTCCCAAAAACCTACGATCTTGTCTCCATCCGGAGCGGTGAAGAGTACCGGGCCAATGTCATCCCGATACAAATCGCCCGGCCGGGGTTCATCGCGCAGGGCTTCCTGGCCGGCCGGCCCCAAATAGGCCACCAACGGCGGCGCCAGGCGTCGCACCAGCCACGTGCCAGGCCCGGCCTGGGGATCTTCGAGGCGCCAGCCCTCGTCCAGCGCGGCAATGCTGGGGGCGCGAACCGGCGTGGAGCAACCATCCGGCGTGGTGAACTGGCCAAAATATGCCTGCTGACTCCCCATCTCCACGACGGCAATGTAGAAATGGCCTGGGGCGCTGGCGATCGTCCACTTGGCGGCGGCACCCATGGGCCGCTGTCCCCAACTGTGGTCACGGTAACAGGTCAGTGTGGCGGTCCACGTGTCTGCGCCGACCTGCAGGCGGCCGCTGAGCCAACCGTCCTGTTGTACTTGTTGGTAGGGGCCAAAGCGATAGAGGGCTGGCTCGTTGGTCGCGGCGTACGTCAGGTCGAGCTCCGCCTGGAGCGTCGTCCTCTCATCCGCTCCACGTACCGCCGCCTGAAAGAGGCAGTGCCAACCGCGCCAGGGCTCCAGGCAGGTCAGCCTCAGCACAGGGCCAGAAGCGTCGGCCGCAGGAAGTGGGCCAGCCGGGAGCGCAGCGCGCTGCTGGTGCGCCCAGGCGTGGCCGCCGACGCAAAGCGCGACCAGTTCGAGCGTGGCATCCCGGTCAAAGAGCGTGCGCACGAAACCGTGGACCTCTCCAGATGGGGCGGTGAACAAGAAGTAGAATGCTTCGTGCTCCCCTGGCCCAAGCGTGTGCCGGTGGTCGTCTACAGCGGTGAAAGGCATCACGGGTTTATATTATGCACCCATTTGGCGGTAAAGTCAAATATTAAAGTAGGCGCAGTGGGGTTGGAGGATGCAGCGGGCGCACTCGGGGTCGTGGGCGTGGCAGACGGCGCGGCCGTGAGCGATCAGGTTGATGTGGAAGGGGTAGTAGATGGCGGGCGGGACGAGCGCCTCCAGCAATGGGTGGGCCTGCTCGCGCGTGGTCCGCTCCGGGATGAGGCCCAGCCGCCGGGCGAGGCGGTGGATGTGCGTGTCCACCGGAAAGGCGGGCCGCCCGAGCGCAAAGAGGAGGACGATGGCGGCGGTCTTGGGGCCGACGCCGGGGAGCGAGCGGAGCCACGCGCGCGCCTCTTCCAGCGGCATGCCGGCCAGGAAGTCGAGCGAGAGTTTCCCCTGTTCAGCGGTGATGCGGTGGAGCGCCTCCTGGATGTGGGGCGCTTTGGTCGGCGCGAGCCCGGCCGGGCGGATCACCTCGATCAGTTCCTTCACCGGCGCGTCGCGGACGGCCTCCCAGGAGGGAAAGTGCTGCTCCAACTGGTCGAAGGCGCGGTCGCGGTTGACGTCGTTGGTGTTCTGGGAGAGGATGGTCGAGACGAGCGTGGCGACGGGGTCGCGGGGGTACCAGGGGTGGTCGCCGTATTCGAAGAGGAGCAGGTTGTGGAGGTGAAGAATCTTGTCGGTTTCAGGGTTCATAGCACTGGATGCTCAATGGAGAAGGCTGACCCTCACCCCCGCCCCCTCTCCCTGGCAGGGAGAGGGGAGCCCGCCGCTCCCTCTCCCCCTCGGGGAGAGGGCTGGGGTGAGGGGCGCTCT
>Ga0315285_10000460_pt1 | contig 42397 bp, 41 predicted proteins | sample YL17G09_36_MG_FD_203698 | JGI IMG/M metagenome (GOLD analysis project Ga0315285, IMG submission 203698) | Sediment microbial communities from Yellowstone Lake, YNP, Wyoming, USA - YL17G09_36 | ecosystem: Environmental > Aquatic > Freshwater > Lake > Sediment | place: USA: Wyoming | collected...
ACGGCGCAGGTTCTGGTTCCGTCCGACCCATCGCGGGAACCATGGACATACACATGGAACTTGAAAAACGCCTTGCCAAATTTAAGAACGCAGAGGCTTCACTTGTCTATCAAACTGGCTTCGCGGCGAACGCGGGTTTGATTCAGCAACTGGCTGGCAAGGAAGACTTGATAATAAGCGACGAGCTCAACCACGGCAGCATAATTGACGGTGTCAGGCTTTCGCACGCGGAGAGAGCGGTTTACAAACATTCAGATGTTTCGGACTTGCACCGCGTTCTGGAAGAAGCCGACAAGCACTCACCGCCCTACAGGCGAATCCTGATAATAACTGACGGCGTCTTCTCAATGGACGGGGACATAGCCCCGCTGGACGGCGTAGCCAAAGCCGCCGCAGAACACGGCGCGATGGTTTACGTGGATGACGCTCACGGCGAAGGAGTGCTCGGCGAGGGCGGAAGAGGAATTGTTTCACACTTCAAACTGGGGCGTGACAAGGTTCACGTGGAAATGGGCACTTTCTCAAAAGCTTTCGGCGTGGTCGGTGGACACGTTTCGGGTTCTCGAGACCTGGTCGACTTTGCTTACAACAAGTCCCGCACGTGGCTTCTCAGCGGCTCACATCCGCCTGCAGTTGCGGCAGCCTGCATTGCTGCGATCGATGTTTTGGAGAATGAGCCGCAGCATGTGCGCACGTTGTGGAACCATACTCGCTATTTCAAGGAGGCTATGAAGGACTTGGGCTTCAACATAGGCAACAGCGAAACTCCAATAACGCCTGTCATAGTGGGCGAAAGCGGCGTTGCAAAGAAGCTGAGTGCAAGACTCTTTGAGGAAGGCGTTTTTGCTCTGCCCATCGTGTTTCCGATGGTTGCGCGGGACAAGGCTAGAATACGAACCATCATGAACGCAGCTCTAACTAAGCAAGACCTCGACTTTGCCATCGGCGCGTTTGAGAAAGTCGGAAAGGAACTGCACATAATCTAAGCCCTTTCACCATCCACTTTTCTGTGCATCTCTCACACATTTGCCTTAAGTGGAATCAGGGTTGGACATGGGAGAAGCCAAGGCACTGCTTCGGGAAACGATTTGGACTGTGCTTGGATCCGAACGTGTTGCCAAGTTTCTGCCACTATGTTTTGGTCGTATTCCGGATTTTGATGGCTCTGAGAAGGCTGTCGGTCAAACCGGAGTGCGCACGCGCCCTATTGCTGCGAAGGCCAGTTCTTTCTTTCCTTCAGCCTCAACGATTTCCTCATGTAGTTTCTTTATGTCAATGGGGCAGTTCTTGGATACGCTTTCAACGAACTTCCTCAGTTCAGCCTCGCTGAAATGGCAACTCTTGGTAAGTTCTTCTATGACTTTCTTCGAGTTGAGTGAGTCGCCATAGCAGCTTTCACTCAGTTCTTCCAACGCAAACTCCAAGGCTTCCGCGCTCAAACCACAATTGGCTCTCAATTTTTCTGCCCATTTCTTGTTGTCCACCAAACCTGTTCACTCCTCATGTTGATTTCATACTCTGTAGAACCGCTTTGTTATTTAACTATTAGCTTTTGCCCTCTAGGTATCTCATTGTCCTGAGAGTCTGCTGTGAACTGCATGCTTTGAATGTTCAGCTGCGAGTTTTTTCCAAGGCTTTGTCAACGTCTTGTAGCCCAAGCTTTCTAAGTGTTTTTGTTGTTGGTATGCCGTTTTCGCCCCAGCCTGCAGCTTTGTAATACTTTTTCACTTCATCTTGAACGTCTGCCTTGCCCACGGTTTTTCCCTCGTATGGTCCTGATGGCAGGGGCTCGTAGAATCTGGGCGGGTTGTCGTCGTGAATCTTCGGGTTCCACTTCAAATCTGGTCCGCCCAGGAGCAGTACTGCTCTCTGCAGTTGCAGGGTTTTTATCGCTTTCTTTTTGCACCATTCTTTCTGCGTCAGCGGCACGCCAGTCACCGCCTCATAGAATTCGAACTTCAGGTCGCGGCGCAAGCCAAAGCTGTTGAAATTGCAGTAAACTCCTGAATCGTTGAAAATCTCCATCAGCTCGCTTCCACCACCGTCCAGTGGCAGCCCAGCTGTTGACGTGTGGTCTCCGCCCTGAACTGAACACGCGTAAGCGATGATCTCAGGGTAGTCTTTTCCGCTACGTATGCCGTGTGCGCCGATGCTTATGCCCTTGGACTGCACTGCGTAGGGCAGCAGATCCATGTTCTTCATTTTTCCGATCTTGAGCGCTGCACGATAAGTTCCTTCGGCTAACAGGTCGCCTATGCCTTCTCTGAAAGCGATTTTCCTAGCAAGCTTCGCGAAGGCCTCTGCATTGCCCCATTTGAGCGCTATGCCGTCTAAGTCTTTTTTGGTCAGTATCTTTCTCTGGAAAAGCTCAGCTGCAAAAGCCAGCACGTTTCCCGTTTGTATTCCGCACAGGCCCAAGTCATCGATGACAGACGCCATGTACACGTTTTCTTCAGGGGTGAAGAGTCCCAAGTTCGGACCCAAGTATGCTTGAAGTTCATAATCAGGATTGTCCGTTATGGCGCCTTTGAACTTCCCAGTTCTGACCACGGAGACTTTCAGGCATGAGGTTGGGCAGCCGAAATCGCCCCAGTACTGTTTCACCCAGACCCTGTCTTCGAACTTGTCAACACCGTAGCTTCTCTCATCGTGCCACTCCTCCTGCCAGTTGCGAACAGGCTCAGAGCTTGTTCTTGCGCCCACCTCATAACCGCCTGAACCCGTTCCCCACCGTCTCCACAACTCATTTTCGTAAGCATTTTCGCAGACTTCCTGCGTCAGCTTTTTCACCTTCTCCAGATCAGCTACTTTCGGCAAAGGTCCAGTGCCCTTGACAACCACAGCCTTGAGCTTCTTAGAACCCATGACAGCTCCGTAACCGCCATAGCCTGCAGCATGGGTCCACTTTGCCGCAACAACCGCCGTTCGCACCTTGTTCTCTCCCGCAGGCCCAATGTACAACATTGCAGGCTCTTTCCATTCGCCATACAGGGGAAAACGCTTCTTCAGGAGCTCTCGGCACTCTCGGGTAAGCAAGGTCATTGTCTGTTTTGCATCCTTGCCCCAAACATGGCTGGCATCCCTGATTTCCACGTCGGAATCCTTGATGAACAAGTAGACAGGCTTCTTCGCCTTGCCAGTCACGACTACTCCGTCATAGCCTGCGCATCTCAGTTCTATCCCAAATTCTCCGCCGACAGTCGAGCCTACAACTCCGTTGCTCTGCGGAGACTTGCCGGAGACGCAGATTCTGCCGCCTGGGAAAAACCCTGTAAGCGGCCCGGTCAGGAAGAGCAGTATGTTTTCAGGTCTCAACGGGTCTGTCTTTTCCCATTTTCTTCCCAACCTGTCCCAGAGAATCTTTGCCGCTAAACCTCTGCCGCCGACATAGTCTTTCAGAACGTCATCTTTAAGCCGCACTTGCCTAGTCCTTTCGGTTGAAAGATCAACTTCAAGCAACTTTCCAGCGTAACCTAGAATCATATGAACTCTTCTCCTTTCTCTCCGTAGAATTTTGCAGCCAAGTCCCGCGTGACCTCTTCGGGCTTGCGTGCATAAAGCTTGTACGACATGTCTCTTCTAGGAACCTTCGTCAGCACGTCATATCCGCCCTCGTGACAGACCTTGACGCACTGGGGGCTACCTTTGCACAGGTCGCAAATCACGATTTTGTTCTTCAACGGATGAAGGTGCGGTATTCTACCCGGGCAGGCGTTAATGCATTTTCCGCAGGCCGTGCACGCTTTGGCATTGACCAGAACTGCGCCAGTTTTGTTGCTTATTGACAATGCCTTGAACAGGCATGCTTTTACGCAAGGGTAGTCTTCGCACTGGGCGCAGAGATGTGGAAATTCCAGGCCCGGAACAAGCATGAAGACTCTCACCCTTGACGCCTCTGGCCATACGCGGTTTTCGTGGGCGAGTGAGCATGCAATCTCACATTTTCTGCATCCGCTGCATCTTGAAAGCTCTCTCGCGATCCAGATCGCTTCCTTTTTTGCTGGCAATTCCAAGTTCCTCTCAAAACGTTGTAGGTTTCCCTTAGGTTTTCTTCAATTTAAATGTGGTGTTGATCACGATAATGCCTTTAAGTGCGGCTTGACAAACTGGATTAAGAGTGGTAGAAAGCTTGTAGGTCGGAATTCCTGAATTGGCATTGTTGTATGAACTATTGAGCGTTCTAGCGACTTCGTTCATCTTGAACCTAATCCCATTTGCTGGCCCGTCAAACCTCCTAATCGCTTCCAACGCTGCATTACTTGTCGATTCTGACCCGTTCACTATAGGGTTTCTCGTAGCTTTGGGGTCAGCCACAGCCAAGTTCATTCATTACATAGTCACCTTTTTCATCAGCGGGCACATAGGCAAAGAACGTAAAGAACGCCTTGAGGCTGCGAAATTGAAGTTTGGGCGTTGGGCTCCCTTGGCGCTTTTTGTGGTTGCTGCCACTCCGCTTCCCGATGAGCCTGTCGTTATACCCTTGGGCCTTTTGAAGTACAATCCTGTCAAGTTTTTCTCGGCGTACTTTTTGGGCAAGCTGTCGATAACCATTGTTGGAGCTTATTTAGGACAGGTCAGCGAGGGATTTTTTGCTACGTTCATAAGTCAAGAGCTTTTGATAGTCATCTCGATCGTCTTCACGATAATCCTCACCATAGTGTTGCTGGAAGTCGACCTGGTCAAGTTCGCAGAAAAGGTTCTAAAGAGAAAAATTGGTTGAATTGGTGTCCGCCGACTAGGGAATAAGCCCTTTTCGTGCAAGTTGCCGAGCGTGAAAGATTTAACTCATCTTAAGTACATTAATGCACAAGACCTTGGAGTCTGATGAGCGGTAGGAGCAGCGGCTGAGCTTGAGGGTTATTGCTGATTTGCACATTCATAGTCGGTACAGTCGTGCGACGAGCGAGAGAATGTGCGTTGAGGAGATAGCACGTTTCGCAAAGATCAAGGGCTTGAACCTTGTGGGCACTGGAGATTTCACACATCCAAGGTGGCTTGCGGAACTTAAGGAATCTCTCGTTCCAGACTCGGACACGTGCCTATACAGGGTTGCGAAGACTCCTGATTTGCCTGTTCTTTTCATGGTTACTACGGAAGTATGCACGATATTCACATTCGAAAATGAGATCAAGAAGGTCCACCATGTCATCCTGACCCCAAGCTTTGAAACAGCAGCCCAAATCAACGACCGATTATCAAAATACGGTAGTCTTGCATCAGACGGCAGACCAACATTGAACATGAGTGCACCGCATTTGGTCGAAGAGGTGATGGAAGCTTCAAGTGAAAACATGGTCTTCCCTGCGCATGCATGGACGCCTTGGTTCAGCATTTTCGGTGCCTTCAGCGGCTTTGACAGCGTTGAAGACTGTTATCAGGATATGACGAAGCACATTTACGCTTTGGAGACTGGTCTGTCCTCGGACCCGCCTATGAACTGGCGTTTGAGCAAGCTGGACAGGTTTGCTCTCGTTTCGAACAGTGACAGTCACAGTTTCTGGCCTTGGCGCATCGGGAGAGAGGCCAACGTGTTTGAGCTGGAAAGGCCAAGCTACTTCGAAGTTGTCGACGCAATTCGGCGGAAAGACACGGAACGATTCAAGTTCACGATTGAAACTGACCCAGCTTACGGCAAATATCATTGGACCGGCCACAGAAACTGTCACGTATCGCTTCCAGCGAAAGAAGCTATCAAGCTTGGAAACATCTGTCCCATCTGCCGCAGAAAACTGACCAAGGGCGTCGAGCAACGGGTTGAGGAACTGGCTGACAGACCACTTGACTTCAAACCACAAGGCGTGGTGGGTTTTGTGCGCTTGTTGCCACTTTCCGAAATCATTTCAACTGTCTTGCGTGTTGATTCTCCGTCCACCCAGAAGGTGTGGAGCATTTACAACTCGCTGATTGAGAGAGTCGGTGACGAATACGCTGTGCTTATCGACGCGTCTAAAGAAACCTTAGTCTCTGTTGCTGATGAACAGATAGCGGAAGCTATAGTCAGAGTTCGAGGAGGGAACGTCCGAATTGCGCCGGGATATGATGGAGTTTACGGACAGATTGCCATTTTCGAAGACCAGTTCGGCGAGAAGGTTAGTCCTCAAAGAGTCCAACAGTTGAATCTTTCCGACTTTATGTGAATGGTTTTTTTGCATGGTCTAGGTGTATATGTGTTAAACAAATCTACGGCAAGACTTATTAAGTCGCAATATACACGATATACATCCGGAAGGCAAAGACAATGGAAAACATAATACAACAAGCAACCAACAAAAGCGACGCTAAAATCGAAAGAATTATCGACCGAGTCCTGAGACAAGTGTTCGGAGAAGAAGCGACGCTTCTGATTTACAGGCATTTAGAAAGCAACTATTCACTCAAGAAGGAGGAAGTGGCTGACCGAATTGAGATATTCGCTGCGGGGCTTGAAGACTTTTTGAGATCAGGCGCTTACGTTATTGAACAAAAAATCTTGGAGGACATATACTCAAGCTACGGTTTGCTTCGCAGGATAGAACTGGAAAGGGAACGAGACGAGTTCGACTTCGTCAGCCAGATAAAGTCGCTGCGAAAAACATAAACATTTTTCAGTTTGTCAGTCTCGTCCGCACATTTATGAAGAAGACTCTGTTTCTTGCTCTGAAGCAGTCTGCCTCATCGCGGAAACCATAACAATCAATATAAACCCGTTTTAATTAAAATCCCATCCGAAAGTTGCTGGAAGAGGAGACTTCTTGAAAGACATTCTAAGCAGGGTAGTTAGCTTTGCTGCGCAGAAGCATGAAGCAGAATATGCCGAAGTCCGTGCGCAGCGGCTCTTCAAAACTATGCTCACCGTCAAAGAGGGTCGTGTAGAAGCAGCTGAGCAGGGAATTGAAAACGGAGCTGCGCTGCGAGTTCTCGTTAGGGGCGCTTGGGGCTTCGCGTCTGTCGGCGCTTTAGATGCTGAAACTTTGATTGATGCAGTCTCAGACGCGTGCAAGATGGCAAAGGCTGCAAGTTCAAGAATTAAGACTCCCATAAAACTTGTAGAAGCCAAAGCTGTTGAAGACAAAGTTGTGTTGAAACCGCGGAAGGACCCTTCGAAAGTTCTAGTTGAAGACAAGATTAACACAACATCGAGTTTGAGTAGCACGGTGTTAGGCTATGACAACCGCGTTAAGAGCTGCACCATAGACTATCTAGATGTGACCGGGACGACTTTTTTCATGAACAACCAAGGCACATACATCGAGCAGGACAAACTTTACGTTTGGCTGGGAGTGAGCGCCACAGCATTGCAGGCGGACGTTCTCACTTCTAGCCGAGATGCGGTAGGCTCAACGGCAGGGTACGAGGTGTTCGATGTTGAAACTCCAGAAACCGTGGGCAAGAGAGTTGCAAAACGAGCCGTTGACCAATTGCGGGCAAAACCTCCTAAGGGTGGGACTTTTCCAGTGGTTCTTGCGCCAAACGTTGTTGGCACACTTGTTCACGAAGCTTTCGGACATTTGGCTGAAGCTGACTTCACCCTGTCAGGTTCTGTCTTAGCTGGCAAACTCGGAAAGAAGGTAGCATCTAACCTTGTCACTTTCTACGACGATGGCACGATGGATGGCGCTTTCGGCTCTTTCAAGTATGACGATGAAGGAGTTCCCTCGCAGAGGACGCTGCTTGTAAAGGATGGCGTTGTGACAGGATTGATGCATAATCGTGAAACGGCACATAAACTCGCTGCGAAACCGACAGGCAACGCAAGGGCCAAAGACTTCCGCGTTGAGCCACTCATCCGAATGCGCAATACGATCATGGAGCCGAAGGACCGTTCCTTCGAGGAATTGGTTGAAGGCGTCAAGTTCGGCTACTACTTCAAGAGGTTCAGAGGGGGTGAAGCTAACTTGGACGGGACTTTCCAGGTGGGCACGCAGGAGGCTTACGAAATAGTCCAAGGCGAAATTGGCGAACCAGTGCGCAATGCTTCCATAAGCGGCAACACGCTTGAGACTCTACTGAAAGTGGACGCTGTTGGGAAGGATTTTGAACTGTGGCCTGGAATATGCGGCAAAGGTCAATCGGCTTTCGTTTGCGCCGGCGGTCCGCACATCAGGGTGAAAGGGGTGCTCGTAGGTGGCAGTGCTTAGGCCAGAAGAAATGTTGAGTCTCGCCGAAGACGTGATCAGCTCAGCCGTGAAGAAGGGCGCTGATGAAGCTGAGGCCTACGCGTATCAAGGGCTCACTACCACGGTTGGCATCGAACGTGGACAGGTTGCTAGAAGCTCAAGGATAATTGATTGCGGTCTGGGAGTTAGAGCCATAGTAAACAAGGCGGTAGGCTTCTCCTACACCAACGTGCTAGATGACAAAGCAGCTGTTGAAGAGACAATCCTCAGAGCGATAAGCTCGGCTAGGGCGAGCAAACCAGACGAGAACTGGCTTGGTCTTCCACCCAAGAAGCTGCTCGGCTCCGCTGAAGGCACGTATGACAGCAAAATTGTTGAGCTGCATGCTGAGGATTTGGTGGAAGTTGCCTCGGTGATGTTGAGCGCCGCTGAACAGACAGACAAGCGCGTGTTCCCAATAGAGGGAGGAGCAGGCGCGTCATACCTGTCTAATGCAGTGGCCAACTCGAATGGCATTTCGGTCTTTGACCATGGGACGGTCATCGAGTGCAGCTTGGCAACAGTGGCGAATGACGGGAAAAACGTCACTCCAGTGTGTTTCGAGTTTAACGCTGAAAGAAAATATGACATAGACCCTGAATGGGTTGGCAAAGAAGCGGCCGGGCTTGCTGTCTCGGCTTTGAAGGCCAAGAAAGTGGAGACAAAAGGCAGTAAGGTAATATTCACCCAATTCGCTCTGCAGCAACTTCTGTATTACACCCTCATCAATGCGGTGAAAGCAGACTACGTCCAGAGGAACCAGTCCGCGTTGAAGGGTAAGATAGGGCAGAGAATAGCGTCTGAGGCCGTGACGATCTACGACGACGGACTGCTCAAGGGCGGCATTCACACGGGAAAATTCGACGCTGAGGGAGTACCGCAGCAAAATACGCTCATCGTGGAAAAGGGCATCCTCCGCAACTACCTTTATGACAACTACACTGCCAAAAAGGAAGGAATGGAGAGCACAGGAAACGCCGCTAGGGCGGGATACCTGTCTACGCCCAGCGTGGAGGCCACAAACTTCCACATAATGTCGGGGAACAAGTCGCCGGAAAAGCTTGTTAACGAAGCAGAAGACGGTCTCATCGTGTATTTTGTGCAGGGTGCACACAGCAGCAACCCTGCCAGCGGTGATTTTTCCGTCGTCGTGGCTCCTTCATGGAAAATCGAGAAAGGCGGCATCACCCATGCTACCAAAGGGGCGATGGTCGCCGGCAACATCTATCAAGTATTGGCCAATGTTTCTGCAGTGGCTGACAATGAGCGAAAGATTGGGCAGTTGGTGGCGCCTTGGGTGCTTGTGGAAAACGTTAAAGTCATCGGAAAATAAATAACTTGGACTCTCGTTAGAGGCATGGAAGAGGCGAAAATAGTTGGTTGGCGAAATAAAAGAATACTTGCTTAAGTATAACACTTTTCGCAGAATAGTGCAATTTCTGTCTTTCACATTCTTCAGCGCAATCATCTTCAACTTGGGAGCTTTGCCGCTGCTGTTTCCTGTTCTCTGGACATGGGGGCTTCAACAAAACACTGCGGGCGATGCATTCACGGCTCTGCAGTTCGCACTTTACGACGCAGTTTTCCCATGGCTTGCCCTAGCCTCATTTCTAATCGTAGGAGTGCTGATCGGTAAGTCGCTGTGCGGGTGGATTTGTCCTTTCGGTTTTGTTCAAGACTTGGTGGGCTTTATTAAACGTAAACAGGCAGACTTCTCTTCTAGAACTCATGATAGTATGGTTTACATGAAGTATTTTGTCCTAGGCATCGCCCTGTTCGTCAGTGTGACTTTTTCGGTTTCAAAACTGATGGGAACGGGTGACGGTTACGAGAAGGCCATCGGCATCTTTACCAAGGCACCTTTCACTACATTGAGTCCTGCGGAAACCTTGTTTGGAACCGTGCCCAAGATGATTTTCAACTTTCGCATGGCATTGGCCAGCAAGTCAGTCATGGACGCAATGTCTGGGATTTCTACTTTGCCGCCGCTTTTCTGGGTTCAATTCTTCATCATGGCCTTCGTCCTCGTCTTTGCGGCCTTCATCCCGCGCGGTTGGTGCAGATACTTCTGTCCTCACGGTGCAATCATGGCTGTTCTGAACAGGTTCAGCTTTCTCGGTTTGCGCAGAGACCCGGTCAAGTGTGCAAGAGGCGGATGCCGCCTTTGTGTCTCAGCCTGTCCTATGCGGGTTCCCATTTTGGATCTACCTTGGGAGAAATTCAGTGACCCTGAGTGTATATACTGCATGAAATGTGCGGATGCCTGCCACGACAAAGCCATCAAACTGAAATATCCATGACCTCAAGTTCAATTCAAACATCGCCGTCTATTTTCTGGCTAGAAACTGAGCCAGCCATTTCGTTTTTTTGAGCCCAGAAACTCTTTGAATACTCGTTCAGCACTGTTCGGAAGATGTTACTTGTCTGCTGGCCGATCTTGTCCCAGTTGTATTTTTCCTGAACTCTCTTAAACGCGTTTGTTCTAAGCCAGTTTGCAAAGCCATCGTCTATTAAGATCCTGTTTATGCCCCACGCCAGTGAGTCTGGATTGTTGACGTAGACTTTGACCCCGCTAATGTCATGTTCAACTATTTCTGACAAACCGCCGGTGTCTGAGACCACGACAGGGCTTCTCGCGGCCATGGCCTCAAGCGCAACTATGCCGAAAGGCTCGAAAAGGGAAGGCACGACTGAAACGTCAGCGCATCTCTGCAGTTTCCTGAGCGTCTCATCGTCTACAAATCCTGTGAACAACACTTTGTGAACCAGTCCCATGCTTTTGACGAGGCCTGAAAGCTGTTCTTTCATGTAGCCGTTGCCGACAATTATGAATTTAGCATTGGCTTTTTCCAAAACCTTTGGAACGGCGTTAACGAGGACGTGAACACCCTTCTCGTACACCAATCTTCCCACGAAAAGCACAATCTTCTCCTCGGGGAGAGCAAACTTGCTTCTGAACTCGCTCAAGTCTTCTCCATGACCTGCGTAGACCTCGGTGTTCACGCCGTTGGGAACCATGACCAGCTTGTCTTCAGGAAGCCCAAACGCCCACCGGACGTGTGAAACCATGTAGTCGCTGCAGCATATCACCTTCCAAGCCTCATAAGTGAGCCACGCTTCAGTCTCATGGATCATCTTTTCATAGTCGAAGTGAATCCCGTTTCTCCGTCCAATCTCCGTTGAGTGCATCGTAGCGAACAATGGTTTTCTGAAAACGTGTTTCAAGCCGATTCCCGCGGTTGCGACAAGCCAGTCGTGGGCATGAAACACATCGATCTTCCCGCCAAGACTGTTAACGAGAGCCGCTGCTTCCTTCTGCATGTTAACGTTCATCAGGTAAACCCATGTTGCAAAGTCCGGAGATGGGTTCTTGTAGGAATCTATCCGCAGAACCTGCACACCGTCGACAACTTCATGCTGCGGCGCGCCTGGAAAATCACATGTTACCACGTATACCTTCGCGCCATTTCTTGCTAAGCTTTTCGACAAGTAGTAAACGTGGGGAGAGATGCCGCCGATGATTCTGGGCGGGAACTCCCACGTGAGCATCATGACCGACAGGTCTTGATTCATCTAGTGCGTCGCACCTCCAGCGACATCCCTATAGGCTTCCAAAATGTCCTTCATCCAGCGCGCCGAATTCGGAGAAATCACCTTTATCTTTTCAACTGGGGCCCTGTAGATTCTGGAAATCTCATCCTTCATCCAATCCGACTTGGCAAGCAGTTTCCCTGCCTCATACGTTCCCAGCCACTCGATGCTTCTGATAGCCATGTTGAAGGGTGAGTTTGCACCGTGGGAACGGTGGTCTTCCAAGCTTTCCACAGAATAAACAAACGGTATGTGCAGCGCTTTTTTCAACGTGACCGCGGCTGGGATGAAGTGCCAATCGTGCACGTCAATCAGGTCGATTTGTTTGGTAACATCGTAGTAGATGTTTGAAGCAGCTCTTTCAACTTCCTGATTCAGCGTAAGAACCCATGTGAGGACGCCTATGTGCGTGCGAACCGGATTGTTCACTCTGTAGATTTTGACTCCTTCAGGGTCGTCGTGCAGCCCCGTCATGTAATCATGATATGTGACGACGAACACTCCGACTTTGTTCTTGACGAGCTGCACAGCAAGGTCTTTCAAGTAGTCGGCAAGCTGCCCAACGATCCTCGGCGGATATTCCCAAGAAAAAATTGCAGCCTGCATCAGGCTTCACTACGTGAAAAGCGCGCAGACCTTTATTATTCCGCTTCCAGTCAGGTAGTATCTCTTCTTGCCCTCATTGTCCACAAAGCTTTCAGTGAAACCTTCAATCTTGTAATTGTCAAGGGTCTTCTCGATTTCACTCAGGTCAACCTGCAAAACCTGCGACAGCTCTTCACTTCTTCTAGCCAAGTCTGGAGCTGTGGCGCAAAGGTTATGCAACGTTTGCAGAATCTTCTCAGGAAGGGGGAGCTCTTCTCTCAATATTCTCACCTTGCCCACGGGCTGAGCATATTCTAGGCGTGTTTTTCTTATAAAAGCATGTGCAGCTCATTTCAAAAGCATTGGGTTGCCTTTTGCATTTGTCTATGTAGCTCGTTAAACCTCTGCTCGGTAACCTTGGCCAATGATTCTCTCAGCTGCTTCCCTTTCAGCTTTGCAAGTCTTATTCCTTTGAATCGTGCGCTCAGTGTCCTATCATGAAGTGACTCTTCTGCCCACTTCTCAAAATCTCCTCGGCTGTCGTGGAATTCCAGAGATTCCGAGTCTGCTCTCTGAATTGCCGTAGGGAACCCTTCCAGACTCCATACTGTTTTCCCCGTGAAGAATTTCTCTCCCACGCCTGTGTAGAACAGGAAGGGTTCGTTTGCAGCCACAGATGCAAGGCGCACTCGATTCTCGAAATCCAGTATCGCCGCCTGTGCGGTTACGAATGCGTCTATGGGCGAATCATAAGGACTGAAATAGGAGTGGACCTCGCCTGGCGCTCCTCCCGCCGTGAACATGTAGTAAAGGTGATCGCTTATCTGGAAGTATCTCCACGTCTTCAAGAGGTCTTTGTCATTCGTCTCCTTTACGAGCGGTTCAAGTCTTTTCACGTTTGTGTAGTAAGCCCACTGCATGGTGTTTCCAAGCCAGCAGCTTGCATCTCTCTCCAAGTCTGCCCAAGAAACGGTTCCGCCGAGTTCGGGGACGTCAATCTCTCCTACAGACGCATACTTCTCAACAACTTCGGAAGGCGTAGCCATGTGCAGGTGCCACCACTTCAAAATCTCGCTAGGCAGGTGCCTCAGAAAATCGTGAATGCCTGTTTCGGGCCAGTGATGCTCCCCGAAAGTTTCGTAGTCCGGAAAGATGTTGATGCACTGACCGGGCGTCGAGGCCAACCAGCCCGCGTACTTGTCCGCTGTCAGCGGCCATTCGTTCCACCATCTTGCCGAAAATCTGAAGCCCACGTCGTCCGTCAGTTTGTAGTTTCGAAGCAAGATTTTGGTTTTCTTGCAGTCTTTCGGCGTGTAGAGGTAGTTTGGCGATTTTCCATGCAGTATCCTTTCCACACCTTCTGTAAAGATTCCTTTGTAGCCGAGTTTCTCGATGGTTCTGGCTATGGCATTGTTATAGAGAAGTTCTGTGTTCTCAAAAACCGAAGGCGTGTAGTGGAGTAGGCTTCTGACTACCTGTTGATGTGCTTTTAATTGCTCAATAAATTCGTCTCGGTCCGGATAGAGGCTTGATAAGGAATGGTAGTAGGTTTGGCTCAGAAACTCCACGCATCCAGTTTCTGAAAGCTGCTTGAACGACTCCAAAAGGTCTTTGCTGAACATCTCGCACTGCTCCAGAAAAACGCCGGAGATGCTGAATGAAACCTTGACCTGTTTCTTCTCTCTTTTGTGGTTGTCAATAACTTCCTGCAATATTTTGTTGGAGGGAAAATAGCATTTTCTGGATGCTCGTTCAAAAACCTCTCGGTTGACGGCGGCATCAAAATAGTAGTCAAAGAGTTCTCCCTTTTTTGTGCGCTTGAACATGTCGTGTTCCCAGAAGTAGCTTCGCTTCAGCCTGTGAGGTTGATGAACCTCAAAGACCAGCACGATGTCTGTCAAACCGACACCTTCACCTCATGATTATGGATGCGCCCGTTATTTCTCGTTTACTATCTCGAAAGCGACGAAAGTAAGGGTTTAAGCTTGATTCGGATTCCGAATTCATAATTTATTTATCCTCTGACCATGCATCATTCTTTTACAACCGAAAAGGTGAGTCTGTGTGTCAATTGAAAAAATTGCAGTAGAAAGTCAACAAGAGCTGGAACAGATGGTAACAAGGGAAATCGGCCAAGTGGAGAAAGACCTTAACGTGATCTGTAACCATGTACCGATAAATGACAAGACAATGCTTGATGTTTTGTGTCATGACCCAAACGGGCAACTTGTCATTATGCAAATAGGCGTTAACGAAGACGATGTCATGCTGTTGCATGGAATACAGAGCTTGGACTATGTTGACAAGTTTAAATCCTTCCTCAAAGCAACCTACAACAAGCACAGAATTGACGACAAGGAAAAGCCAAGACTGATCCTTATTGCACCGAGCTTTTCAGACGCGTTGAAGCACGCTGTGGAAAGCATGAGCGGAATACGAATCGACCTGTACGAATGGGAATATCTTAAGCTTGGCGACAACAAAGGTCTCCGTCTCCAACCTGTTTTTGCTTTTCCGCCGCCAGAAAGACCAAGAGAGGAACTAAGGCCCATTGAAAGGAAGGAACCCAAACACGAACCAAAGCCAGCTAAGAAAAGGGAACCAGCGCCTCCGCCTGAGAAAGCAGAACCTGAGCCAGAACTGCCAAAGCCCGAACTAGAAATGCCGAAAGAGGAATTTCCAGAACCTCCGCCACCGCCAGAAGAGAAATCGAGTCAAGAAGAACAGCATAAAAGGAAGCTGAGACTTTTCTAAACTTACTCTGTTCCGTTCTAGATGCGATATTTCTACGGTCCTATTCTGACCACCTTATCGTGGAAAATACTGTTGAGGGTGTGCTTGTTTGAGAATTGGCTTTTTCGTCTGGGAATATCCGCCTGCGCTTGTAGGCGGTTTAGGTACGTACGCGGACTATATTACGCGTGAATTTGTTGCCATGGGCAATGATGTAACCGTTTTCACTCTTAACCCTGGAAACCTCAAAACCCGCGAAATCATGAAGGGTGTAGAGGTTCACCGGCCTCTGATTGCGGATGCGAGTAACGTTTTTCCAATGTTCGTTGTTGACGACTTGAAGAACTGGGGCACGAACATCCGCATGTTCAACGACATATTCATCTACAACATTTTGAGCGGAACGAAATTCATTAACAGCATGCTGAAAAAGGAAGGATGCCACTACGATGTTGTCTGTGTGCACGACTGGTTGAGCAGTATAGCGGGAATCATAGCCAAAAACGAAACGAAAGTTCCAGTCGCCTTCCATGTTCACAGCACAGAATGGGGACGAGCTGGGGGACAAGGCTCAGAAGTTGTTTCACACCTCGAATGGGCAACGTCCCAAAAGGTGGACAAAATACTGACTGTAAGCTACGCCATGCAGGAAGACCTGACGAGGCATGGGTGGCCAAAATCAAAAATAAGCGTGGTCTGGAACGGGGTAGATCCTGAACGGTACAATCCCAAGAATTGTAAGCCGGAAGACGTGGAGGCAATCCGCAGCAGGTACGGCATAAAGCCTGAGGAGAAAATGATTCTTTTCCTTGGAAGACTCACGTGGGTGAAGGGCGTTAGAAGCTTGGTTCAGGCGATGCCCATGGTGCTGGAGGAGTATCCGAACACGAAACTTGTCATCTTGGGTAAGGGCGAGCAACAGAATGACATCCTTGAGACTGCCAGCAGACTCGGGATAAGCGACAAGGTTGCTTGCCGATTCGACTTTGTCTCGGAGGACGAGCGGATTCTGCATTACGCTGCGTCTGACGCTTGCATCTTCCCATCCATCTACGAGCCGTTCGGCATAGTGAGCCTCGAAGCCATGGCCATGGAGAAACCGTTAATCGTCGGCGCACAGGGCGTCGTCGGGTTCAGAGAGCAGGTTGTTCCCTTCGGATCAGATCAGAACGGTGTTCACGTAAACGGCGGAAACCCGGCTGACATTGCGTGGGGCATAAAGGAAGTCCTGTTTGACCCTGAGAGAGCCAAGAAGTGGGGACAGAACGGGAGGAAACGGGTTCAGCAGTATTTCACTTGGAGAAAAGTCGCAGAGCAGACCTTGCGCATATACGAGACAATGCAGCATCCGCAAAAAGAGACAGAATTTAGAGTAGTCGACTTGACGGAGAAGTTGACCAGAGCATAAAAAATGGGGGCGTTTAGGTTTTTCAGGCTGCTGCTTTCTCCAAAGCAGCGACGCCCGGCAGTTTCTTGCCCATCAGGAACTCTGTCAGCGCGCCGCCAGCGGTGCTGATGTAAGAGATTTTGCTGGTTAGTTTGAATTCTTCTATAGCTGCTATAGTGTGACCTCCGCCTGCGAGTGAGAAAGCCTTCGAGTCCGCGATTTTTTCCAGAACCTGTTCTGTGCCGAAGCTGAATTCGCGGTTTTCGTAGGCGCCCATGGGCCCGCTGACGACGATTGACTTCGCCTTTTCTATCAGCTTCCCGTAGGCTTCGACGGTTCTTGTTCCAATGTCAAGTATCGTGTAGTTTGTGGGCAGTTCCTTGGTTGTGATTTCTTTGCGTTTTCCATTTATTTCTACGGCTACGTCTTCTGGCGTTTTGATTTTGTCGGGATATTTCTTCAACAGTTCTTTTATGCCTGGCAGTAAGCCCGTAAGCTGCTTCTTCTCTAAGACATCCCTGTTTGGTTTGCCTAGGTTCAGACCTTTCGCGGCTAGGAAGACTTGGCCTACGACTCCGCCTGTGAGCATGTTGTCGGCTATTTTGTTGTCGAGTACGTACTTGGATATTTCGAGGGAGTCGTCGGCCTTGGCTCCGCCGAGAATGAATATGCATGGTTTTTCAGGTTTTTCTAGGACTCTGCTGAGGGATTTCAGTTCTCTTTCCATTATGCGTCCCGCGGCGCTTGGCAACACCGGCGTGAAGCCTATGATTGACACGTGTGCTCGATGCGCAGCTGCGAAGGCGTCGTTGACAAACAGGTCGGCCAGTGTGGCTAGGTTTTGGACGAGTTCTGTTTTGGCGTGTTCTTCAGGCGTTCCTTCTTTTGTTTCGCCCGCGAATGTTCTGACGTTTTCCAAGACTAGGATTTCGCCGCTTTTCAGTTTCCTGATTTCGTTTTTGGCTTTTTCTCCGAAAACGTCGTCGACGTATTTGACTGTTTTCTTGAGGATTTTGCTGAGGGTTTCGGCGTGTTGCTTCAAGGGTATGAAATCTGGGTCGCCCTTGCGTCCTTGGTGTGCGAGGATTACGACTCTTGCGCCTTTATCTGCAAGTTCTTTTATGGTTGTTTCGCCGTGGGCTCGGATTCTCGTGTCGTCTAGGACTTTCTTGGTTTCTGGGTCTATGGGCGAGTTGAAGTCTACTCTGACTAGGACTACTTTGCCCTTCGGTTTTATGTCGTCTAGGGTTAGGTATTTTGCCATTTTTCCACCTTCTTTCATGAATGAAAAGAAAAACGTGTGGGAATATGTTTGCTTGAGTTCAAGCGTTCAGTTTTGAGGTTAGAAGCCTGCTTTCTCGCCGACGAGCTCTATGAGTTCGACCATTCTGCAGCTGAAGCCCCATTCGTTGTCGTACCAAGCGAGGACCTTGACGAAGTTGCCTCCGAGGACCATGGTTGACTGTGCGTCGAACGCTGCTGAGCAGGTGCTGTGGTTGAAGTCTGACGAGACGACTGGGTCTTCGGTGTAGGTCAGTATGCCTTTTAGTGGTCCTTCTGCGGCTTTCTTGAAGGCAGCGTTGATTTCTTCCTTGGTCGTGTTCTTCTCCAGCACGCACGTGAGGTCTACTATTGAGACGTTTGGGACGGGTACTCGCAGGGCGATTCCGTTCATTCTTCCTGAGAGTTCTGGGAGCACGAGTGTGGCGGCTACGGCTGCGCCCGTGGTGGTGGGTATGATGTTTATTGCGCCTGCTCTTGCGCGGCGCAGGTCGGAGTGAACTAGGTCTTGGATTCTCTGGTCGTTAGTGTAGGCATGTGCGGTTGTCATTAGTGCTTGTTTGAGTCCGAAGTTTTCGTGCAGAACTTTCGCTACGGGTGCGACACAGTTTGTGGTGCATGAGGCGTTTGAGAGTATGTTGTGTTTTTCTGGGTCGTAGGTTTTGTCGTTTACGCCCATGACTATGGTTGCGTCTGGGTTCTTGGCTGGTGCCGAGATAAGTACTTTCTTGGCTCCTGCTGTCAGGTGGGCTGAGGCTTTTTCTCGGTCTGTGAACAGTCCAGTGGATTCCACGGCTAGGTATACGTCGAGGTTTTTCCATGGCAGCTGTGCTGGGTCGCGTTGTGCGAGTGTGAGTAGGCGTTTTCCTTTGACGACTATGGCGTCTTTTTCTGCTTCCACTGGGAAGGGTGCTCTTCCGTGGACTGAGTCGTACTTCAACAGGTGTGCAAGCGTCTTGGAGTCGGCTATGTCGTTGACGGCTGCAAAATCAATGTTGGCGTTTCTTTCTATTGCTGCTCTGAAAAGGAGGCGTCCGATTCTGCCGAATCCGTTTATTCCTACTTTGATTGGCATTTCATTTCACCATTTACTTGATTGTTTGGGAATCAGTTAGTGAGGGTTGTTCTAATTAATTTTCCGACAAAAATGAAGAAAATGTGAAGGACGAGTGCTTATCGAAGCTTCATCAAAACCATTTCTGCGGCTAAGACCAGCGGCTCCCAGGTTTCGCACAGTGGCGGTGCGTATGCGGTGTCTGCTTTGGCCAGTTCTCGGACGGTCATCTGTTTTTGGATGGCGAAGGATATGGCGTTTATTCTCTGAGTCACTTCTTCTCCGCCGATGATTTGGGCGCCGATTATTCGTTGCGATTCTTTTTCGACGACGAGTTTGACTTTTATGGGCAGTGCGCCCGGGTAGTAGTCGGCTTTCGTTTTTGAGGCGATTGTGCCTGTTACGGTTTCGATTCCTGCTTTTTTGGCTGCGGTTTCTGTTAGGCCTGTGACGCCTACGTCAGTGTCGAACAATCTTGACACGGCTGAGCCTAGTACTCCTGTGAACAGTGCGTAGCCGCCTGCAGCGTTGATTCCTGCCACTTTGCCTTGTCTTACGGCTACGGTTCCGAATTGGGCTACTGTGGGTTTCTGTGTTACTATGTGCGGGGATTCGGCGCAGTCGCCTACGGCGTAGACGTCTTTGATGTTGGTTTCCATTTTGGCGGTTGTTTTGATGAGTTTTGTTTCTCCGAGGGCTACGCCTGCTTTGGCGGCGAGTTCAGTGTTTCCTCTGACCCCGAAGGCGCTGATGAAGAGGTCTGCGTTGATTTCCTCTTGGCATGCGACTATGCCCGTTATGTTTTCTTCTCCTAGGCATTCTTCGACGCCTTTTCCCGTGAGTATGGTCATTCCTTTGTCTTGCAGCATTTCATGAACGATTCTTGCCATGTCGGGGTCGAGCATTTGGGGCAGGATTTGCGGCAGCAGTTCGACGACGGTTACTTTTAAGCCTCTTTCTTGGAGTGCTATGGCCAGTTCAAGCCCGATGAGTCCGGCTCCCATGACTACGGCGGTTTTTGCTCCGTTTTTGACGGTTTGGTCTATTTTTTCACCGTCTTCCAAGGTTCTGAGCGAGAGTATGCCTTTCTTTTCTCTTCCTTTTATGGGTGGCATGAAGCTGCCTGCGCCTGTGGCTATGATTAGGCTGTCGTAGGGTATGGTTTCGGTTTTGCCTGTTTTGTCTGTGGTTTCTACTGTTTTGTTTTTGGTGTCTATGTTTGTGGCTTTAGTTTCGGTTTTCAGCGTTAGCTTCATCATTTGGAAGTAGGCTGGGGAGAAAACGATGAGGCTTTGGAAGCTTGGGATTTGTCCGCCTAGGACGAAGGGCAAGCCGCAGCGTGAGTAGCCAACGTGTTTCTCGTCGGCTATGAGTGTGATTTCGGCTGTGCGGTCGGTTTTTCTTGCGGCTGAGGCTGCGTCTACTCCTGCGGCGTGTGCGCCGATTATGACTATGCGTCTCGGCATTCTGTGTTCCTTCGCGTCTATTTTCCTAGGGTCTTGTGCCATTCTGCTGCCTTGTTGAAGTCCATAAGATTCGGCAATTCGGCTTGGAGGTTTGTTGGTTTTACTACGAGCAACCAGGCTTTTTCGTAAGGGTCTTCGTTAAGCAGTTCGGGTTTGGACTGGACTTCAGCGTTTACTTCCAGGATTTCGCCGCTGATCGGCGCGATTAGGTCGGATACGGCCTTGACTGATTCGACTGTTCCGTAGGGAGTGTTCTGTGTTATCGATGTTCCTGGGCTTGGCAGCTCCGCGTAGACTATTTCTCTTAGTTGTTTTTGTGCGTAGTCGGTTATGCCTATGCGGACTTTGTCGCCTTCGACTTTTGCCCACTCAAACTCTTTAGTGTAGTATAATCCTTCCTTGACTTCGGTTCCGTCAACTTTCACCATTCTACATTTCACCTTTCTAGTAATGGGTTAATCTTTCACAAACGAACCCTTTAAAATTAACTGTTCAGAGGAAGAAGGCTCTGATGGAATATCGAATAACAAGCAACTGTGCGTCAATCGTCATAATCTAATGGTTGTTCGGAGATTTCTGGTGCATCGTTCAGATTTAGCGCGCTAAGTTAATGACAATCTATATAGAGAGGGGCCAGTCTCTGCACAGAACCAGAGTCCCGTCTTCTAGATCTTGAGTTTCCGTGGGTCGATTCGTTTCAACCCTTTGACACGCTCATACTTCTTATCCGTTGAAATTATGGCGTGATCCGGCACGCTGTTGCTCAAGGCTGCTGCAGCACAGCAACTGATGTCGTAAATTGAAAGGCAGTCTAGTTTGGCAATGAATGACGAGGCGAGATGGTTTTGCGAGCAAACACTTTTACTTTCCAGCTTGAATACTATCTATGTTTAAGGTGATGTTTGAATTGGTTAAGTGGGAGTACAAGGTGATCCTGGTAAGGACGCAGATCCATTCAGACCATTTCCAAGCCGACAAGAAACCAGTCATAGAAGACGTTCAAAACGACCTGAACGCCCTAGGCAATGAAGGATGGGAACTTGTCAGCGTCCAAGACATCCGCCTGCCAGACGGCAGAATGTTCACGGTCGCTTATCTCAAAAAACAAAAACACTAACTCACAAACGCAGCCCCTAAAGCTCTTTCAACAAGCTCAGGAGCTGGTCTTTCTTCTCAAAATTCTTGTTCTTTTCCGCTTCCAAAATCGCGTGCTGCACCCACCTTCGAAGCTCAGGATAAAAACCTGCTTCAACAGAGTGCTTCCGCTCAGTTCGGTTAGTCCACGAACGCGCGGACCTGTTCGATCGCTCTTTCATTATTTCCATGTTTTTCACCTCACTTCCATTCATTCATAGTAGAACCTTTCAAGATCAAGATGACAAAACTAACGGTCTGAACCTTTCCTTTTGCCTCTGTTCCTCTCTACTAGAACTCTACCTTCATTTACAATATACACCGTCACATATTAACATATTTGCGGAATCAGAAGCCATTGACCCGATGTCTGGCAACACTCTGCAAGTTTTACCTATTATCTCAGTCTAAAAGGGTGAATCTGCCTGATGTGAGGCTCGCCAGGCATGTTTTAAGAATAGTATTTGAAAAAAGGAAGACTATTTACTTGTCATCGCCTTCTATCCTGTTAAGCGTGACCGCTATGGCATATAAAATCAAATATGACGAGGAAGCTGACATCCTGACGATCATACTTAAAGACAGAGGCGAGCTCTCTCATGCCGAAGAAGTAGGCGACATCATAGTGCACTTCGACAAGAATGAAAAACCGCTTTTCATGGAAATACTCAAAGCCAGCAAGATAGTCCCATTGATGGTTGAGGGCCTAGCCAAGAAAGAAATCACGGTCACCTAACCAAAACCATCGCGTAGCCACAGTTCAATCTATATATAGAGGAGGGTAGAGCTGCTTTCAGAGACCAGTCTCCCAACAAAAAGCCGCTAGCGCTCTCTTTTTCCTTGTATGAACTCCTCTACTGACTGCTTCGCCAGCGAGTCAGGTACCTGAATCGGCGGATGCTTAAACGCATAGGAGCTTATGCTCAACAACTGCCCAGCAATCTTCCTGTCCAAAGCCAACTTCACCGCGCGAATAATGTCGATCACCACACCCGCACTGTTCGGCGAATCCTCAACCTCCAACTTCACCTGAATCGTCAAAGGCCTGTCCCCAAACTTCCTACCCTTAAGCCACAAGTAACAAATCTTCTTGTTCCCCAAAAACGGCACATAATCCGAAGGCCCAATGCGCGTGGGCAAATCATACGGCACCAAACTCGTAACCGCTTCAGTCTTGCTGATCCGCTTAGTCTTCAACCGCTCCTCAACCGTCATGTTCAAAAAATCAGTGTCCCCGCCGAGATTCAGCTGATAAGTCTCATCAATAATCACACCTCTGTCCACACAAAGCCTCGCCAAGTTGCGATGTAGAATAGTCGCACCCACCTGACTCTTAATATCATCCCCAGCAATCGGAAGCCCTCTTTCCTCAAACTTTCTGGCCCACGCCTGATCAGAGGCAATGAACTCGGGCATGCAATTGATGAAAGCACAGTTAGCATCTAAAGCCGCCTGAGCATAGAAACGACTCGCGTTCTTGCTTCCAACAGGCAGATAATTGACGAGCAATTCTGCCTTCGCCTTCTTCAGAGTTTCCACAACATCAACAGGCTCAACCTCACCCTCGGCATAAACGCTGAAAGGCTCCCTCATATGCGGTGCCACACCGTCAAGAACAGGCGCAGCTGAAACCTTCACTCCCAAGTTGGACACATCCGCAAACTTGGCGCAGCAGTTCGGCTCGGTGAAAATGGCCTCACTCAAGTCCTTGCCAATCTTGTTCCTGTTCACCTCGAAAGCCGCCACAAACCTGACATCCCTGACATGGTAGCCGCCGAAATTCACATGCATAAGCCCAGGCACGCTCGAGTCTTCCTTCGCATCCTTATAGTACTGCACTCCTTGGATGAGCGCAGACGCGCTGTTGCCAACGCCTACGACGGCCACACGAATCTCAGGCAAACTAACAATCCCCTCTAACCTGTCAAGCTAACGCTTTAACGAACGCCTACTCTATAACTTTTTCTGGAAACATGGCAAGATTAAAAGGCAACCTAGAGCCACAAGACACTACAGAACAGGTTGACCCTTCATGGACGAAAGCCAAGTAAACGTGAAATATGAACCCTTCCAAGAAATCATAATCATGGAAAAAGACCTCTTCCCAACCGCCGACGACATCGCCAGATTCGCCTCAATCATCGCCGGCGGCAAAACAGCAGGACTGTACTGGGCTGAAGGCGTCGTTTTCCTTTACTTTCCCCTTCCAGCATCAACAGAAACGACGGCAAAGGCGCTTGTGCAGGACAAGCGGGTTTACTGGACTTTTGTCGGCTACTCCCTCATGCCGAAATATCAGCCAGTGATCGAGACCAAGGAGAAAATAATAGTCCCAGTCATTGACATGTCCTCCAACGCGTTGCTCAAGAAAGTGGCAAGTTGGCTCAAAGACCAAAAATAGACTCCGCGTACAAAACCCGCCATTTCTGAAACCAGACAAGATCAGCTTGGAGTTTCAACCCGTTGCCCACTCTATGCATCAAAGGAAAGATTTTCACTGGAAAAGGCGAAGGAGCACAACTCGTCAAGCTTCCGTGGGTAAGAAAACAGATAATCCAAAAACTCGGCTTCACCCCTTTCCCAGGAACACTAAACATACGACTAACCGAAGACGGAACCAAACTCAAGAAACTACTTGCAAAAGCAAGAGCCACAGAGATTCTGCCAGCTGCAGGCTTCTACCGCGGAAAATGCTTCAAGGCATATTTGGCAGGCAGTCTCGAATGCGCCATTGTCGTTCCTGAAGTCGCTAGGTATCCAGAAGGCATCATAGAAATCATCTCCTCCGCAAATCTTAGAGAGAAGCTGCGCCTCAAAGACAACGACGTGGTCGAAGTCAAAATTCCGTTCTGACAGTTCAATGCTTTTGTTTCTCTTCCAGAAAACCTTTCATGTATTCCTTCAGGCACCCGTTCTTCTCCAGGTAGAGACCATACCTCACCAACGCGTTCATAGCCCTCGCCGCATCCTCAGGCGAAGAATACGCCGGAATCTTCAACTTGTCAAACCTAGAACGCGTGTGCAAAGCCATCTCTGTCTCCCCAATGTCGCACGCCACGATAGGCTTGTCATATCCACTCGCGACTTTCGCCACGCGATCAATGAAATCCTCCTGCAACGCAGGCGTGTGATGAAGGCCGAGCAGGACTATGCCGTTGATTTCAAGGTCTTGGAAAAGAATCTCGGATGCAAGCTCAAACATCTCTGACGTTCCAGAGCCAGTAATGTCCACAGGGTTGAAGTTCGTCGCGAACTTGGGCAGCTTCCCATCATTCTTCAGCTTCTCAAACTTCTGAATGGTTTTGTCAGAAAAACGTTTAACCACCAGCCCCTTCAATTCACACTCGTCAACCGCCAAAATGCCAGGACCGCCTGCATCCGTGATTATCCCAACGTTCTTTCCTGCCGCGGGTGGCTGCATGGCCAGCGCTTTTCCAGCATCAAAGAATTCCTCCATGTCCTTGGCTCTCAAGATTCCAGTCTGCTCAAAAGCAGCATCGTATATCTGGTCTGAACCAGCGATTGCGCCCGTGTGCGAGGCCGCTGCCCTCGCTCCCGCCGCCGTTCTTCCAGCCTTCAGAGCCACAATAGGTTTCTTTTTTGTGACTTCGCCGGCTACTTTGATGAATTCTCTGCCCTCTTTTATGTCCTCAACATAGAGCAGTATGACCTTAGTTTCCTTGTCATATAGCAGATAATGCAGCATCTCCGTTTCGGTAACGTCGCACTTGTTGCCGAAGCTCACAAACTTGCTGACCCCTATCTGCCGACCTGTCAAATAGTCAAGCGCTGCCACGCCGAAAGCACCGCTCTGTGTGACTATCGCAATGTCGCCAGGTATTGGGCGCGGCGTGGCAATAACCTCATCACCCGTCGTCAGAATCTTCGTTTCGGGCAGGAACAGCATGTCCACCCCGGTTCTCGTGTCGTAAACTCCTAGGCAGTTTGGTCCCAAAATCCGAATCCGTGCCTTCTTGCCTATGGTTGCGACTTGGGTTTCAAGCTCGTGATTTCCGATTTCGCCGAACCCTGAGCTGATTATGACAACATCCTTGACCCTCTTCGCCACTGCATCTTTCATCACATTAGGCACGACGTTTGCAGGAACAACAATCACGGCAAGCTCAATTTCGGCTGGGATGTCTCTAAGTGATGGGTAGCTCTGAATTTCAAGGATCGAGTGCTCGTTTGGATTGACGGCGAAAATCTCTCCCTTAAAGACTTCCCTTCGCTTATTCTCGACAAAATTCTTGAAAATAACGTGGCCTGCCTTGTTTATCCTTTTTGTAGCTCCGACAACAGCGACCGAGCGGGGATTGAAGAAAGCATCCAGTTGTCTGACTGAGGGATCCATTCCCTTTTTCACCTTTTTCCTCTTACAACAACTATGGGTTTATGTCTTACTGTTTCCAACATCTCCCAACTCACATCATCCACATCTACGTTAAATTTCTCAGCCATCTCCCAAACCGTCCTTCCTGCGCCATAACCTCTGGCGCGGTTTGCAATCTCTGCAACTTCCAAAGCCTCTTCAACAGACATGCTGCAACCTGACACGGCGATCGGCGTTGCCCTTTTCCTAAGCCTGAGCATTCTTCCCGTCACATAGACGATGAATCCTCCGAAGGAATGAATACCTTTTATTGGGTTTGGACGGGGTGTGAAGTGAAAATTTCTGAGTGAGTATGTCTTGTCGGTGTCAACGATCAACACGAAGACCTTCTTTCGGAGCCTCAACTGTATTTGCCTTCGTAACTCTTCAGCAGCAACCCGTGCATCCTTCAACGGTAAGCTAACATAGGAGTATGCCAAGTTGCTTCCATCAATTCCTCCCTCAGAGCCAAACATCAACGCCTGCAACAAACCAGCATAGTGCAAGGCAACTTGCTTGTGTCGGCTACCCGTTTCTAGTGGGTATTCGCGAAGCCTCTGCAGCGGTTTTCCTTGGAAATGGCACAATCGACCCAGAAGATGGCCCCAAGCTACACGCATCCAGCATCTGGCAATCAACCTTGCATTTAGACTCGCTTTAACAACACTCTCGTCGACGATGTTGCCTGTTGCAGTTGCTATTGCTTTTTCCGATATGGCAATGAAGTCTCCGTCGCGTATTTTTCCTCTGACGCCTTCAACAATCTTTTCTGTGTAGTTTTCTCTAGGCCTCCAGTATCCTGTCGTAACGGCCAATGCCTTGTATTTGGTCATTTTGTCATGCTTCTTAGAAAGGTTTCTGGAATCTCGAGGTTAGGCTATTCCTGCGGTCTCTTGGTCTTCGTGTGCGTCGAGAATTCCGCGATTGCTGGATCTATAGTTCTTTGAATCGTTTCTTCATCTCTTCGACGTTGCATTCAGTTGGCTTCATTGTTCCTTCGCAGCAGTAACCCAGCTCTACGCATGATGGTCCAGTGTTCTCGAACAGCGCTGGCGCAGCCTTCCGCACCTGTTTCAGCATTTCGGTCGCGACTTCTCTCATCTCCCACTGTGCACGTGTGCAGCATCGAAGGTTGAAGAAGTGTCTGAGCTCGCGGGCGTTCATTGTGACAATTATGTTAGTTTTGGCGGCGTTTGGGAGAATAAACCGCGCGTCTTCCTTCGGAATTTTCATCTTCAACAAACCTTGGTAGGTTTGGGAGATTTTCTCCAATGTCTCGTCGAACATTTTCTTGGAATCGGAATTCTCTGCAATGTTTGGCGGTGTCACGTAGCTTTCCAGCGTGTTGTAGGCGACGTAGCGTTGGCTTTGCTGCGTGTATGAAGCGATGCGGTGCCTGACAAGTTGGTGTGTCATGGCTCTTGAAACGCCTTCAATGCTGAAGGTGAAAGACGCGTGTTCAATAACTGATCCATGCCCGTAAGTTGTTACTCGCTTGATCAGCCGCTTTGCAGTTTCTGCATCCATCTTTTCAAGGATTTCGGAGGGGGTTCCGCTTTTCGTTGATGTTGACGCTGCTGCTCCGCATAGAAGTTCTGCGTCTTTGGTGTAGCGAAGAAGCTTAACTTTCAAATTCTGTCCTCTCCTCTCATTTTGGGATGAAAGCAATAAAAGAATTTGCTTTGTCAGATGTGGGCGTAGACGCGGTCGTTCGTGTATCTTCCGCTTTCCATTTCTCCTTCTATCTCGTGCAGTAGCAATATTCGCTTGAAGGTTGGCGGGTGTGTTGAGAACAGGGAGTTCATTTTTGTCCATGCGGATTTGGCTTCTTTTTCCATGGCAAGTTCCAGTTCCTTCTCGTCCAAAACGCCGTCATGGTCCAAGTCGTATTCCTGTTTCTTGTCCATTATCTGCTGGATTTCCTGTTTGGCCTGTGCTGGGTCGCCTATGTAGAAGGCTCTGGCTCCTGACGGCGCTTTCGGTGAAAGTGACAGTCCGTACGTGATTTTCGTCAAGGCGCTTTCTAAGTTTCTGGGTGAGCCCGTTACGTAGGCTGAGTACGCGTCTGCATAATGCTCCCGCAACCTGCTCAGTCTCATCACGCACAATAGTGAGATGATGTAGACAACGTAGGAAATTATTCCTACTGCAAACAATGCTGCTCTCATGTTGCCTTCGTTTTTTTCTCTTGACCTTCCTGATATCCATGCCGCTTGCCATGTCCCACGTGCAACAAGATAGGCGAGCAGAGGAAGTGCCGACAGCACGGTCATGACTATGTAGTCCTTGTGTTTTATGTGTCCCAGTTCGTGTCCGATGACGCCTTTGACCTCGTCTTCGTTCAGGTTTCGCAGTAATCCCTCGTGAAGCGCTAGAGTGGCGCCAGTGGCGGTTCTGCCGAAAACGAAAGCGTTCGGAGTGTTGTCTGGGACTGTGGCCAGCCGCGGCATGGGTATTCCGGTTTTGTCTGCAAGTCCTTTGACGGTTGATTCGAGCCATGGGTTTTCTCCGGGTTTCAGGTACTGAAGTCGTGTTGTCATTCTGACGATGGCTGGTCCTATGAGGTACTGGAACAGGATGAAGAGAACTGTGAGGATTACCGAGTAAATCAGGTTCAGCTGAATGATGAACATTATTGCCGCCAGGAACGCGGCGAAAATGAAGCCTACTATGAATATCGATGATCCCATTGCGAATTTGAGTTGGGCAAGTCTTGCCATAATATCACCGTACTATCCATAAGACAAAAAGTGCTTGGTTTAAAGTTTTCTAAGAGCAGGCTGGACAAGATTAGCGTAAATGATATGCTTGTATTGTGCTTGGCGAAAGTTCGAAACTCTCCCGGGCTACTAAATGCTTTCGTGTGTGCAACGGCGCTAGGCCGTCTATTTGGATCCAAATATGGTAGGTTGGACTGGTTTGTTTTTTAATGTGCACTTTGAACGAGTGTTTGAAGCCTTTGCCATCATTCCTGGCGTTTTGCAGTAAACACGTGCTCCGATTTTGACCATGCTTTCGGAATCGCTCAGGTTAGGGTTTTCTGACTAAAATAAGCTAGAAACAAGCTTGATTTGTGTGGTGCTCCGGCCGGGATTTGGACCCGGGTCCGCGACTTTCTCTCACCGTTGGTGTCGAGAGGCCGCTATACTTGACCGGACTATACTACCGGAGCAGCTAGACTTAGAATGTTGGTTCGGACTTAAATTTCTGACGCGTGAAAATAGGGTGGGAATTGAGAAAAAACTGTGGGGTGAAGGCTTTTAGTCTTCGCCTTCGGGTCCGCCTGGTGGCGGTCCTTTTCCTGGGCCTTCTTTTGGTCTTGTTGAGGCTATTACGTCGTCTATGCGGAGTATCATTGTTGCGGATTCTGCGGCTGACTTGATTGCTTGTTCTTTCACTATGGCTGGTTCGACGACTCCTTTTTCTCGCATGTTCTCGGTTTTGCCTGTGAACACGTTTACTCCCATGTATTTCCCGTCGGCTTTTTCATGTGCAGCTCTCAGGTCCACGATCACGTCTATAGCTTCCAAGCCAGCGTTCTCAGCGAGGGTCTTGGGTACGATTTCGACTGCGTCGGCGAAGGCTTGCACGGCAAGTTGCTCTCTTCCACCCACTTTTGTAGCATAGTTCCGCAGTTCCTTGGCCATTTCCACTTCTACTGCGCCGCCGCCCGCGACTATTCTGTTGTTTTCCACCACGTCCGAGACTACGGACAGTGCGTCGGTCATGGCTCTTTCCGCTTCGTCCACCATTCTTTCGAGTCCAGCTCGTAGGAGAATCGCCACTGAGCGGGGATCTTTGCATTTTTCGACGAAGATCATCTTGTCTTCGCCAACCTTGCGTTCCTCGACGATGCCTGCGAAGCCTAAATCCTCTGAGCCTAAGTCACCCAAGTCTGTGATTATTCTTCCACCCGTTGCTCTTGCCAGTTTTTCCATGTCTGACTGTTTCGCTCTTCGAACTGCTGCTATTCCTTCTTTTGCCAAGAAGTGTTGCGCCATGTCGTCGATGCCTTTCTGGCAGAAAACAACGTTTGCACCTGCACCTTTGACCTTGTCCACCATTTCTTTGAGCATCTTGCTTTCTTGGTCTAGGAAAGCCTTCATTTGCAGTGGGTCGCGTATTCTTATCTCAGCGCTCATTTCTGTCTTCTCAATCTCTAACGGACAGTCTAGCAACGCTATTTTTGCGTTTTCAATTCTCTTGGGCATTCCAGTGTGGACTACTTCCTTGTCGATTATCACTCCGTAGACAAGTTGCGACTCAAACAGGCTTTTTCCTGTCTTCTTTATCATCTGCACATTGTCTATGTCGGCGATTGTTCTGTCTCCGCGTTTTTCAACGATTTGTTTTACAGCGTCAATCGCAATTTCTGAAAAGAGCTCTTTTGCTGGACCCACTGCCTTGCTTCCCATGGATGTCAGCGCCACTTTTTTCAGCGTTTCTCGGTCTTCAATGTCCACTGGGATTGCGATTTTGTTCACGGTTTCGATTGCCTTTTGCGCTGCTTTTCGGTAGCCGGCTACGATTATTGTTGGGTGGATGTTCTGGTCCAGCAGTTCCTCGGCTTTCTTCAATAGCTCACTTGAGAGAACTACGGCGGTTGTCGTTCCGTCGCCTACCATGTCATCCTGTGTTTTCGCGATTTCCACCATCATTTTTGCTGCTGGATGTTCCACTTCTATCTCGTTGAGGATTGCTGCCCCGTCGTTGGTTATGGTTATGTCTCCTAGGCTGTCGACAAGCATTTTGTCCATGCCCCTTGGTCCAAGCGTGGTTTTGAGCACTTCTCCGATCACTCGGGCTGCCATTATGTTGTTTCTCTGAGCCTCTTTTCCTCTGCTTCTTGATGTTCCTTCCTTAAGAATCAGGACTGGTTGTCCAGTAGCTGTGGTTGTTAGGTAAGCCATACAAACTCTCTCCATTCAACGTTAACGATATTTCTGTTCGGAATAAGCAGAAAGCCTCGGAAATATAAACTTTTACCTCAGAACAACAATTGAGCTGCATGCCTGCTGCATAACTCTTTAAATTTCAGCCCGAGCACTTCCTGTATTGGTGAGCAAGTCCTTGCACGTTTCAGTCAGGTTCTTCACAACTCTGAGGGAGGTAACTGGCAAGAAAGAGGAGACCTTGGAGTTTCCGAAGGGCGAAACTGTGACGGTGGACAGGGTTCTCAAGCGGTTGACTCAACGTTATGGCAGGAAGTTTGTTGAATATGTTTATGACGCCAAGACTGGCGAAGTCAAGGGCTTCTTGCAGTTTTTGGTCAACGGCAGAAGCGCATCATCACTTGAGGGACTGTCCACGAGGCTTGCAGACGGCGATGTTTTAGCGATTATCCCGCCTGTCGGCGGCGGCTAACGCGGCTTTTCTTGAATGACAAATGCTTTATGTAAAAGCGAATACTGGGTATCGGTGACTTCGATGGGCAATTTATGGCTTGGAGCGTTCGTCGGCTTCGTGATCATTGCGGTTCTCGGATGGTGGGCTCCAGTGGTCGCGCATCTAATAGGCGGGTTAGTTGCAGGGTTCATAGCGGGAGGAGGAGCAGGCAGGGGAGCGCTTGCAGGGTTCTTGGCAGGAATCTTCGGCGGCATAATTCTTGCAATAGTAGCAATGATAGTTGGTGCTGTCATCGGCGGCTTTCTGGGAGGAATCATCGGCGGAATACTGGGCGGAGCAATAGGAGCCATAATTGCACTCATCATAGCAGTGATAACCGGCATCATCGGAGCCATAGTTGCGGCGGTAGGCGGGCTAATCGGCGGCGCAATAGCAAGATAAGGCAATTTCTTCAATAAGGTTTTATTCTCCAATACACGACGTTCACTAAAGTGTCTGTTATGAGTTCGATGGGCGATGTTCTATACCTTTCGAGGGCGGACATAGAAAGGCTGAGCATCTCGATGAAGGATGTTATTCGAGTCGTTGAAGAAGCCTTTCTTGAAAAAGCAGCTGGAAGAACAGAAGTGCCACCTAAACCTGGAATTCACCCTGAAAAAAACGCTTTCATTCATGCTATGCCTGCTTACATACCGAAAATGACGTCAGCAGGTGTCAAGTGGGTGAGCGGTTTCCCAGACAACCCGAAGCACGGGTTGCCCTACATATCTGGTCTACTAATTCTAAACGATTCAAAAACGGGCTTTCCCATCTGCATCATGGACTGCACTTGGGTAACTGCCAAACGCACAGGTGCAGCGACAGCGGTTGCGGCAAAACACTTGGCCAGAGAAGACTCGAAGGTTTTGGGTATTCTGGGTTGCGGCGCACAGGGCAGGAGCAACCTTGAAGCCCTAAGCGTGACTTGTAAGGGTTTGGAAGAGGTAAAAGCCTATGATGTTAGTGAAGAAAACCTGCAAAAATACGTGGAAGAGATGACGGCAAGACATGGACTGAAGATCGTTCCAGCTGGGTCGCCGAGAAAGGCTGTCGAGAACTGCGACATAGTGGTCACTGCAGGCCCTATTCTCAAGCATCCGAAACCCGTGATCGAAGCATCATGGTTCAAGAAGGGCGGGTTCACGTGCCCACTGGATTTCGATTCCTACTGGAAACCAGAAGCCATGCATTCCATGGACAAGTTCTGCACTGACGATGTGGAGCAGCTTCGATATTATCAGCGGCAAGGCTATTTCTCCGACATACCCGAAGTGTACGCAGAATTGTGCGAGATTGTGAGCGGAAAGATGCGCGGTCGAGAAGGCTCCAAAGAACGTATCATGTCTATGCACCTAGGCTTAGCCATCGAAGACATGGCAACAGCCACACTGGTCTATGAGAAAGCCAAGAAATCGAAGGTTGGAACGAAGCTTCCCCTGTAAATAGCGCTTCATGCCCCCCAGAACGGGGTTTTCTTTCTCATTATCTCCAGATACTCGCTGAGCGCTTCCTGCTCCTCCATCGTCAACCTGTCCATGAACGTTGATACCAGCACTTTCGCGTGTTGTTCTGGCACCTTGACGTACAGGGTGTCTTTCTCGAAAATGTGCCTGCCGACCATAGGCTTTTCCAATGAAATGGCCACTTGCATTCCTTTCTCAGCCTCCGGCAGAGCCTTGCCCTTGTCTTGAATCTGCGATATTTCGCCTACTTCCTCGCCGTCTTCAGCTCTTATAAGCGCATGTTTGGGGCTGATTTTCCCCGCCAAGATTTCCACCCCGAATATCGCTGGTTTTGCCCTTCTGAAAACGTACCCCTCGAGTATTCTAACCTTGCAAGGTTTGACGAGCGCGTCGAAGTTTTGTGCAAGCTCTTTCTCGCGTTGACCTTTGAACCAGGAGAGGTAGTTTTCTATTACGTGGTAGATTATGCTTTCGCGGAAAATCTGAACGCCTTTGGCTGCTGCTTCTTCTTCAGCGTCTGGCAAGGTTTTGACTTCAAAGGCCAAGATTGCACCGTACAATGGTTCATGTTCTTTCACGACCGAGGCTTCCACGACGTCCCTTCTCGAAATGTCTCCAACATCGGCCAACCGAATCGGCACGCCGTTCTTCTTCAAAATGTCAGCAATGGCCTCCAAAGAGCCAAGCGTGTCTGCTTTCAGAATAACACCATCGGCGTCAGTTACTATTCTGATCTTTTGAATCTCTTCAGAAACGAGCTTCGCATACTTTTCGGGCTTTTCGCCCTGTGGAACAGCGTACAACGGCGCGCCGGCCAGAGCTCCTTCCAAGTCAGGCGCAACGATTTTGATTCCCGCCGCGGCAGCAACAGACTTCACAGAAGAAAACTTGTCTCTTGGGTCTCTGATCTCGTCTAATGGTTTAGGGACCAAGATCGCTCGTATTCGCGTCACGATGGGTTTTTCCTTGCCGCCTACCACGATCAAGTTGTCTTTCTGTAGAACCCCGTCGTAGATTATCGTGTTAAGCGTCAACCCTAGTCCCGGCTCCTCTTTGACCTCTAGGACGGTGCCTTTCGCCGAGCCTCTGGTGGTCTGCAAGCGCTTCTTCAAATGCTGTTGCGTCAAACCTACGAGAACCGCGAGAAGTTCTGTCAATCCCTCGCCTGTCTTGGCGCTGGTTGGGGCCACGGCTATGGTTTTCGTGAAGTCTTTTATGCGGTCAAAACGATCTGCGTTGAATCCCAGGCGGGAGAACACTCCTATTATGTCGTAGATTCTGTTGTCCAAATCTTCTCTCACGTACGGGTCTTGAAGTTGATATGCCTTCAAGAACGGCGTGTCGGGGTAGCTGTTCCACCCTGGCACGCGGTCTATCTTGTTTGCAGCTACAAGAAACGGCGTTTTTCGGCTTTTCAGAATGTCTATGCACTCGTAGGTTTGGGCTTCAAAGCCTCTCAGAACGTCAATCACAAGAATGGCTATGTCTGCGACGCTTCCGCCTCTTCTGCGGAGGTTGGTGAAGGCTTCATGTCCTGGAGTGTCTACAATGAGCAGGCCAGGGATCTCTATCTCGCCTTTGACCATTGAAAGCATGGAGCCGCACAGCTGTCGAAGCGTGTCGACGGGGAAGAAGCTTGCTCCGATTTGCTGCGTGATGCCTCCGGCCTCTCGAGCTTGGACGCTTGTCTTGCGGATTTTGTCCAAAAGCGAAGTCTTGCCAGTGTCAACGTGGCCGAGGACGCACACGATTGGTTGGCGAGTAGGCATAGCTACATCTTCCTTGGCAAGACTAGACAAGCCAACAGTTCAATACTGCGTTTCAAAATCTATGAACTACCACCCTAATAAACACTCACCATTCCGCTCACAATGCTTTTAAACGTCTATTAGACTCTGTTCTGGCAGGTAGAAAAGCTTGCCTTACTGCGCGAAGTGCGGAGCAAAATTGAAAGACAGTGACAAGTTCTGCTATTCTTGCGGCGCTCCAGCCAGCAAGGTGGTCAGAGAGGAATTTTCAGTTTCTGCTGACAACCTGATTGAAAGAGTGAAAGAGCTGCTTCATGAGGGGAACATCACGAGAATAATTGTCAAGGACGAGGCCGGCAAGGTTCTGCTTGAGATACCCGCCACTGTCGGGGTTGTTGGTGTTGTTCTTGCTCCTTGGCTTGCCGCGCTGGGCGTGATCGCAGCTTTGGTGACGAATTGCAGGGTGGTTGTCGAAAGAAGAGAATAGGGCAGTCAGCCACCGCACTACTGCAAGTATTTCTTTGATTCAAAAGCCTATTCTGGAATCTGCAATACTATTCTGTTTTTGCGGTCAGCAGGATTATTCCTGTTGCGAGCAGTACGACGGTTAGGAAAACGAAAAGGCCGGAAAACGGGTCTAGTGACTGGCTGCTTGTCCAAGTGTAGTATGCTGTAATGCCGCCCACAGCGAGGATTATCAGACCAAAGAATTTCTCAGCCAACGTCAGTCCGAAACCGCCCTCTTCACTCATGCCAATCTTTCCTTTCAATGTGCTTTCTACATAAAGCATACACACGGTTATTTTAAATTTCCCTTGCCTACTTGGTCTCTTCAAGTTTTGCAGGAAGATACTCGTCAACAATGTATGTTAAGCCGTACCTGCTGAAAGCCTCTTGCTCTGCCTTCTTCCTGATTTTCATGAAGGTTTTGATTTCTCTCTGCCAAAGCGGGTCCTCCTTGTACCGCGGGTCCTTCTGCAGCTCATAAAGCCTCTTCATGTCAACCTCGTCAAGCGGGTCAGTCGGCAACTTGTAATTCACGATGTCCGTTGCCCACACGCCGCTCCACTTAGCGTCAGGCGTGTTCAGCTCTCTCAAGTGCGCAGCGTTTGCTGAGCCGGAGATTATTACCATGGCTATGTGCATTCCCCACGGGTCGCCGTCCGTGAAAATGTAAACTGGAAGGTTCAGCTCAGCATTTAGTCTCCTGATAAAGTGTCGTGTCGCCCTCGGCGCCTGTCCAGCCGTCAGAACGAGTAATGAATTGAACTTCTTGTGCACGCTCTCTTCTATGAACCGCGTGAACAAACCGCCTTTCTCTACGGCTATCACCTTGTCCGCCGTCGTTTTCACAAACTCGGATGAAGTCAACGCTGGGCCAATCATGACGCCGTCGGGGTGCGAGGTCAAGTTCATTGTCCTTCCCTCGTAGCCCGGCACGGTGTATTCTATTGTCAGATCGCCGAAGATGGCTGAGCGCTCTTCAGGGAAGATGCTGAAGTCTTCTCGTGAGAATCCCAAGATGGTTTCCAAGTCTGTAACTATGTTGTTTGATTCCTGCTGATCCTTGAAAGTCATTTCATACGCCTGTGCAGAATAATAGACATCTCTCAAGGTTGACGTCTTGCACTGCGAAGTCAACTCATTCGAAAAGAGCGCGGCCCACGTGAGCTGCGCGAAAGGTTTCACGTGGCGGATGTTGCGCGCGCTCCGCTTGACTTTCCTGTCTCCTAGGATGAACTGTCTGACTTGTGGGTCGTAGTAAATGTTTTCTGTTGAGCGGCTCGGCATCGTTATTGAGGGGAAAGTTCCGTTGTCAAGCTGATCGTAGATTTTGCCTCCGAGCCCTGACAGGCTTTCTAAAACTTCTTTCTTTCTCTCTAGGATGCTACTTCTCTGTTTCTTCTGCGCCATATTTTTTCACACTCGTCAACAATTTCTCTATGTCAGGCGGCTTTTGTTTTCCAGCAAGCCGAGTTGAGAACTGCGCTATTTTCGGCAAGTACTTGCTGAAGACTCCAAGCCGTTTCCGCTCTCTGTCAACATGCTCCCTCTTCGACATGAAGTGCTGAATCTGGCGGGCAACCTCTCGCAGTCCATTGGCAATCTCTCTTCTCACCTCAGGCCTGCCGGCGATGAACTCTTTGCCCACGGTCTTGTATGGTACCTTGGTGCTGCAAATGTGCACTAGAATTGCAATCGGCATGTCTGGGTTGACTCTGTACCTTCGCCAGTTCATGGCCGTTATGACCCTCACCGAGACGTCGCTGGCTTCATCGTAGAGCAGCGGGATGCGGTTGGCAAAACGGTAAACAATGAAGTTTCCCCTCTTGGGGATCTCTCCACCATACGCGAGTCCAAACTCGACGATAAATGGGTGGCCGGCGTAGGTTGCAGGTTTGCGTTGATGAACCACCACAAATTCGGGTTTCAACTCCTTAAGAATTCCAGCCTTCAACAAGTCTTCGCCTAAGGGTGAGAGGCAACTCGCATCTGGAGGCAAAAAGTCTTTGTACTTCTTGAGCATGTGCATGAGTCTGACAATCTCTTCATGAGTGAGTTTCTTCGGATTCTTCGAAAGACTTAAGTTGCTGAATTCCAGAAACTTGTGCGCCGTGATTTCTCCCACTCGGTGAAAATGGTTCTTCAGAAACTCGAGCATGTTCTTGCTGGGTGTTATTTGTATGAGGCGTTGAAGAAGCTCCACATCAACGCCGTACGGGTGAGGTTTAGTTTCCTTCGGCGGCACAGGCATCTCTTTAGTGACTCTCGTGAACCTGTAAAGCCTGCCCTTTGGATCGACAAAGGTCAGGTTCGCATAGGGGTTTACCATGGCCGTCTGCTTGAAATAGTCTAGAAGCTTGGGCATGGCTCTGAAGTAGTCGCCTTCCAAGGAGAACTCGACTATTGTGCCCCGCCACTGTTCTTTGTTTATGAGAACCTTTCTGTCAAGTATAAGCGGGCGGTTTCTCTGGATATCGATCATGAGTTTGTACATGTAGATTTTGGACATCTCTGTGCTCGAAGTTATGTAGGCAGGCTGATGAGTTGTGATCTGTCCGTAGAGAATCGCCATCTTGCCTCCTAAGCCGAAAGTTCCTCTCTGCTGTTTCAGCTTGTATTTGGAGCCGAAGAGCACTTGGCCGAAGGCTGATGGGATGTGTCTGGGCGGGATTCCTATGCCGTTATCTTCAACCCTCAACCTGTAGATCTGGGTTTCTGCGCTGGCTTCTCCCTCGTATGAGAGTCTAACGTAAACGTCAGGCGGTGTCTTGAGGCTTTCAGCAGCGTCCAAAGAGTTTTCCACAAGTTCTCTTACAGCCGCAAAAATGGCTCTCGACGGGTTTGTGAACCCAGCTATGTCTCTGTTTCGATAGAAGAAGTCAGCAGCACTGATCTCTTCAAAGGTTGTCTGAGCCACTTAAGCCTCCCCAATCCCCTTTGCAGCAATTTCGCTTCTACGATACGCTTTGCTCATTCATTAATTTAACTACGCTTCTGACCTGGAAACATGGTTCCTAATTTAGTCTCAACTCTTCGGGATTGAACGCGTGTAGTAGTATTCTCCGACTTCCTTCTGGAACTTGTCAAGCTTCGAGCCTTCCTTGTTGACTCTCGGCCTCTTCGTGGCGGGGTCCCTGCGGAAAGTCACTTCCATCACTTTCAGAAACTTGTTCATTCCCTTCCTCAGACTTGTAGGAGCATATGCTGTGCCTTCCACGCCGGGTTTTCCAGTGAAGACCATCAGGTGGTCTGCTATGAAGTCCTGCGTGACCACGTCGTGTTCCACGACGAAAGCTGCCACGTTATGATTTTCAGCAACTCTTCGAATGATTCGCGCCATGTTCAGTCTTTCCTCAACGTCTAAGTACGCGCTGGGCTCATCCACCAAGAGAAGATCAGCTTTGCGGGAGAGACACGCTGCAATGGCGACTTTTTGCAGCTCACCGCCGCTCAGCTCCGCCACATTCCGGTCTAGGAGCAGATTTACCCTCAAGGGCTGGAGGATTTCGGTCTTGTACCAGCTTGAAGAAAACTCTTCCTTGGCAACGCTCATCAGTAGCATCTGAACTGTGCCGTCATACTCCGCGGAAATGTACTGAGGCTTGTAACTTACCTTAGTTTCCACGACTTTTTTGCCGTCGTCAGCTTCTTCAATGCCAGCCAGAATCTTGATGAAAGTCGTCTTGCCTATGCCGTTCGGTCCAAGAATCCCGACTATTTCTCCTCTTCTTATCTCGCCGCCGTGGGCTGTGAGTTTGAACCCTTTGAACGTTTTTTCAATCTTCTCCCATTTAAGCAGCGTCTCGCCTGCGCCCGAACTCACAGCAGGCGGTTTTTCATGGAATATTATTGCTTCTTTCCTGAAGCGGACGTTCTCGTCTGGAATGTATCCCTGCAAGTAAATGTTTATGCCTGTTCTAACGCCGTGAACATTGGACACAACGCCGTAAACACCTGGTTCACCGTAGAGAATGCAAATCTGATCTGACAGGTAGTCTATTATGGCGAGGTCATGTTCCGCTATGATTATGGTTTTCTGCTCATCTTTCAGGCTTCTTATGGCCCTGGCCACTTCCAGTCTTTGCTTCACGTCCAGATAGCTTGAGGGCTCGTCGAAAAGATAGACGTCCGAGTCGCGGCACATCGTTGCGGCTACGGCCACCCGCTGCAGCTCTCCTCCGCTTAAAACCTCGAGCGGCCTGTTCCAGAATTGCTTGAGTTCGAGCTGTTCTGCGATTTTTTCTAAGGCGCCTCTTTCATCTACTTTTCGTAACAGTTCGCCGGCGCTTCCAGAGACGACCTTCGGAATTTTGTCAACGTACTGCGGCTTGTGCGAGACTTTGAGTTTTCCTTCTCCCATCTTTTGGAAGTAATCTTGAAGTGTTGAGCCCCTGAAGTGCTGGACTATTTCGCTCCACTCAGGCGGGTTCTCGTAGTTGCCGAGGTTCAGTTTGACCTCGCCTGAAAGTATCTTCAGTGTGGTTGTCTTGCCTATGCCATTTTGTCCGAGCAGGCCGAGAACCATGCAGGGTGACGGTGTTGGCAGTCTGAAAAGCTTAAACGTGTTAGGTCCGAATCTGTGGCTGCAGTCTTTGTCCAACTCGTCTGGAAGGTTGACTATCGATATGACGTTGAACGGGCACTTCTTTACGCATATCCCACATCCTGTGCAGAGAGACTCAACGATCACGGGCCTGTTGTTCTCGAATCGTATGGCTTCTATGTGGGTTCGCACTATCGGACAGAAACGGTGACATAGCTTATTGCAGTGTTTGGGCTTACACTTGTCGATGTCCAGCACGGCCACTCGCGTCATCGTTCATCAATCCATGAATGCTCTCAACAGGTAGGTTATAAGCTTGAACCCTCAAAACCGTGCAAAAAGAGTCTAAAACTTCTTGGCAAGCAAAAATCATGAGAAGAGTATTATCTACTTAATTCCCTTACCACTCTTCCTCTTCCCATTCTTCATCCTCAGTGTCTTCTTCTTCCCATTCTTCTTCCTCATCAATCATTCCATTTCACCTCCACAAGCCGTTGTGTACCTACACAAGCCACCTAGCAACGCTTTAAGGGTTATTATTCGTCAGTTGTCGAGAATAAAGACCAAAAAGTGCGATCGATAATGTCCTTTCAATGGCTTTCTTTCACATTTTTCGCCGTTGAAGAACTGACCGGCTTCGGTGTCTCCGGTGTCAAGTACGCCCAACAAAGGTTCGGCGAGTTATGAGCAGCCCCAATCCGCCCGTGAACGTCTACGGCGACCAGCCCCATGGAATTGTATCCGATAGGCATCCTTTGGTTAACAAGCCGTATGGCTTGCTCAGCTGCCTCCTGAGGAGTTTTGCCAGCCTCGATGTAGGCGCATACAGTCTTCGCCAATACCAGCCTTATCGCTATCTCACCTACACCTGTAGCCGAGCACGCGCCACTCTCATTGTCCGCATAGTTCCCGCAGCCAATCAGCGGTGAATCTCCGATCCTTCCAGGAAGCTTCAGTGGAAAGCCGCCGGTTGACGTAGCGGCTGCAAGGTTTCCTTCTTTGTCGAGGGCAACTGCGCCCACAGTGTCCGACTCCAGCAATTCTGGGTATTCCTTGATTAGGCTCGCAAGTTTTGGCAGTTCAAATTGCCCTTCAAGCAGCTTCTTTTTCTGTCCCTCATAATACTTCAGCCTAAGCTCTGTAACCGCGTTGACTCTTTCAAGTTTGAAGAGCGTGGCGAGTCTCTCCGCGCCCTCTCCTGCTATGAAGACATGGTCTGTTTTCTCCATGACTATCCTGGCCAGACGCACCGGGTTTTTTACGTCCTTCAGAAGCGCGACGGCACCGGCCTGCAATGTCTTTCCGTCCATGATTGAGGCGTCCATCTCTACGCTTCTGTCTATGTTCAAGCTGGAACCGTAACCCGCGTTGAACGACCCGTCATCTTCCATTACCATGACTGCCTTCATTACGCCGTCCACGGCGGTTCCTCCTCTTTTAAGGACATCGAACCCCTTTTTTGCGGCTCTCTTGATTCCTTCCATAACTGGTTGATTGCGTTCGGGAGTAATGGCACCGGCACCACCGTGAACTACAATCACAGGTTTCTGTTTCTTGCTCACCGACTTGCCTCCGTTCCTTGACCTAGACGAGAACATATTTGGCCAAATTTAAGCCTAATGTCCAGGAAACATCAAAACGGATAAATCCCTGTCGTAGTATGTTTAATGTGGGATGATGTGAGGCGACGGCTAAGAGCCAAAAGCTGTGATAAGCCACTAAGCTACACTGACCTCCAAAAGCGAATGACAGCGGCTTCTTTTAGGAACAAAGCTTACTTACGACGTGCAAATACAATATTGCCTGTGAGAATGTGCTCAGAGACTTCAACCTTCTGGCAACGACCTCACGCGGAAATGAGCGTGAAGCTTGCGCGGAGCTGACATTTCTTTTCAAAGAAGTCGGCGATTCAGCGGCGACGATTGAAAGAACTGGTGTTGCTGGTCTGATTGCAACGAAAACTTCTCTTGACCCCTTCGGAACGGTTGAGAAGTTGCGTAAGATTCTGGTCGAACGCCCCTACGAGTTTCGATACACGCTGAGAATAATCCCCATAGAGAAAGTCGTGCGCACTGGTCTAGAAGAGATTCGACAGGCGGCAACCGAGCTCAGCTTGAAAATCGGGGAAAACGAGACTTTTCGGGTCACAGTTGAAAAACGTTTTACAGCAATTCATGCGCAAAGCATCATAGAAGCTGCGGCGGCGAACATCAAGCAGAAGGTCAAGTTGACCAAGCCTGACAAGATTCTGCTGATCGAGGTGGTCGGCGGGCTGACTGGAATGTCAATAATAGAGCCTGATGATGTTTTGTCTGTCATGAAGGAGAAGATATTGTGAGTCAACGTTGAGTTGACAAGAGCGCCATCCGCTCGATGACAAGGTCAACTAGAGCCGCTTCCAAGCCGTCTCCTTTGCCAACAGCCTCAAGTTCTGCTTGGGAAATTCCGAAGACTCTTCGGATGCTTTTCACCTTCCCGCGTGTCAATTCAACAACTGCGTCATCAGGCTTTGCGCGCAGATTCTGGGAGACTATCGACAAGGCTGCCTTTGCACTGTCTGGTTTGTCCGCGACTATCATCGTTGCGATGTCAGACGAGCGGCGTGTGATTCCCAGAAGTTTCATGGCTTTTCGGATTTGCCGTTGCGCGGAAGCGTAAAGCATTATTTCCATGGCCAGGTTTCTGGAGATGTTCTCTCCGTTCTTAAACGCAGTCAACGCGTTCAAAACTGCAAAATACAGGTGCTGCGAAGTTGCCACAAGTTGAGCGTCGAAAAACTGGATTTCCACGTTTGACAGTTTCTCGTTGCGAATTGCCTTGAAAAAGGCTTCAACGTTCCCAACTTTTACACCTTTGAAACCAGTTATTACTAAATGCTTTCCGAATTCCTCGATCCGCTCTAGCAATTTTCTACCTCGCGGATTTCTTTCCAGAATCTCTTGATGAGTTCGGCGGATATTCCTGCTTTTTGAAGTTTCGCCGTTTCCTCTTCCACGGGTCTTTCTTTCTCTCTGCA
>Ga0315285_10000463_pt1 | contig 42233 bp, 38 predicted proteins | sample YL17G09_36_MG_FD_203698 | JGI IMG/M metagenome (GOLD analysis project Ga0315285, IMG submission 203698) | Sediment microbial communities from Yellowstone Lake, YNP, Wyoming, USA - YL17G09_36 | ecosystem: Environmental > Aquatic > Freshwater > Lake > Sediment | place: USA: Wyoming | collected...
GTCCGCTGGCTTGCCGGTAGCGCGAAGAGCTGTTCCCGCTGGAGGTATTCAGAGATGGCCTCGTAGAGTTCCTGCTCCGCGTCGCTCGGCAGGAAGTCCTGTGTTATCGGAACCCGCCGCGTGAAGGGGATGTACTCCACCACCTGCTTCCGCAATGTCCTGATGCAGACAGGCTGAAGACGACTCCGCAGATCGGAGTTGCGTTCTCCCTCGTCGGTCGCCCGGGCAAACTGGTCGCGGAAGGATGCAGCGTCTCCGAAAAGGTGGACATCGATGACACTGGCCAAGCCGTAAAGCTCCATCAGCGAGTTCTGAAGCGGCGTGGCCGTGAGCAGGAGCTTCGGAGAATGACCGACCGCGTCCGCGATGCTCCTGGCCAGTTTGCTGGACTTCTCGTAGACGTTACGCAGGCGATGGGCCTCGTCAATGACCACAAGGTCCCAAGGGACGCGGCTCACCTCGGGCGACTTGGTGGAGGCAAAATGATAGGAGCAGATGACCAGCTTGTCCTGCGAGTCGAAGGGGTTGACAATCCCGTCCTCCTGTATTGAGTTGAAGGCTTGGGAGTCCAGAATCCTTGTCGGCAGGTAGAACTTCGTCTCGAGTTCCTGTTGCCACTGTCTGCGCAAAGTCGCGGGCACGATGACAAGGATGCGTCGCTTCCGTTCCGCCCAACGCTGGGCAATCACGATACCCGCCTCGATGGTTTTCCCAAGACCGACCTCGTCAGCAAGGATGACGCCCTTCGTCAGCGGCGAGCGAATGGCAAAAAGTGCCGCGTCCACTTGATGAGGGTTTAGGTCCACACGAGCACCCGCAATCGACCGCGACAGGGCTTCAATCGTGCCGGTTGCCCCTCGCAACGTGAGGGCATGAGCCCAATACTGGCTATGGTAGGCGGTGGTCATTCCTTTGTACCGCCCTTCTTGTTCTCCCATCCGCCGCCTCACCGATGATCTCAAGGTTTCGGATAACGGCGTCCTGGGTTTTCCGGTCCGTGGTAAAAGCCTCTTCGTCCTGGTCCGCCATGTAGGTTCGAATTTGATGAATGGCCTCCAAAATGTCATCAAGATAAAGGCGAAAGTCCCTAGGCATAGGCCACCTCACGGGTGATGATGGGCTTGAGGCGCGGCTTCAAGGAATCAGCCAACACGAGATCGACGGGCCGTCCAAGATGATCCTCAAGGAAGAACTTCAGATCCATATAGTGATCGAACGTGGGATGAGCCAGTTCCACCAGAATGTCCACGTCGCTCTTGTCGCCGGCGGAACCGCGAAGGACAGAACCGAACAAGCCGATGCGTCTCACGGAAAACCGTGTTTCGAGGTCTTTCTTGTGTTGCTTGAGAAAATCGAGAATCTCATCGCTTTTCAACATAATCCGCTTCCTTTCCAATTCATAACGGCGGCAGTTCGATGAATGGTACAGCGACTTCCAAAAGGCTCAGCCCCCCATGACACACATTGGGGAAGCTGCCCCGGACCGTCCATTTCCTCTGGCCCATGACGATGTGGTGTTCGTTGTGGCTCACCACAATTGGGGGCATGAACCGTTCCTGCCAAGGCTCATTTGCCTTCTTGTACCGGGCTGCGCCGAAAGTCTCGCGCAGCTTCTCGATGACCTCCGGATCGATTTCCTCGCTCGAAAACAGCTTGCTCACTGCATATCCGTGGTCGGACGTAATGATCAGTTTTCTTCCTTGCCGAAGCCTGTTGACGAATTTCCAGAATCCATCATCCTGGATCGTTGTGGACGCAGCCTTGTAGATTTGATCCGGAAGTTTCTTGTGAACTTGGATGAGATCGTCGAGCCAGCTATGCCACACGAACACGTTAGACTCGTGGGGAATGCCCCCCACACCGTCCTCGAAGGGCACGCTGATCACCCAGACCATCAAACCACTTCTGGAATTCATCGAGAATCAGCGCTACGGGTTGGGCCTCGAACATCTCCTCCAACAGGGATCGCGGAGGGTATGGCCGATCCATCTGGTTGAACTTGCCCCTGAAGAAATCTCCTTTAGGATGACGCTCGAAAATCAGGTCCCATAGAAGAGGGTACTCATGGTTATGGACCGGTTCCGAAATGGCAAAGAACCCGCCATCGAGAACAAGCCCACTCAAGGGCTGCGCGCCAAGTCTGTTTCCCCATTCGTTGGCCCACATCTGAACCTGGGAGGACGACTCGACTGCGTGGTGCATCACGGCCATGATATGCGATTTACCACGCCCCCGATCTCCCATCAGGACAATAGGGCGATTGGGGCGATCCGTGCTGACCGCGCGCAAGGCAGTCTGAACGTCCGCGGTCGGATACGTTATCGAGAGGATGAAATCCGGGTCCCGCTGCGCCGCGCCCGTATTGTCCTTCCTGCGCAGGGCAATGGCTGTGCCCGGCATCTGAGAACCGAGGAATTCATCTCGTAGTTTTAGATTCAGCATCTTATGCCTCCGCGCTGGGTTATCCCTTCCTGCCGTCAGGTGTCTGACCCTGCTCGTTATCGCCGGCTCCGCCTGTCTTCACCCACTCGTCCACTTCTTCCTTGCGGAACTTCCACAGGCGTCCCATCCGGTGCGCCGGCATTTGCTTTTCAGATATCCACTTGTAAACCGTATCCCGCTTGATGCCGAGATAGGCCGCGATCTCATCTACGGACAGCCATCGATCTTCCATTACTGACTCCATTCGCACAGGGTCTCGTCCCATTCCTGAAAGGCCTCAGTCTTTCGGTTTAACGAATCGGACCCATCCTGGGTAGCCCCATTGGCTTCCATCAGGCCCGATCAGACCAAACTGGCATACATTATACGAAATTCGGCGTGCGTGTCAACCGGTTTTTCCGAGTTTCTCCGGATTTGACCGAGCGGAGGCTGTCGGGGCCAGCGGGAGCACACGATGGGCGTGAGCCTGCCCGAGAGCGGGGCTTCACCCACGTAGAGCCAAGCCGGGTGGACGACTCCGCCGGCCTGCACCGGGACCAAAACGCGGCGGTAGAGGCAGGGACCGCCGCCTGCCCGTGCGTTGCACGCAGACAGGGGATGGAACCCTCACAGCCGGCCCTTCGGCTGTGCTCAGGATAAGTCGCCGGGAGGCGGGTCTCGGGGTCGCCTGCCTGCCGAAGCCTGGGCGCAGGCAGGTCGAAGACCAGAAGTTCCCCCAACACGTGGCCCCAGGGTGCGCACGTGGCGTTTTTCGGGAGCCAGTCGGAGTTTGGAGTCGGGATCTGGCATGCGGGCCGCAAAGCGCGCCTGTGCCTGCCTGTGCGTGTCCGCACCCAGACAGGTGGCCACATCGGCGCACGGGTCGGTGGTGCCGTCGGCCAGGATGTCCCCCTCCGGAACCAGCAGGACGGGGATGCCGGAGGGTGTCTCGAAGAGGCGGCCGCGGACCACGGCGTCCTCCACCGCCAGGACGCCCCGGCAGAAGCGGTCGTGGTTCCAGAAACCGCGCTTCAGGGTCCCGTAGACGAAGAGTCTCAGCATTCTGTTTGTGTTCGCCTTCGAGGGTTCTCGACTCGAAAACCGGAGAACGGGAGAATTCGGAGAGGACGTTTTCGGTGAGCGCGTGCAACCCCCACGCCTGCCTGCCGCGACGCATCGCGGCGCAGGCAGGGTTGCACCCGGACCCCAGGCGGAGCGCGTCGAAACAGAGAATCAGGAAGGATGTGCGGGGCGGCGTAAGTGGGCGTGGATGCGGTGGAAACGACAAGACCCCGAGGGGGTCATCCCACGGGGTCTTGTCGTTAAATAGGAACCGCCGAAATCGGCGGATTGAATTTTGGCTCCACGGGCAGGGCTCGAACCTGCAACCAGCCGGTTAACAGCCGGCTGCTCTACCATTGAGCTACCGTGGAATGGCCGTCATGTAAAGGATATCCTACCCTGCCCCTGTCTTCAGCTCGTTGAGCACCAGCTTGGCGATCATCTTCAGGGTCTCAAAGACCCCAGTCCCCTTGGAGGCGACCGCCTCGAAGTAGGGGTGGTTGTTGTGGTTCAAGGCCTGCTGCAGTTCCTCTACCGAGACGATATTCGGCAGGTCCCTTTTGTTGTATTGCAGCACGAAGGGAATCTTCTCGATGCTCGTCCCGTGCTCCGCCAGGTGACTTTCCAAGTTATGTAGCGACTCCACATTGGATTCCATCCGCTCCACCTGCGAATCGGCCACGAAGATCACCCCGTCGGAACCCTTCAAAATCAGCCTGCGGCTGGCGTCATAGAAGACTTGTCCCGGGACAGTATAAAGGTGAAAGCGCGTCTTGAAGCCCCGAATCGCCCCCAATTCCAGGGGCAGGAAGTCGAAGAAGAGCGTCCTCTCCGTCTCGGTGGCCAGCGAAATCAGCTTGCCTTTGGCCTGGGGGCTCACCTTCTGGTAGATGTACTGCAGATTGGTCGTCTTCCCACACAACCCCGGCCCGTAGTAAACAATCTTGCAGTTGATCTCCCGAGAGGAGTAGTTGATGAAGGACATCTTTTTTCGCCTTAGGTCTTAAACAAGTTATCGATGTCCGCGTCGGTGATCTCAGCGAACCGGGTCTCCATCATCTGCTTCGCCTCCCCCGACTTCGCCTCCGCTTTTCGGAATATGGTCTCGAAGATCTGGGCCAGCTCCTCGGAGGCCCGCTTCACCCGCAGCCGGACCAGCCCCAGGGAGGAGCGTTCGTCGAAAATGACCAGCAGGATGACGCGCTTGACCACAATGGAGATATGGAGGCTGTCGCGTTCCCCCTGGTGGAAGAGGACGGAGAATTCCTCCTCCCCGATGAGTTGCGCCAATCCCCCGGTGGCTGCGATATTCCCTGCCGTCAAGGAGGCCAGGGAGGCCATGTCCATCCCTTGGGTCTCGCCACAGGAGCCGATAAGGTGGCCGTTCTTGTCGATGAGGAAGATAGACTTGGCCCTCGTCTCTCCCAAAAGCTTGGCCAGAGAGGCATTGATCCTCTTTGACTCCTCCTCAAAGATAACCAGGTTTGAGCCAAACATCTCGCTGGCGAACCTTTCCCGGAATCCCTCTTGCGGCCCAAGTCCATCCTTTGACTACATCGCGCAACGGTTTATACCACAAGAGGCCAGGGGAATCAAATCTTTTTAAGGAATAGGCCTCACCCCATGGAGGCCCCAGAACCCTTCCGGTTACGCTTCCCCGCACAACTTGAGCAGCCTCACCCAGTCGTGGTCGACCTTCTCCTGCACCCTCTCGAGGATCCCTTCATTCTCCGGCCGAAAGAGGTGCCGAAAACGCCCCTGGCGCTTCAGCCACTCCACCACCGGCTTCTTCTCCTTCGGCTTGTAGGTCAGGCGGTACTCGCCGTTCACCACCTCATAAAGAGGCCAGTAACAGGTATCCACCGCCAACTGCGTCAGCTCCAGGGTTTCGCTCATGTCATGCCTCCATCCCCGGTTGCAGGAGGCGAGGACATTGATGAAGGAGGGGCCCGGGGCCTCCAGGGCCTTGCGAGCCTTGTTGATCAGCTCGCCCCAACGGGCGGGGATGGTGGCCGACTGGGCCACATAAGGGATCTCGTGGGCGACGACGATGGCCGTCAGGTTTTTGCGAAACTCCCGCTTCCCGGGGGCAACCTTGCCCACCGGGGTGGTGGTGGTATCGGCCCCCAGGGGAGAGGCGCTGGATCGCTGGATCCCGGTGTTCATATAGCCTTCATTGTTATAGCAGACATAGAGGAATCGGTGCCCCCTCTCCAGGGCGCCGGAGAGGGATTGCAGCCCGATATCATAGGTCCCGCCGTCTCCCCCGAAGGCGATGAAGCGGTATTCCTGATCGGCCGGGATCCTCCCCTGCCGCTTGAGAGAGCGATACATCGCCTCCACCCCGCTGATGGTGGCGGCGGCGTTTTCGAAGGCATTGTGGATCCAGGGGGCCCGCCAGGAGGTAAAGGGAAAGATGGAGGTGGAAACCTCCACGCAGCCTGTGGCATTGGCCAGGATGACCGGATAATCGGAGGCCAAAAGGATCTGCCGCAGGGCGATGGGGGCTCCGCAGCCGGGGCAGAGGCGGTGCCCGCCTGCTAATATTTCCGGCCGTTGAGCCAGTTGCTTGATCGTAATCGGTTTGACGGAAGGTACGGTTCCAGTAGTCATCTCTTCTCCCCTCTATTCTCTCACCTGGAGATAATCGTGGAGCACCTCCACCTTGCCGGTAGCCACAACTTCCTTGCCCCGGGCGAAGGCCTTGTGGATCTCGGCCAGGCTGGGCTCCCGGCCCCCCAACCCATAGATATAATTGAAAGTCAGGGGCGGCTTCTCCAGGCCCAGGAGGGCGGAGCGGATCTCCATGAAGACTGGGCCCCCCAGGGCCCCGAAGGACTCGCAACGATCCATGATGGCCAGCACCTTCAAGTGTTTCAAGGCATCCACGATCTCCCGATACGGGAAGGGCCGGAAGATGCGCAGCTTGAGGAGGCCGGCTTTGACGCCTTTGGCCCGAAGATCATCCACTACCTCCTTGGCCGTCCCGGCGGCGGAGTTGAGGATAAACATGCCGATTTCTGCATCCTCCAGGCGGTAGGTCTCGAAGTAGCCATCCCCTCGGCTGGACAATTTCTTGTATTCCTCAGCCACTCGCAAAATCAGCGGTAGGGCATTCTGCATCGCCTCCACCTGCTGGCGTTTATGTTCGGTGTAGTAATCCTGCAGGTCCACCGGCCCGTAAGTGACCGGGTGCTCCACATCGAGGAGGGGATGGAATTTGTTCTGGTAGGGGCCGACGAAGCCCTTGACCTCTTCATCCTCTAAGATCTCCATCCTTTCGATGGAGTGGCTGATGATGAATCCGTCATAGCAGACCGCCACCGGGAGGCGCACCGAGGCCTCCTCCCCGATTCTCACCGCCTGGATGATGTTGTCATAAGCCTCTTGGGCGTTCTCCGAATAGATTTGAATCCACCCCGAGTCCCGGGCACCCATGGAATCGGAATGATCGCCATGGATGTTCAGGGGCGCGTTGAGGGCCCGATTGACGATGGTCATGATGACCGGCAGGCGTAGCCCGGAGGCGCAGTACATGATCTCCCACATCAGGGCCATCCCCTGGGCGGAGGTGGCGGTCATCACCCTCCCCCCGGCCGCGCTGGCACCTACGCAGGCGCTCATGGCCGAATGCTCACTCTCCACCGTCACCAACTCTGTATCCACCAGTCCATCCGCCACAAAGGAGGCGAACTGCTGCATCAGCTCCGTCTGCGGCGTGATGGGATAGGCAGCGCACACATCGGGGTTGATCTGCCGCATTGCCTCGGCGATGGCCTGGTTGCCGCTATATGCCACGATCTTTCCCATGCTATCTCCTTCATTTCCTGATATTTAAAAAGGTTCCGCCCCTCATCGGGCTTTATTTGCCCGCCTGCTCCGCCTCACCCTCTTCCACCATGGTGATAGCGCTCGGCTTGTGGGGGCATACCTTGGCGCAGAGGCCACAACCCTTGCAATGCTTCAAATCGAATCCCATCATCTTGCCCTCTTCGACCAGGATGGCCGCATCCGGGCAATAGAGCCAACACATGAGATCATGAGTGCATATCTCCGGATGAAGAACTGGCCTGAAGGCCCTCCAGCTCCCGGTATTGTACTCTTCCGAGTTACCGGCCTCGAGGATCAGGCCCCCGATGGGGAGCTCCTTCCAGCCCTTGAGTCTGCTCTCGCTCATTCTCCCTTCACCTCCTCATAGGCTCGCTTGACGGCCTGCAAGTTTCCCTCTACCACCTTGGCCACGAATTTCTTCCCCAGGACCTTCTCGATCTCATGGAGGATATTTTCCAGCTTCAATAGCCCGGTCACCTTCACCAGCGCCGCCATCATGGGGGTATTGGGGATGGGGCGCCCCATGGTCTCCAGGGCAATCCTGGTGGCATCCACGGTGAAAACCTTCCTGCCCTTGAGGCCCATCTTCTTCCGCATCTCCCCGGCCGACATGGGGGAATTGATGATAATGACCGCGTCTTCTGGAGTCCCCTCGCTGACATCCACAATGCCGATCAGGGTGGGATCCAGCACCACCACCACCTGCGGGGAGATGACCGCGCTATGGAGCCGGATGGGCTTATCGCTGATGCGGTTAAAGGCCCGCAGGGGAGCCCCTGCCCTCTCCGGTCCATATTCAGGCGCGGCCTGTACATATTTGCCTTCGTTCAACGCGGTCTCGGCCAAGGATTTCGCGGCAGTCACCGCCCCCTGGCCGGCTCGAGCATGCCATCTGATCTCCACCAACTCGGACATTGCCTCCTCCTCATTGAAAATGCACTGCGCGCATCATCCCCGCAGCGAGCTTGGGGATTAGTGAGCGGACATGATGGCTCGAATCGACACCTCTCTCCTCTGCCTCATATGATCTGGATTTATAATTCCCTCCTCCCCTCCATGGATTTGGCCAAGGTAATCTCATCCGCATATTCTAAGTCAGACCCCATGGGCAGGCCATGGGCCAAGCGGGTGATGATCACCCCCATGGGTTTCAACAAGCGCTGCAGGTAAAGGCAGGTCGCCTCCCCTTCCACGTTGGGATTGGTGGCAATGATGACCTCCCGGACCTCCCCTCCCCGCAGGCGCTGGAGCAGGGCCTCGGTCTGCAATTCATCCGGGCCTCTCCCCTCCAGGGGGGAAAGGGATCCTCCCAGGACATGGTAGAGCCCCTTGAATCCCTTGGTCCGCTCAATCGCCAACAGGTCATTGGCCTCCTCCACCACGCAGATCATAGATCGATCCCGATCCTGACTCAGGCAGATCTCACAGCGGCCGTCCTCCGCGATGTTGAAGCAAGCGGGGCAGGTGTGGATCCGCTCCTTCACCTCGGCAATGGCCTTCGCCAAAGAGAGCGCCTCTCTCTTGGACATCTTCAAAAGATAAAAAGCCAGCCGCTGGGCGGTCTTGGGGCCAATGCCCGGGAGCCGGACCAGCTCTTCGATGAGGCGATCTAAAGAACGGGGATAATCAGCCATATCGATGATTGCATCAATCTAAGAGTCCCTAAAAGAGGCCGCCGGGGATGCCCAGCCCCCCGGTGAGCTTGTTCACTTCCTGGCCGAAGAGCTCCCGCGTTTTCCTCAGGGCCTCATTGACGGCCGCCACAATCAGATCCTGCAACATCTCCAGATCCTCGGAGCCCGCCACCTCTGGGTCGATCTTGACGGAGACGATCTCTTGCCGCCCATTCGCCACAACCACCACCATCCCGCCGCCAGAGGAGGCCTCGACCGTCTTGGAGGCCATCTCCTCCTGGATGCGATCCATCTCCGCTTTCATCTTCTGCGCCTGCTTGACCAAGTCCCCCAGATTTTTCAAAAGAATCCCTCCTCTTCCTGGCCCATCCTATCTCCGTTCCACCACCCGCCCCTCAAAGACCTCCAGGGCCTTCTCCACCAGGGAATTGGCCCCCGGGGCCTGAGGTTCCGCCACGCCCGGATCCGCTGGGGCGGTAACGGGAGAGGCCTCCCTGCGCTCACCCTCTCTCTTCCCAAATTCAAACCGAATCCTCAATTCCTGCCCAAAGGCATCCCTCACCGCCCTTTCCAGGATCGCTTGATTGGCCCGATCCTCAAGGGTCTCGGACAGGTAGCTGTTGACCCCCTCCACCAGGACCGTCAGAACCCTCCCCTGGAGACAGGCCGAAGTGAAATACTCCAAAAGCGGGGCAAGGGAGACCTTCTCTCGTTTGACGATCCGCTTGAGTTCCATCCAGCCGGGATCCTCCAGCCAGTTGCGGGAGGCTCCCTCTGGACCCACCTTGCCCTCCGCGGCCAGACCTCCCTGGGAATCGCCTGCCTCTGCTGGCGAGGCTGGTCTGGCGGGGGGCGCACTGGCCGGCCTTCCCGGAGTCATCTCCCCCTCGGGCCTCGCAGATCTAAAGGTGAGGGCTTCCTCCATCTGACAAAGCCTCTTCCAGATGTCCTCCAGCGAGGTGAGCTTCCTCCCCTCCACGGCGCGCAGGAGCGCCATCTCCAGGATGAATCGTGGGTAGGGAGATCTCCGCATCTCTATCTCCGCCTGAATCAGGATCTGGAGCAGGCGGTCAAGCTCCGGGAAGGTCCATTTTGAGGCCCCTTCCCTCAGGAAATCCGAGGAGCCCGCACTGGCCGTCACCAACGCCCCTGGCGAGGATGTCACCTGGATGACCATTATATCCCTGACCAGCTCCAGGAGGCCCATGCAGAAAAGCCGCAAGTCGTGGCCGGCGGAGCAGAGATCCTCCACCAGTTGCAGCAAGGCGCTGCCCTCCCCTGTTAGGAGGTGCCGAGCAGCTTCCTCCACCTTTTGGCGGTCCACTACCCCCAGGATCGTCACCACATCCTCCGCCCGCACCCTCGGTCCACTATAGGAGACAACCTGGTCCAGCAGGCTCTGGGCATCTCGCAGGCTCCCCTCTGCGGAGCGGGTGATCATCTGGACACTCTCCGGATCGATCTCGATTCCCTCCTCCCGGGCCATCTCTTGTAAGCGTTGGGCGATCTCTGGCGAGGCAATCCGTCGAAATTCGAAGCGCTGACAGCGAGAGAGGATGGTGGTGGGGATCTTGTGGGGCTCGGTGGTGGCCAAAACGAAGACGACCTTCGGGGGCGGCTCCTCCAGGGTCTTGAGAAGGGCGTTGAAGGCTGGCTCGGTGAGCATATGCACCTCGTCAATAACGATCACCTTGTAGCGCCCTCGATAGGGGGAGAAACGAACATTCTCCCGGAGCTCTCGAATTTCATCAATGCCTCGATTGGAGGCCCCGTCGATTTCGATGACATCCAGGTGGCGCCCCTGGGCAATGTCCTGGCACGAGGGGCAGGCATTGCAGGGCTCCTGGGAGATCCCCGCCTCGCAGTTGAGCGCCTTGGCCAGGATGCGGGCGGTGCTGGTCTTTCCCACTCCCCGGGGCCCCGCGAAGAGGTAAGCGTGGGCGATCCTGTTGGCGGACAGCGCATTCATGAGGGTCTGAGTAACCACCCCCTGGCCCACCACCTCCTCGAAGGTCTGGGGCCTCCACTTCCTGGCGAAGACCAGGTATGACATCCCGCTCCTCTCTCGCATAACAAACCTTGGCCGTGCACCCACCTTTGATCTCTTCCCCCAGGCGATCTCCCCTGCTTTCCGCTCCGGCCAAGCTTCCCCGCGGCACCCGGGGGCGTCTGCTTACCGCTGCTTCCTTCCGGACCTGACGGGGTTCGCAGGCTCTCGTTGCGCGGGACCTGGCCCTCGACGCATCTCGCAGGGGATCAGACCCTCAGAAAATGAAGACCGGGGGTGGGGATTCAACCCCGCTATAGCGGATTGCGGGTACAGGGGGCCGCTACCTCCCCGTCTAGCACGACCAAGCCAATCCTCAACCAAAAGACCCGAGCTCGCCTCAAAACCTGTCCCCTCGCCCTAAAGCGCCCGGCTTCTCTGCCGGGTCCTCCGGGGTAGGGGTGGCGGAGAGGGTGGGATTCGAACCCACGTGGGAGTGACTAGCCCCCAACTCGATTTCGAGTCGAGCCCGTTACGACCACTTCGGTACCTCTCCCTCTCAAATCCGCCTCGAAGCGGCGGCATCAGTGAAGGGTCAGGGCGTTTGCCCTCATTTCTCCTGCTCCAGGCGCCGGCCCTGGAAGAAGGCGCGGATCAGGGCGCGGCACTCCTCCTCCAGCACGCCCTCGCTGACCTTTACTCGATGATTGACCCGTTGATCCTCCAGGAGGTGAAACAGGGAAACGACACCCCCCGCTTTCGGGTCGCGGGCGCCGAATACCAATCGGGCCAAGCGCGCCTGGATGATTGCCCCTGCACACATGCTGCAGGGCTCAATGGTGACATAGAGGGTTGCCCCCGCCAACCGATAATTTCCTGACCGCCTGGCCCCCTGCCGCAGCGCCAGGATTTCGGCGTGCGCCGTGGGGTCAGCCAATTGGATAGGGCAGTTATGCGCCCTCCCTATCTCCTCCTCTTCTTCTGAGACCAGGATGGCCCCAATGGGCACCTCCCCCTTCTCTGCCCCTTTCTTTGCCTCTTCCAGGGCCATCGCCATGAAAAATGTATCTGATCCCTTCTCGATCGAAGCCATCACAGAATAATTTGGCGCGCCCAAGAGGATTCGAACCTCCGACCTACAGATTCGTAGTCTGCCGCTCTATCCATCTGAGCTATGGGCGCGCGATCTTTCTAAGGATGGGTCTGGCGGAGAGGCCGGGATTCGAACCCGGGGAGCAGTTTCCCGCTCACACGCTCTCCAGGCGTGCTCCTTCAACCACTCGGACACCTCTCCGTGGCTTGCCATCAAGTTCTATCTGCTGGCCTTCCCCTCCTGTAATGCGCCCAGAGGGCCACTTCCCATTCGTTATCTTTCCTTCGGAGCCTTGATCTTTCTAAGGATGGGTCTGGCGGAGAGGCCGGGATTCGAACCCGGGGTACATCTTTCGACATACACTCGCTTAGCAGGCGAGCACCTTCGGCCTACTCGGTCACCTCTCCGGACAGTCAAACCTATTGAAGTTGTGATTTGGTATCAAAAAGAGTGCAATGAATCCTGGATTTGGCGGAGGGAGTAGGATTCGAACCCACGTCTCCCGGATGTGGGAGAAACGGTTTTCAAGACCGCCGCCTTAAACCACTCGGCCATCCCTCCCCCGGCCTCGTCCCTACAGGCTCCTCTGGCTATTCCCCCTCACGGGGCAACAATCCTCTCCAATCCGCCCATGTAGGGTCGCAGGGCTTCCGGGATCACAACGCTTCCATCCGATTGCTGGAAATTCTCCAGGATGGCGACCAGCGTTCGGCCCACCGCCAGGCCCGACCCATTCAGGGTGTGGACATAATCCAGCTTCCCCTTGCTGCCTGGGCGGTAGCGAATGCTGGCCCTGCGGGCCTGGAAGTCCTCGAAATTACTGCAGGATGAGATTTCGCGGAAGGTCCGCTGGCTGGGAAGCCAGACCTCAATGTCGTAGGTCTTGGCTGCCGCGAAGCCCAGATCGCCCACGCAAAGGACCACCACTCGATAAGGAATCCCCAGCCGCTGTAGCACCTTCTCGGCGTCTTGCAACAGCCTCTCCAGCTCTTCGTAGGAATCCTCGGGGGCCGTGAACTTCACCAGCTCCACCTTGTTGAATTGATGCTGACGGATGAGGCCCCGGGTATCCTTGCCGTAAGAGCCTGCCTCCCGGCGGAAGCAGGGGGTATAGGCCGTATATTTCAGGGGCAGCTTCTTGCCGTCCAGGATCTCATCCCGATGGATGTTGGTCACCGGCACCTCGGCCGTGGGAATGAGGAAGAGGTCTTCCTCCATGGTGCGGAAGAGGTCGGCCTCGAACTTGGGGAGTTGTCCCGTCCCGATCATGCTGGCCCGATTCACCATCAGGGGTGGAAAGATCTCAATGTAGCCATGCTCCTGGGTGTGCAAGTCGAGCATGAAATTGCTGAGGGCCCTCTCCAGCAGGGCCCCTCTGCCTTTCAGTAAAGGGAAGCGGGCCCCGGCAATCTTGGTGGCCCTTCCCAGATCGATCACCTCCAGGGCATCCCCGATCTCCCAGTGGGGCTTGGGGTCAAAGCGGAAAGAGGGGGGCACCCCCCAGCGCCTGACCTCCTGGTTGTCCTCGCTGCTTCTCCCCCGGGGAACGCTGGCGTGGGGCAGGTTGGGGATTTGGAGCAGGACCTCCTGCAGCTTCCTTTCGCAATTCCCCTCCTCCTCGTCCAATTCCTTGATCCGGTCGGAGACCTCCTTCATCCTCGCAATCTCGGATCCGGCGCCCTTCCCCTCCTTCTTCAGGGCGGCCACTTGCTCTGACGTCCGATTCCTCTCTGCCCGGAGGGCCTCGAGTTGCTGCAAGATGCGCTTTCTCTCCCCGCCCCAATGCAGAAATTCGATCGGATCGAAGGCCTCGCCCCGCTCCGCCATCTTTTCGGTGATCAGCTCGATATTCTCTCTGACAAATCGAAGGTCCAACATCTTAGGTCAAATCCTCAGCAAAATCGAAATCTTATAAGCTTTAACACGGTCAGCCCAATCCGTCAAGGCCTTTGCCCGAGCGAAGAGGGGGGAGCCGCTTCAACTTCTTCCTCCTCGCAGACCAGGCGGGTGACCGCCGCCACGCGATCACTTTCCTCCAATCCCTGTAGTTTCACCCCCTGCGTATTCCTCCCGATGGCCCTGATCTCCTCCACCCTCAGGCGGCTGACCTTCCCTTCATGGGATATCATCATCAGATCATCCTGGGGGGAAACCTGCATGATGCCCACTACTTCCCCGTTTCTCCCCCGGGTGCGGATGTTGATGATCCCCTTGCCCCCCCGATGCTGGACTCGATATTCGGGGAGCTCGGTCCTCTTGCCATACCCCTTCTCGGTCACCGTCAGAATGGCGGTCCCTTCGGCCAGGACTTCCATGCCCACGACCTGGTCCCCGCCTCTCAATGCGATTCCCCTGACTCCGTGGGCCGTCCTGCCTATGGGCCTGATGTCCTGTTCCGAAAATCGTATCGCCAGACCAGCGCGGGTGCCCAGGAAGATGTGGTCCTCGCCCCTCGTCGTCCCCACTCCGATCAGCTCATCCCCTTCCCCCAGATCGATTCCTATGATCCCTCCAGCCCGGGGGTTGGAATAAGCGACCAGAGGGGTCTTCTTGACAATCCCTCTCTTGGTGGCCATGATCAGGTAATGGCCTTCCTTGAACTCCCGGAGAGGAATCATGGCGCTGATCTTCTCCTGGGGGGACAATGCCAGGAGGTTGGAGATCGAGCGGCCCTTCGCCGCCCTTCCCAACTGCGGGATCTGGTGCACCTTGAGCCAGTGCACCCTTCCCTGATTGGTGAAGAAGAGGATTTGGCTAAAGGTGGAGGCCACGAAGAGGTATTCCACGTAGTCCTCCTCCTTGGTGGCCATGCCTGTGGAGCCCTTGCCTCCCCTTCTTTGGCTCCGATAGAGGGTAAGGGGGCTCCGTTTGATGTAGCCCCCGTGGGAAATGGTCACCACCATCTCCTCATCGGCGAGCATGTCCTCCAGGCGGATCTCCCCCTCCTCCTGCACGATTTGGGTCCTCCGCTCGTCCCCGTAAGCCTCTTTGAGGGCCTGCAGCTCGGCAATGATGGTCTGTCGCAAGAGGGCCTCGCTCTCCAGCAGGGCCTTGAGGTGGGAGATCGTTTTCAGGATCTCCTCGTACTCCTCGATGATCTTCTCCCGCTCCATGCGGGTCAGGCGCTGCAGCCTCATATCGAGGATGGCATCAGCCTGAGCCGTGCTCAGCCCGAACCTGGCTGTCAAGCCCTCCCGCGCTTCCTCGGGAGACCTCGACCCCCGGATCAGCTTGATGACCTCGTCGATCCGGTCCAGGGCAATGCGGTAGCCTTCCAGGATATGGGCTCGCTCCTCCGCTTTGCGCAGATTGAACCGGGTCCTTCGCAGAACCACCTCTTTCCGATGGGCGACGAAGTGCTCGAGGATCTGCTTCAAGGAGAGGACCTGGGGCTGGTTGTCCACCAGGGCTATCATGATCACCCCAAAGGTCGTCTGCATGGGGGTCAACTTATAGAGCTGGTTGAGGATGACCTCGGCCACCTCGTCCTTCTTCAGCTCGATCACGACCCGCATCCCCTCCCGGTCGGATTCGTCTCGCAGGTCGGCAATCCCTTCTACCCTCTTCTCTCGAACCAGCCTCGCGATCTCCTCGATGAGCTTCGCCTTGTTCACCTGGTAAGGCAGCTCCGAGATGATGATGCTCTCCTTCCCTCCCCGAGAACGCTCCACAAAGGCCTTGGCGCGCATCTGGATGTGGCCTCTCCCTGTACGGAAGGCGTCCATGATCCCGGCCGTGCCGTAGATATATCCCGCGGTGGGGAAGTCCGGGCCCTGGATGAAGACCATGACCTCCTCCAGCGTTGCCTCCGGCTTTTGCAAGAGGCATACGAGGGCATCCACCACCTCGTTCAGATTGTGGGGAGGAATATTGGTTGCCATTCCCACGGCAATGCCCGAGGATCCATTGACCAGAAGGTTGGGGATGCTTGCGGGCAGCAGGCGAGGCTCGGTCAGCGAATCATCGAAGTTGGGGACGAAATTGACCGTTTCCTTCTCGATATCAGAAAGCATCTCCTGGGCGATCGTGGCCAGCCGGACTTCCGTATAGCGCATGGCCGCCGCCGCATCCCCATCTACCGAGCCGAAATTCCCCTGCCCAGCGATGAGGGGATAGCGGAGGGAAAAGTCTTGCACCATCCGGACAATGGTATCGTAGATGGCCACATCCCCATGGGGGTGGTACTTCCCCAGGACCTCTCCTACCACGCGGGCCGACTTCTTGAAGGGCCTGTTGTAGGCCAGGCCCAGCTCATACATGGCGTAGAGGATGCGGCGGTGCACCGGCTTCAGGCCATCCCTCACATCGGGCAAGGCGCGCCCAATGATCACGCTCATGGCGTAATCCATATAGGAGTGCCTCATCTCATCTTCGATATTGATCGGGGTCTTGCGGAAAGTCATTGCCATCTTTTCGCGTCCTTAGATATCCAGGTTTCTCGCCTCGGGGGCATGCTCCTGAATGAATCGTCGTCGCTCTTCCACATTCTCCCCCATCAGCGTAGAGAAAGTCTCCTCTGCCGCCACCGCGTCCTCAATGGTCACTTGGAGCAAGCCGCGGGTCTCGGGATTCATCGTCGTCTCCCAGAGTTGCTCCGGATTCATCTCGCCCAGGCCTTTGTAGCGCTGGACGCTGATTCCCTTCCTCGCCATCTTCATGACCTTTTCTAAAAGCCCCAGCCGCGAGCTGGCCTCCTCGGGTCCTCCCTCGCGTTCGATCCTATAGGGTGCAGCGCTCAGGCCTTCCGATCGCGCGGAGAGGCGCCGTATCTCCTTGAATTCCGGTGAATTTAAGAGATCCGCGCCGACTGCCACCTCTTCCGAGTCCCCTCCCCGAGGGGAAAGGATGAATTTCAACCGGCCGTGCTCCTCATCCTTTTCTATTCTTCCCTGGACGGGTGCCAGGGCGGGATAATCGCTTTCGAGAATGTGAATCAACAGGGTGAAGGCCTCCTTTGCGGAGCTCTCTTCGCGAAACTTCTCTTCCGAGAGGGAGGCCCTGGCAGAGGCCCTCACGATCTCGCCGTAAAATCCCCTCTTTTCGAGGACCTTGATGAGTTGCTCGAAGGCGATGATATCCTTCAACAGGAAGGAGAGCTTTTGGCCCTCCAGGGCGGAGGGTGCGCCGGTGGCCCAAACCTTTACCCCTTCAATTCCCACCTCCAACAGGAACTCCTGGAAGGCCCGTTCATCGCTGAGGTAACGCTCCGCCTTGCCCTTCTTCACCTTATATAGCGGCGGCTGGGCGATGTAGAGATATCCTCTCTCGATCAGCTCCTTCATGTGACGGAAGAAGAAGGTCAAAAGGAGCGTGCGAATGTGGGCCCCATCGACATCGGCGTCGGTCATCAGGATGATTCGATGGTAGCGCGCCTTGAGGGGATCGAATTCATCTCCCCCGATCCCGGTCCCAATCGCCGAGATAAGGGTCCGGATCTCATGGTTACTCAGCATCCTGTCGAAACGAGCCTTCTCCACGTTCAGGATCTTGCCCTTTAGAGGGAGGATGGCCTGGGTTCGGCGATCTCTTCCCTGCTTGGCCGAACCCCCCGCGGAATCTCCCTCCACCAAGAAAAGTTCGCTGGCCGCGGGGTCCTTCTCCGCGCAGTCCGCAAGTTTGCCGGGCAAGGAATCTCCATCCAGGGCCCCCTTGCGGCGCGTCAATTCTCTTGCTTTACGGGACGCCTCTCGTGCCCGCGCGGCATCGACTGCCTTTTCCAAGATCTTGCGGGCCACGGTGGGGTTCTCTTCGAGGAATTCCCCCAGCTTCTCATTGACCACCGCCTCTACGAGCCCCTTGATCTCCATGTTGACCAGGCGCGCTTTGGTTTGGCCCTCGAATTGCGGATTGGGCAGTTTCAAGCTGATGACCGCCGTCAGCCCCTCGCGGAAATCCTCCCCGGAGATGTCCACCTTCGCCCTCTTCAAGAGGTCGTTGGCCGCCGCATAGTTATTAAGGGTACGCGTAAGGGCAGAGCGAAATCCGATCAGGTGGGTTCCGCCATCATGGGTGTGGATGTTGTTGGCGAAGGAGAATACGGTCTCCGCATACCCGTCGTTATACTGCAGGGCCACCTCAACCTCTACCGCCTCCTTCTTCTGGGAGAAGTGGATGGGCTCCCGGTGGAGGACATTCTTGTGCTTGTTCAGGAGTTCCACAAAGGAAGGGATCCCTCCCTCATAGTAAAAGACGCGTTCCTCTCCTTCGGTTCTTTCGTCAGCCAGGGAAATGTACAGGCCTTTGTTCAAGAAGGCGAGTTCCCTCAACCGGTGGGAAAGGGCATCGAGGCTGAAGCTTCGCTCGGAGAAGATTTCAGGGTCGGAGAGAAAGCAAATCTTGGTTCCCGTGGATTTGGTTTTTCCTATCTCCTCCAGCGGCCCGGTCGGCTCTCCCCTCTCGTAGCGCTGATGATAGACCTTTCCCTCTCTCTTGATCTCCATCTCCAGCCACAACGAGAGGGCATTGACCACCGACAGGCCAACCCCGTGAAGCCCCCCGGAGACCGTATAGGCCTCATTATCGAATTTTCCTCCCGCATGGAGCGTCGTGAGCACCACTTCGGCGGCTGGCCTTCCCGACTCCTGATGAATATCCACCGGGATTCCGCGACCATCGTCGTCTATCGTAATGCTCTCGTCCCGATGGATCCGAACCTTGATATTCTTGCAGTAGCCGGCCAGGGCCTCGTCGATGCTGTTGTCCACTACCTCGTAGACCAAGCGGTGGAGGCCTTCCGACCCGGTTCCCCCAATGTACATCGCGGGCCGGGTCTGGACGGCCTTCAGGCCCTCCAAAACCTTGATTTGTTCCGCTCCATAGTGTTCGCTGTTCATTGCCATCTCTTCACCCACCTGCTGCCAATTGACATGAATGAATCCATCTTTGCCTCACCCCTGCGCCACCTTCTCTGCCCGGCCCTCATGGATCCTGAAGACCTCTGCCCCCGGCAAAAGCGGCTGAACCAGGGTGAGGTCCGTGCAGGTGACCATCGCCTGACCGCCCGCCAATAGCCTTGCCGCAACCTTCCCTCTCCTCTCCTCGTCCAGTTCCGAAAAGAGGTCATCCAAAAGGACAATTGGGGGCTCGCCCCGGATCTGTTCAAGGTGGGAGAGCTCAAAGAGTTTCAAAGAGAGGGCCAAGAGGCGCTTTTCTCCCCGGGAGCTAAATCTTCGCACATCGTATCCCTCCAGTTCCACCAGGACCTCATCCCGATGCGGGCCAAAAAGTGAGAAGCCCGCCCTCATCTCTTTCTCCCAGCCTTCCCGCAGGTCTTGGAGGAGGTCAGGAGAAGGAAATGGGGCGTCCTGGGGCATCAGTGGCCGATATTTTACTGCCACCCCTTTCCTGCCCCCCAAGGAATACAGGATGGAGGGCAGCTCCCGGTTCAGCCTGGAGACGATCTGGCTCCGGCCCTGGAAAATCTTCCCCCAGGAGTCTGCCAACTGTTCATCCCAATAAGGCAACTGGGCCTTGTTTTTCAGCTTCAGCAGCCGGTTGCGCTGCATCAGGATCCGCCGCAGCCGCGCCAGTTCTTCCAGATACCCGTGGTCCTCCAGGGCGACACAGCGATCCAAGAACCTCCGGCGCAGATCATGTGCCTCCGCGACGAGGGCCAGGTCGTCCGGACAAAACATCACCGCGGGAAGCTTGTTCCAATACCTTCCTGGGTGGCTGACCCTTTTCCCCCCGACCCAGAGCACTCTCTCCTTTTCCCCCAGCCAGATTGCCAGATCTCTCTCCGCGACCCGATCCTCCATCCTCCCCTTGATAGAAAAACCGGGGGCCCCATGGCGGATCATCTCCTGGGGGCGATGACACTGTGGGGAGGAGAGAGAAGAAAGATAATAGATGGCCTCCAAGAGATTGGTCTTCCCTTGTGAGTTCTCCGCCTGCAGGAGGGCAACCCTTGCCGCGAAGGTTAAAGATGCCTCCTCGTAATTGCGGAAATTCCAGAGCCAAACCTGTTTTAGGAGCACTCGCGTTTCACAAAAAAAGGCATCAAGGATGCCTTCCGGGGATGGATCTTCGGATTAGTAATAAGACCCTGCTCTGACCTCCCTTTCGGTCTCAGATTCTCATCGGCATAATCACGCACTGGTAGGAATCTCGGCCCAGAGGCTGGAATAGGGTGGGACTCAAGCTGTCGGAAAGATACATCATCACCCGCTCCTCTTCGATGGCCCCCAAAAAATCCATCAAATACTTAGCGTTGAAGCCGATGGAGAGATCTTCCTCTTCATATTCGACATCGATTGACTCCTTTGCCTCCCCGAGATCCATGTTGGTGCAGGTCACTATCATCTGATTCTTTTTCAGCTCGATTTTGGTGGGGGCGCCTCTCTCGCCCACAATGGCGGAGGTCCTCTTTAAGGCTCCCCAGAGGTGTTCCTTATTTAGAATTACCTTTTTGTCTGCAGCTTTTGGGATGACCGCCGCGTAGTTGGGGAATTGTTCCTCGATCAGGCGGCTGATCAAGGTCGCGTGTTGGAATTGAAAGATAATCTGGGAGCCCAAAAATCGGACCACGGTGCTCTCTTCGTCGTCTCGCAACATCTTTAGAATCTCAGAGAGGGCCTTCCTGGGAATAATGGCATCCTTGGTCAATTCTCCTACGATCTCTGTTCGCGGCATTTTGACGATGGCCAAACGGTGCCCATCGGTGGCCACCATCTGCATGTCCTCCTTTATTTGGAAGAAGACCCCCGCCAAGGAATATCGGGTTTGGTCGGTCGAAACGGCGAAGATGGTCTTCAAAATCATATCCTTGAGAACCTTCTTAGGAATAGAGAAGGACTCTCCTCCCTCGAGGGCGGGCATCTGGGGAAACTCCTCTTTGGATATTCCTTTCAGGCGGAACTCTGCCCTCTCGCAGCGAATGGTCAAAAGCAGATCTTTGTCGGCGTGGATCTTTAGGGGCGAAGGTGACAGCTCCCGGAGGATGTCGTAAAACCTCTTAGCTGGTAGAGTAATTGCGCCGGGTTCTAATATCTCTGCTTCGATTGCCACCCGGATCCCTACCTCTAAATCGGTACAAAAAAGGATTATTTGGTTATCCAAAGCCTCGAGGAGTATATGAGAGAGAATAGGGAGGGTTTTTCTGGTCTCAACCACCCCTTGAGTCTGGGCGACTGCATTCAGCAAGCTATCTTTTTCAATCCGAATATGCATTCCATGCTCCTTTCGCCCTATACACTATTTCCACAGCGCTAATATCTTTCTTAATAAATATTTAAAAATTAGAAGAAGAAGTAGTGTAGTTATTAGAGAGTGGAAAAAGAGAGTAAGTATTCAGTTTCAAGACCCCGGCCTCTTAGAATAACCCGTGAATAACCAATAAAGTTATGAGATTATTTTATTGGTAATCGTTTCTACCTCTTTACGGAAGGCCTTTTCCTGAATTATCTTATTTTTCACCTTATTGCAGGCGTGGATAACTGTTGTATGATCCTTTCCCCCAAAAACCTTTCCTATTTCAGGCAAGGAGGAGTTGGTCAGTGTCCGGGCCAGATACATGGCCATCTGCCGTGGGACGACCACCGATTTATTCCGGTTTTTTGACTTCAGGTCAGAGACCTTTAAAGAGCAATGCTCGGCCACCACCTGCTGTATGTCGGAGATGGTGATCACCTTTTCATTCTTGTCCAACAACTCCTTGAGGATTTCCTGGGCGAATTCAATGTCGATCTTTCGGCCGGTAAGGGAAGAGAAGGCCACGATTCGAACCAAACAGCCCTCCAGCTCTCGGATACTCGATTTGATCTTGTTGGCGATGAAAAGGGAGACATCGTCAGGAAGGTCAATGCCCTCTGATTCGGCCTTCTTGCGGAGGATGGCCGTCTTGGTCTCCAGATCCGGGGGTTGTATATCAGCCAGGAGCCCCCACTCGAAGCGGGATCGTAGCCTCTCTTGCAGGGTCGGGATGTCTTTGGGGATGCTGTCGCTGGAGATCACGATCTGCTTGTGGGCATCGTGGAGGTCATTAAAGGTGTGGAAGAACTCCTCTTGGGTCCTCTCCTTTCCCGCGATGAATTGAATGTCATCTACTAACAAAAGATCCACACTCCGGAAACGATTTCTGAACTCGGTGACCGAGTCGTACCGGAGGGAGTTGATCAGCTCGTTCATAAACTTCTCTGAGGAGACATAGGAGACCTTCAGAGACGGGTTTCTTTCCAGCGCCCGACTCCCGATGGCATGAAGTAGGTGCGTCTTGCCCAGGCCGAAACCACCATAAATGAAAAGGGGGTTATAGGCCTTTGACGGCTCTTCGGCGACACGGAGCGAGGCGGCCCTGGCAAATTGATTGGACGAGCCCACCACAAAGCTCTCAAAGGTGTATTTGGGATTGAAGCGCGGAGAGCGGTCCTCAGGGCGGGGCCCGGTCCGCGGGCTCGTCTTCTTCTCAGGGCGAAGGTCCCCAGTCGGCCCTTCCACGGACGAGAAGGCCAGCTTCACTTTGGTGGACAGGGTCTCCTCCAGGGCCTCCTGCAGGTCCTTAGCATAGTGCTCTTCGATCCACCCTTTGAAAAAGCGGTTGGGCACCCCGATCTGTACCACCCCGGCCTCTACGGAGAGGATCTGGGCGGGGCGCAACCAGGTGTCCAAACCTTGTTTATTGACAATCTGGGCCATGCGGCCCAAGGCCTTTTCCCAGAGGTCTTCCTTTGAGGTCATCTTAGTCATCTTAAGGTTCGGGGACTCCTCTTATCCACAAGGGGCCAGACGGATAAGTCATGGAAAAAAAAGAAGCGAAAAAAGGGGCGCAAAATCTAATGAGATTGGTTATACACAGCCTTATCCACAACTGTGGATAAGGCGAAATACCTTTCGAAATTAATAGGTTGAATCTGGAGATACCCTTCCTTCCTCCCCCCCGTTAAGAAGGAGAGACGTCCAGCACTTTGCCCCAGCCGAGCCATTGGCATCTTAGCACAATCGATTGGACCAGGCAACCTGTTTTTATCCTCTGTTCCCCTCTTCTTCAGATTGGAGAGCAAGGAAAAGCGCCCGCGGCAGACCCTTCCCAATTCGCGGGGCAAAGACCCTCCGGCCCCGGGCCTTTTGTGTCTTGACAGAGTGAGGGCAACCATTTATACTACGCAGGCAATATTTGAGACAGGGGGGTACCGATTGAAAAGGACATATCAGCCAAAGAAAAGCAAGCGGCGAGCGACCTGTGGCTTTTTGAAGAGGATGAGCACCCCCAGTGGACGCAAGCTCATCAACCGAAGGAGGGCAAAGGGTCGAAAACGGTTGGCATTGAGCTAAGGGGGTCATGGCTCGATGAAGGTGAGCTCTGCCGCCGCGCGGCGCGTAAGATTTGCGCGGGAATTCAAGCGGATCTTGGCAAGGGGCAAGAGGATCAGGGGAGAGCACCTTCAGCTCTACCTTCTCCTGCAAAAGGAATCGGCAGAGACGCGCCTGGGGGTGAGCCTGAGGAGACGCCTCGGCTCGGCAGTCGCCCGAAATCGGTCGAAAAGGTTGGTTAGGGAGGCATTTCGCGTCCACCGGGGCCAGTTCCCTTCCGGGACGGATGTCATTGTGGCTGTGTCCAAAGACCTCTCCAGGATGAAACTGAAGGAAGTGGAGGAGATGCTTTCCACAATGATCGCCCGGTCTGGTCTGGCCGTCGAGGCTCAGGAGAGATAGACAAAGGACCATGGGGATCTCATCGTTAGCAAGGGAGGGGCTGTGCGGGGTGATCGGCTTTTATCAAAGGGCGGTCTCTCCCCTCTTTCCCCCTCACTGCCGATTCTACCCCACATGCTCAGAGTATGCAAGACAAGCAGTGGAGAGATATGGCGCCATCGGTGGCTCTTGCCTCGCCATTCTCCGGATCCTCAAGTGTCATCCCTTCCACCCCGGGGGCCTTGATCCTCTTGCCTGAGGGGGGCCGCCCCTTTCCCAACCCTTTCTCTTAGTTTCCGACAAGGATTGATATGGATCGAAGAACCTTAGTGGCGATTGTAATCATGGTCCTCATCTTGATGGGCTATCAATATTATATGGGGAGAAACCGGCCGGCGACGCCCCCCCCGCCCCAACGGGAGGAGTCTGCCCGTCCTGCCCCAGCCGAGAGGGAGAGGCCGCCCGGATTGACTGCCGAGAGCTGGCTCCACCCACCCCTGGCCCGAAGATCCGTTGAGGAGCAGGACATTGTGGTGGAGACAGATCTGTTGCGGGTGGTGGTCAGCAACCGGGGCGGGCAAATCAAGAGCTGGCAATTGAAGAAATACCTGGAGTCCGATGGAAAGCCGGTAGAGATCATCGGGAAGGGAACCGCCGGGGACGGTTCGGTCGCCCTGCGCACCTGGTCCGGCAACCCTGAGGCAAGCACCCAGAACTATACTGCTCATCCCCAGCAACTCCTTCTTTCCGAATCCCAACCCCAGGGGACGATCACCCTACAGTATGTGACCTCCACTGGGCTCGAGCTCACCAAGTCCCTCACCTTTTTTCAGGATGACTACAAGGTCGATGTGGAGACCAAGGCCAGGAATCTGAGCTCCCGTGCGCAGGGCCTGACTTTCGACCTGCTTTGGGGCCCCGGGATTCGAGAGAGCGGGCAGAAGGAGGACAAGGGCCTAAAGCCCCCCACCTCGGTGGTCAACGGGCAGCGCCTCCAGGACAAGTGGGAGAAGCTGGATCGGGCGGCCGAGCATGAGGGCGCAGTCTCGTGGACGGCAATTCACGATAGCTATTTCTGCGCGGCGCTCATCCCCCTGGAGAAGGGGGCCAAGGCCCGGGTGGAGAAGATGCAGGATAAAGGGCCGGTGGTGGGTCTCATCTTTCCCAAGGCGAATCTGCCTCCGGGGGAGGAGGCGAGCGAGCGCTTTTCCCTATTCGTAGGCCCCAAGGAAATCGATCGGCTCACCCGCCTCGGATTCCAGATGCGGGAGATCATCGACCTGGGCTGGTTTGATTTCCTCGCGCGCCCGGCCCTTTACCTCCTGAAGTATATCAATAAGCACCTGAAGAACTACGGGCTCGCCATCATTATCCTGACCTTCCTGGTACGAATAATCCTCTTCCCTCTAACCCAGAAGAGCTTCAAATCCATGCAGGAGATGCAGAAGGTGCAGCCGAAGATCAGTCTATTGCGGGAGAGGTTCAAGGGCGATTCCAAGAGGATGAATCAAGAGCTGATGGAGCTTTACCGGAAACACCACATCAATCCCATGGGGGGATGCCTTCCCATGGTGGTTCAAATCCCCATCTTCATTGCCCTCTACAATGCGCTCATCAACTCCGTCGAGCTCTGGAAGTCCCCGTTTGTTCTGTGGATAAAGGACCTCTCCGCCAAAGATCCCTATTATGTATTGCCGATCTTGATGGGCGCCTCTTGGTTAATTCAGCAGTGGATGACTCCTACTGTCGGAGATCCGAGGCAGGCGAAGATGATGCTCCTCATGCCCGTCGTCTTCACCTTCATGTTCCTCAATTTCCCTTCCGGGCTGGTCCTCTATTTCCTGGTGAGCAACCTTTTGGGCATTGGCCAGCAGCTTTACATCAATCGGCAGCTGAAGGTTCCCGCGAAGGCAGGAGGAAGCGGATGAGAAGCGTGGAAAAGGAGGGGAAGACCGCCGAAGAGGCCATCGAAAAGGCCCTGGAAGAGCTGGGCGTGGGGCGAGAACAGGCCCAGATCGAAATCCTTTCGGAGCCCAACCACAAGATCTTCCGGTTTCTGGCAGGGCGGGGCGTGAGAATCAGGGTGACGGTCCCGGAAGAGGATCCCCTTCTCAATGAGGCCAAAGGACTTCTGCACAGAGTCCTGGAACAGATGGGAATTCAATGCGAGGTCTCGGCGGGAAAAGGCCAGGATTGCCTGCTCCTAGAGCTGAGGAGCCAGGAGGCTGGCTTGCTTATTGGAAGGAAGGGCGAGACCCTGGACGCCCTGCAATATCTGTTGAACCGCATCCTGAACCCAGACGGCCTGAGGAGAAATCGCGTCATCCTTGATGCGGAGGGATATCGCGCCAGGAAGCGGGAAGAGACCGTCTCCTTTGCCCACCGGGCCGCCGAAAAGGCGAAATCTGCGGGGAGGGAAATCGTCCTGGTCCCGCTCGGTCCCTACGAGAGAAGGATCATCCACATAACCCTGCAAGAAGATCCCGAGGTCAATACCTTCAGCGAAGGGGAGGGTTACCTCAAAAGGGTCCATGTGGTTCCGGTAAAGGCGGCTTAGGCCATTCGGAGGAGCGGAACCAACGGGGTTGTCTCTCCCTGAGCGAGAGTTGATGAGGGTCAAGGATCGCGACACCATAGCTGCTATCTCCACTCCCATGGGAGAGGGCGGGATTGGAATCGTGCGCGCGAGCGGCCCCCTCGCCCTGGCCATTGCCGACCGGCTATTTCAATCCTCCCGCAGGACAAAGCCTTCCACCTTTCCCAGCCATACCCTCCACCAGGGGTTCATCATCGATCCAGAACGGGGAGAGAAGGTCGACGAAGTCCTACTGGCCATCATGCGATCCCCGCACTCCTACACGGCAGAAGACATCATCGAAATTAACGGGCACGGAGGCCTCGTTCCCTTGCTTCGCATCCTGGAGCTAGTCCTGGAGGAGGGCGCCCGTCTGGCCGACCCAGGCGAGTTTACCAGGCGGGCCTTCCTCAACGGGAGGATCGACTTGGCCCAGGCGGAGGCCGTATTGGAGATCGTCCGGGCCAAGAGTGAACGAGGGCTGAAGTTGGCCATGCGGCACCTCGACGGCACCCTGTCCCGAAGGATAAAGGAGCTGAGAGGGCGGCTGCTTTCCCTATCCGCGGAGGTCGAGGCGGCGATCGACTTTCCGGAGGAGGATCTGCAAATCCTCTCCGAGGCAGGGATGGAGAAAGAGATGGAGAAGGTCCTCCAGGAGCTGAGAGGGCTCACTTCGAGCTTCCAGGAGGGAAGGTTATTCCAGGAGGGGATTGTTACGGCCCTCATCGGACGCTCCAATGTGGGGAAATCGAGCCTCTTTAATGCCCTTTTGCAGAGAGAGCGGGCGATCGTAACCCCCTACCCCGGGACCACGCGGGATTCTTTGGAGGAGGTCCTCAGCCTGGAGGGTTTGCCCTTCCGGTTGATTGACACGGCAGGGATGCGCAGGGACGACTCGCGGCTGGACCTAGCAGAACAGGAGGGAGTGGAGAGGGGAAAGGCCTGGATGGAGAAGGCGGACCTCCTTCTATTGGTGATCGATGGCAGCGAGGCCTTGACGGAGCAGGATCGGGGTCTGCTCAGGGAAGTGAAGGGGCGAAAGGGCTTGCTGCTGTTAAACAAGGCGGATCTGGAGGTGCAGGTGAAGACGCGAGAATTGGCGGTCCTGGGGCCCGATCTGCCCTGCCTGAAGGTCTCCGCCCGGACCGGGGCGGGGCTAGGGCAGCTGAGGGAGGCCATGGTGGAGGCGATGAAGAAAGGGGGCCTGGACCTGACCCAGGATTTGGTGATCACCCATCTTCACCATCGGAAGGCCCTGGAGGAGGCAGAACGCGCGCTGCTGCGGGGAAAGGAAGCCCTTTCCCATGGCCTCTCTTCAGAATTTGTGGGCCTCGACTTGCGAGAGTCTGTGGATGCCTTGGGCGAAATCACCGGGGAGACGACCTCCGAGGACCTGTTGGCGGAGATCTTTTCCCGGTTCTGCATTGGCAAGTGAGGAAGAAATGGCAGAGGATGCCTATGAAGTGATTGTGGTGGGCGGTGGTCATGCGGGATGTGAGGCCGCCCTTGCCGCAGCCCGCATGGGCGCGCGCACCTTGTTGCTGGCGATCAACCTGGATCATCTGGCCCTCATGTCCTGCAATCCCGCCATTGGAGGGCTAGCCAAGGGTCATCTGGTGAGGGAGATCGATGCCCTGGGGGGGGAGATGGCCAGGGCCATCGACGCCACGGGGATCCACTTCCGGATCTTGAATACGGGCAAGGGCCCTGCAGTCCAGGCGCCCCGGGCACAGGCCGACAAACTCCGCTATCGTCTCTACCTGAAGCGGGCGTTAGAAGAACAGCCCGGCCTGGAGCTGAGGGAGGCGAGGGCAGAGAGGGTATTGATTGAAGGAGGGAGGGCGGCAGGGGTGGAGGATCATCTGGGGGTCGTTTACCGGTGCGGTGCGGTGATCCTGGCCACCGGCACCTTCCTCAACGGCCTGATCCACATCGGCTTGACCAGCTTTCCCGGGGGCAGGGCAGGGGACCCTCCCTCCATAGGCCTTTCCCAAAACCTGCGCGAGATAGGACTCCGCTTGGGGCGTCTCAAGACCGGCACCACGCCCCGCGTGGACGGCCGGAGCATCGATTTCTCCCGCTTGACTTCTCAATTAGGGGATGACCCCCCTCGACCCTTCTCTTTCCGCACAACAGGCCTCCAAGTGGAGCAGGTCCCGTGCTACCTCGCCTACACCAATCCCCGGGCCCACGAGGTCATTCGCCAGAACCTGGATCGCTCCCCCCTCTACAGCGGGAAGATCAAAGGAATCGGTCCGCGCTATTGCCCTTCCATCGAGGATAAGATCATGCGTTTTCCCCAGAGGGAGAGCCATCGGGTGTTCCTGGAGCCGGAGGGCAGGGATACCCATGAGATCTATCCCAATGGTGTCTCGACCAGCCTCCCCTTTGATGTTCAGAGGGAGATGCTGCGCCGGATTGAGGGATTAGAGGGGGTGAGGATCCTGCGTCCGGGATATGCCATCGAATATGATTTCGTCTTTCCCACCCAGCTCAAACCCACCCTGGAGACCAAGGCGGTTGCTGGGCTCTATCTGGCCGGTCAGATCAACGGGACCTCTGGTTACGAGGAGGCAGCGGCGCAAGGGCTCATGGCGGGGATCAACGCCGTCCTGAAATTGAGAAAGTCAGAACCCCTGATCTTGAGGAGGGATGAGGCCTACATCGGGGTCTTGATTGACGATCTGGTCACCAAGGGGACGCTCGAGCCCTATCGGATGTTCACCTCTCGCGCCGAATACCGGCTCTTGCTGCGCCATGACAATGCCGACCTCAGGCTGGGTGCCTACGGCCATCGACTGGGCCTTTTGGGCGGAGAGGACTTCCTGAGGTTAGAGCAGAAAAGAAATGCCATCGAGCGAGGATTGGAGAGGTTGAGGGGCAAGCGCGTGCGACGGGGAGAGGACGAGCCCCTGACCATGGCCCAAATCCTGAAGAGGCCGGGTGTGGGATGGAAGGACCTGGAGGGGCTGGACCCCGGCATAAAGGGGATAGGCCCGGAGGCGGCCGAGCAGGTGGAGATCCTCCTCAAGTACGAGGGCTACATCACTCGACAGCGGGAACAGGTGGAGAAGATGGCGCGCTGGGAAGAACGGAGGATCCCCCCCAATTTCGACTACTTGAGCCTGGACGGGTTTTCCTGGGAGGCCAGGCAGAAACTGGGGGAGGTCAGGCCCTCCTCTGTGGGTCAGGCGATGCGCATCCCCGGAATCACACCAGCAGCCATTTCGCTACTGCTTATCTATCTGGAGAGGGCGAGGAGACAGACGAGTGAGGCATAGTGGCGCCTCGTTGTGGCCCCCAGACCTGCTACGGCAGGGGGCAAGGGAGGTTGGGGTATGCCTCGATTCCAACCAAATAGAGGCCTTCTCGCTCTATGCCCAGGAGTTGCTACGCTGGAATCGCCACATGAATCTGACTGCCCTGCGGGAGGTGAAGGAGGTGATGATCAAGCACTTCCTGGGCTCCTTGGCCTTCCTCGCTGCCTTTCCCCGGGAACTTGCCCTGGAATTGGTGGATATTGGCAGCGGGGCTGGATTTCCGGGGATCCCGATCCAGATCGCCTGCCCCCAGCTTAGCATAACCCTGATTGAGGCCTCCCGAAAAAAGGTCTCCTTCCTCCGCCATATCTGTGCTTTGTTGGAGTTGCGGGGGATCGAATGCGTGCGGGCCCGGGCCGAGGATCTGGCTATCGACCCCAGATTTGGGGGAAGATTCGATGCCGCCCTGGGGCGGGCGGTGGGCAAGAGGCAGGCCTTACTGGAAGTCGCGGCCCCCCTCTTGCGACGGTCAGGAAGTTTGATCCTGTCAGGGAAGGAGGAGGAGGAGGAGGAGGAGAACTTCCCGGAGACCCCCCTCTTAAGATTCAGGGAGACCCTCCGGGTGAGGTTTCCTTCTCTCGATTTCGAAAGGAAGCTCCTAGTCTGGGAGAGGAGGAGGTAATGGGCAGTGTTCCACGTGGAACAGTGGGGTTTCTCCTTCCCCTTTGCCCCGCCCTATGTTAGAATTCAGCCCGCGAGGGAAGGATTGTAAATTGGCCAAGATCATCACCATTGCCAATCAAAAAGGGGGTGTGGGGAAGACCACCACCGCCGTCAACCTTTCGGCCTGCTTGGCGGCGGCCGAGAAGAAGACCCTCCTCGTCGATCTGGATCCGCAGGGGAATGCCACCAGCGGCATAGGAATTGCGAAGGAGAGGGCGGAGGCGAGCATTTATCATGTGCTCTTCGATCAGACCACCCTGGGCGAGGTCTTGTGCGCCACGGCCATTCCCTTCCTGGAGGCAGTGCCTGCGAATATTGAATTGATTGGGGCGGAGGTGGAGCTGGTGGGGGTTCTGGCTCGGGAGAGCCGCTTGAAGAGCCACCTGGAGCAGGTGCGGGACGGATATGATTATATCCTCATCGATTGCCCACCCTCCCTGGGATTGCTCACCATCAATGCCTTGACCGCAGCGGATTCGGTGCTCATCCCGCTGCAATGCGAGTATTATGCGCTGGAGGGGCTGAGCCAGTTGCTGCAGACGATCAAATTGGTGAAAAGGGCGCTCAACCCGGGGCTGAGAATCGAAGGGATTGTGGTCACCATGTTTGATGGGCGGGTGAATCTCTCGGCGCAGGTGCTGAAGGAGGTTCGGGAGCATTTCCCGGCGCAAGTGATGAGGACCGTGATTCCCCGAAATATTCGGTTGAGCGAGGCCCCAAGCTTCGGCAAGCCCATCATCCTTTACGACATTCGCTGTGTGGGGGCGGAGAGCTACATGAACTTGGCGAAGGAGGTGATGGAGAATGCAAAGAAAGGCACTGGGTAAAGGCCTGGGGGCATTGATCCCCTCAGGAGAAGAAGGGCCGGGGTCCGGGGTGCTGGAAGTTCCCCTGGCAGAGATCCGCCCGAATCCCTACCAACCGAGGAAGGCGTTTCCGCAGGAGAAGATGGAGGAGTTGGTGGCCTCCATTCGCGCCCGGGGCATCCTCTCTCCCGTAATCCTGCGGCGCTGGATGGATGGCTACGAATTGGTGGCCGGGGAGAGGCGTTGGCGGGCTGCCAAGGAGGCGGGCCTGAGGACCATCCCCGCCCTGGTCAAGGATGTCTCTTCCGATGAGATCTTGGAGATTGCCTTGATCGAAAACCTGCAGCGGGAGGACCTCAATCCCTTAGAGGAGGCGGAGGCCTACCAGCGGCTGACGCAAGATCACGGCTTATCACAGGAGGAGATTGCTCGCCGAGTGGGCCGGGACAGGACCTCCATCGCCAACACCCTTCGCCTGTTGCACCTGCCTGGGCAGCTCAAGGAGGACTTGGTGGGCGGGGTACTGACCATGGGGCACGCCCGGGCCATATTGAGCCTGGAGGGACAAGGCAGACAGATTCAGGCCCGGAACCTGGTGATCTCCCGGGGGCTCTCGGTAAGGGAGACTGAGAAATGGGTGCGGAGCCAAAAGGAGGGCCGCAAGGAAAAGCGCAAGGCTTTAATGCTAAACCCGCAATGGAAGGCAATCGAGAGCGACCTCCAGAAGGTCCTGGGGACGCGGGTGAAGGTGGTGAAAGGGAGAAGCAAGGGGAAGGTGGAGATCGAATTCTATTCGGAGAAGGATTTAGACCGGATCTGGCGGCTCATCTGCCGGAGATAAGAAGGGGGTGGACCATGTTGCGACTCCGGGAGGCTGCAGAGTTTCCCTTCCACGGTTCGAAGGCGGCGAGTAGATTAAGTCTTGGTGGCTCATTATGCGCGCTGCCGATTTTCGTCTTCACCGTGTTGGGTTACTTGGTCGATACCTTGAAGTCTTCAATCATCACAGCCCCGCTCTGCCTTTTGTACCTTCTCGCCGGGGGCTACGCCTTTAATGTCTTCAAGGCTGCCTTCCGCCAAGAGAGGGTCGAGTTGGCAGCCTGGGATCACTGGGGAGACCTCTTTTCCAAGGGGTTCTTTGTCTTCCTCATCGAATTGGGCTACGGCCTCCCCCCCCTCCTGCTGGTGGCCGTAGGGATAGGTGTGCTCTACCGGGGAGGGTGGTGGCTTTTTGCCGGGATGCTCCTCTTGATGATCGGAATGCTTGCCTTCCTCCTGGTTGGCTTCTTCTTCCCCATGGGGATTGCCCAGTACCTTCGCTGGCAGAGGATCGAGGCTGCCTTTCACATCCCCTCCCTTTGGGGTGCCATTCGCCATGTCCTGGTGGAGTATGTATCCCTGTTCCTGCTCTCCCTTTTGGTCCTGTTGGCCTTCGGCTTCGTCGCCACCATCCCCTTTTTGGGGCCCGTGCTGGCCAGCTTTCTCAGCTTCTACCCCATGGTGGTGCTGGCGAAGCTCTTTGGGGAGATGTGCGGAAGGTGAAAGGCGGTGGGCGCCCTTGGACACTTCCCCTGACGCCCTTGCAGGGCGGACCCTACCTCACGATTGAGCCTTCCATGCCGTAAACCCTTACCAACCCGTTGGCAATGAGTGACGGAGAGGGCCGAATCTCCCCGCAGGAGGAGTCTGGCCTCAAGCAGCCGCAGCTTCGTCCGCTGGGGCGGAGCGCTTGCGCGTCAGGCGGGAGGCGAGGATACCAACCTCATAGAGAAGACAAAGAGGGATCGCCATAAGGCTCTGGTTGAAGATATCCGGCGTGGGGGTGAGGATGGCCGCCACAATAAAATTGACCAGGATGGCATATTTGCGGTTCCGCGCGAGGAACTCTGGGGTCAGGAATCCCAGGCGGGTGGCCAACACCATGGCCAGGGGTAGCTCGAAGATGAGGCCGAAAGCGAGCAAGAACTTGATGCAGAAGTCCATGTAGTTTCCTATGGAGAGCATGGGACGGAGGTGTTCGGTCTTATAGGTCAAGAGAAACTGGAGGGCGAAGGGGAGGACGACGAAGAGACAGAAGGCCGCGCCCGCCAGGAATAAGAGGGTGGATAGGAAAACGAAGGGAACGGCATAGCGTTTTTCCTTGGGGAGAAGGCCGGGCGCCACAAACTTCCAGATCTGATAAAAGAGAAAGGGGAGCACCAGGAATAGGGCGGCAAAGAAGGCCAATTTCATGTGCATCCAGAAGGCCTCGGCCGGAGATAGAAAAACCAGGGATGGCGCATCCGAACTTGGGGGAAAGGTCAGAAAGGGATACCTCTTGATAAAGACCAAATGTCGACTCAGGGGTTGCATGAGGAACCCGAGGATCGATTCCGAAAAATTGAAACAGAGGACGAACCCGATCCCTACCGCCACCAGGGAGAGGATGAGCCGCTTGCGCAGCTCCTCCAGGTGTCCGAAGAAGGGCAGCTTGCTATCAGGTTCAGATGGCATGATCTTTTTTCTCCTCTTCCTGCGTGGTCGCAACGGGGGAAGGGGCAGCCGCTTTGCGGTCAGCATCCTCCGCGCCCTTGGAGTCGATGAGGGAAAAGGGGAGGCGGGTTAACTCTGTCGTCTGTTTCTCCACTTCCTTGAACTCCGAGGCGATCTCCTCCTTTATCTCCTCGGTGGCCCTTTTGAACTCCGCCAGGCCACGCCCCAAGGCCTTGCCCAGCTCGGGCAGTTTCTTGGGCCCAAAGACCAGAAGGGCCACGATGAAGATGACAATCAACTCCGGGATACCGATTCCAAACATAACCTCCCCCTCGTCCTGGTTCTATTGGTATTGATGGGCTTCCTCGAGCTGTCGCTTGCCGCACCGGTCTCCCCAGCGAGCGATGATCTCCCCTTCGATGAGGACCTCTACGATCTCACAGGCGTTGGGGCAATCGGGACACTCAAAGCTGGAGGTCCAACTCTCCTTCCTGCTGATCTCAAAACCCCTGAACCGAGTATGGCCATTCGGACAGGGCCGGTCTTTAGCCAACAAAGCGGCCCCAATGGCCCCCATGACATGATAGTGCGGCGGCACGATGACATCGAGGGAGAGGGATTTTTTTAGGGCATTGCGGATACCCTGGTTGGCTGCCACCCCTCCTTGGAATACCACCGGGGGCAGGATCTCCTTTCCTTTGGCCACATTGCTCAGATAGTTGCGCACCAGGGCATCGCAAAGGCCGGCGATAATGTCGGGGAGGGAATACCCCATTTGCTGCTTGTGGATCATATCCGACTCTGCGAATACGGTGCACCTTCCGGCGATGTGGGCGGCCGATTGGGCGCGCAGGGCGTAGGATCCAAACTCTTCAATGGGAATCCCCAACCGGGCGGCCTGCTGATCCAGAAAGGATCCAGTCCCGGCAGCACAGATGGTGTTCATAGCGAAGTCAACCGCTGCCCCGGCCCGAACGATAATCACCTTGCTATCCTGTCCTCCGATCTCCACGATCGTCTGTACTGCTGGAAGGAAACGCAAGGCCGCAGCCGCGTGGGAGGTAATCTCATTCTTGATGATATCGGCTCCCACCATAGCCCCTGCCAGTTGCCGTCCGCTGCCCGTAGTGGCCACTCCCGCAATGCGGGATTGCGATGGCAGGGCATGTCCGATTTCCTGCAACCCCTCCTGCAGGGTACGGATGGGCTGCCCGCGGGTGCGGAGATAAACAAATTCCAGCACCCGGCCGGCCTCTTCCATGAGGGCGATATTGGTGCTGACCGATCCGACATCGATGCCCAAAAATAGCTTCATCAGCAGCGAAGGGCTCCCTCGCCCTCCCGGACTTGATACATGAAGGCCTCCAGTCGGGTCTGGGAATGGGCCTCGTCAAGCCCATCGTAGGCCAGGCTGAGAAATGGAATTTGACGCAGATCCTCCCTCAGCCTCTTGGAGATGGCGGTGACAATGGTCCCGGGCATGCAGGTAAAAGGCATGACCGCAATCAGTCCGGAGAGGCCTCTCTGCGCGAAATCGATCGATTTGCCCACGGAAAGGATAGCTTCTCCCTCAAAGGAAGGATCCAAATAGGGGCTGGCCCACCTCAACAGGTCCTCGGTCGAGGGCTCCTGCAGGTTTCTCAAAACCCCTTCGAAGATGGAAGATAGCCGGTGCTCATCCCTCTTTTGTACCCCATCCTGCAGCCACATCAGGAGAAGCTCAGTCCACCTGCCCTGCCGGCGAAGATCCCTCTTGCAGATGGCATTGGTGTATAAGATCCACTCCATGATCGGGGCGACCCGAACCTCAGCCCCTAACTGCTCAATCCTCCTCACCAGGTGGTTGTTGCTAAAACGGTGGGCCCGCAGAAAAATCTCTCCCACAACGCCTACGATGGGCTTTTGCCCCCCGGTCCCTTTGGGGATTAGCAAGAAGGCCTCCCGCGCTGCCATAAGTGCGGCCTCGGGGCCCTGGCCCCGGGAGATCGCCCGACAGACCCCTGTTAGGGCCTCTCGATAGACCCGATCCGCCTCTCCTGAATTGGCCTCATAGGGGCGGGACTCCCGGCACAACTTCTCCAAAAGGTCAACCGCCACCACCCCTTTCCAGGCATGGCGACGGAAAGAGGTGCCCAGCGTCGTGTAGGAGTTTTTGGAGTCGGGGGAGATGAAGGCCACCTCCCCACAGCCCAACTTCCTCAAAACGGATTCATGGAAGGTGGCATATTGACCAAAGCGACAGGGGCCGTTGGCCGAGGGCATGAAGAAGGCGGAGCGAGGCGGATCGAAGTCCTTCTCTCCCACCTTCTTGAGGAGATCGCCCAGGGTAACGATGCAGGGGAAGCACTCCCGGCCCGAGGTATACTTCCGGGCCAGATTCACCGCGTCAAAATCCGTCTCTGGCAGGACCTCGCTCTTCAGACCTCGGCCAGCGAAGGCAGCCTGGAGGGCGAAGGCGTGATCCGACATGTAGGGGAAATAGATGGTGCGGGAGGAGAGATCTTCGGCCCGGTGCCTGACCCTGGGAGCAGAGGGGACGCTACGCAGGGGGGCATTGCGGATGCTATCGAGGAAGGCCTCGCAGCGGGTGATAATCCCGGCGTCGGCGGAATGCTCGTCGATCTCCAGTTGGAGGAAGGGCTTTCCTGCCAGTCGCTCTTCGAAGAAATGGCTGATGAAGGAATCGGGCCCACAGGCGAAATTGGTGATGTAGACCGGAAAGAGGCGGGGATCCTGGGCGATGGCCTCGGTGGCGCCCAGGATGCGCTGTCCATACCGCCAATACATCTGAGGAAATTCCTGAGAGGCCTTGAAGTCCGTCCGGGGGAGGAAATCCAGGGGAAGGGCGAGGACGCCTAAATCCCTCAGCTTGGCCGGGAGGTCGAGATTGATCCCCGAGTCATGGCCGTTGTAAGACCGACTGATGACCACTAAGGCCAATTCCTTTGGGGAGAGTCCGGAAAGCACCTCTTTCCCCCTCCTCTCCATCTGCAGTTGGAATTCCTCCCAGGCTACAAAGGCAGCCTCCAGGGCCCGGTCGAGTTGCCGCTCCTGGAATTGCAGGGCCTCTCCCACGGAAAGCAGGGACTCGCGGAGGGCCTTGCGGCCTCGCAAGAACTCCAGAGGGGGACAGAGCAGGCGAACCCCTCGCTCCCTCAGGTTGAGTGACGATTCGATGAGGTAGGGAATGGTTTGGATATAGGGACAGGCAAAGGCCTGTTCCATCTGAGGGTCCTCGCAGGGAAGGCTGATGATGCTGGGCAAGAAGATCTGGTCTATCCCCTTTTTCAGCAGGTTGAGGACGTGGCCATGGGCCACCTTGACCGGAAAACAGGTCTCGGCAACAACATCCTCCACTGCCTGGTGTATGATGCCTTTGTTGGTAGGGTCGGAGAGGACGAGCTCACAGCCCAACTCCCAGAAGAAGGCCTTCCAGAAGGGATAAAGGTCATAGAAGGAAAGGAGGGCTCGAGGAAATCCGATGCGGAGTGCCCCCGTGAGGCTGCCTCCCGTGCCCGGGGGGTAGGGGGCCATCATCAGGGCCTCCCGCTCCGCGAAGAGGTCGGGGTGGCCCGTTGGCCGCTTCCCTTCGTCCACCTCGTACTTGTCGCAGCGGGAACCATAATAAAGGGGCTTTTCTCCCTCCAGGCTCACCCGGTTGATCTCACATTGGTTGGAACAGGCGTTGCAGCGGAACGAATCCAGTGTGTACGGTCGCCTCCCGAGATCGAACCCTTTGAATTTGCTGGAGGTAACCCCCGCGTCCATCGCCAGGAGGGCCGCCCCGATGGCGCCCGTGACATCGTGATCAGGGGGAACAAAGATCTCCTTTCCCAACACCTTCTCAAAGGCGGCCACCACCGCTTGATTGGCGGCCACCCCTCCCTGGAAGAAGATTTGGCTTCCAACGCGGCGATCCCCCACCACTTTGTTCAAATAGTTGTGGACGATGGAGTAGCTCAACCCGGCCACCAGATCCTCCCGGCTCACCCCTTTTTGCAGGAGGTTGACCAGGTCGGTTTCCATGAATACCGTGCACCTTTCCCCCAGGGGGGCAGGGCGGCGGGCGGCGAAGGCGGTCTGCCCGAACTCTTCTTCAATGCGGAGGTTAAGCCTCTCGGCCTGCTCTTCCAAGAAGGAACCGGTGCCCGCGGCGCAGACCTTGTTCATCTCGAAATCGACCACCACTCCTCCCTGCAGGGAGATATATTTTGAGTCCTGGCCTCCGATCTCGAAGATCGTATCTACGGCAGGATCGATCTCCACCGCTGCCCGGGCCTGGGCGCTGATTTCGTTCTTCACCAGATCAGCCCCGATGAAATCCCCAATCATATAGCGGCCCGATCCGGTGGTGGTGGCGCCGACCACCAGCACCCTGTCCTTCACCTCCTGTCCCACTTCAAAGAGCCCCCGCCGCACCGCCTCAATGGGGCGGCCTCCGGTCATCAGGTAACGGCGCGCCAGCGGCCTTCCCTGATCGTCCAGCACGACCACATTGGTGCTGATCGAGCCGACGTCCACACCCAGGTAGCCCCTGATCTTGGTCGAAGGGGAGAAACCGGGAGAGGCTGCCTCCCGCGCCCACCTCGAATCCCGCCTGGGCGGAGTCAGGGGCTCATAGGCGGAATAGTCCTCCTCTCGCCTGTCTCCCAGACGGGCCAGGGCCTGATGCCATCTCTGCGGCCCTCCATCCGTAAAGGAGGAGTTTTCGGCGGCAACCAGAGCTGCACCGATTGCCCCCATAGAGGCGTGACGAGGAGGGACAATCAGCTCTCCGCGCTGCAGTTCCAGAACATCCTCGAAGGCGACCACCATCCCTTGATTGGCGGCAACTCCGCCCAGAAAGGAGATTGGAGGGCGCATCCTCTTGCCCTGAGCGATACCGCTTTTGAAGTTCCTGGCCACGGCGTAGCAGAGGGCTGCCACGATATCGTAGTCGGGGGTGGCCACCTGCTGCAAATGGATCATGTCCGACTTCGCAAAGACGCTGCAACGCCCGGCGATCCGAGGAGGGTCCTTGGAATTCAAGGCCAGGAGGCCAAATTGACCCTCGATGGAGAGACCCAGACGATGGGCCTGCTGATCCAGAAAGGAACCGGTGCCCGCCGCGCAGATGGTGTTCATGGCAAAATCCACCAGGCGGCTGCCCCGCTGTCGATTCGGCTCAACACAGATCAGCTTGGAGTCCTCTCCCCCCATCTCGATGATGGTCAAGACCTGGGGCTGAAACCGGGAGGCGGCCTTGCATTGCGCTACGATCTCATTAACATAAAGGGCAGATAAGGCCGGGGAAACCAGCATTCCCCCGGATCCCGTAACCCCGGCGGCGGCGATCCGGGAAAGCCACCCCTTTTGCTCCAAGTCCCCGATGACCTGCACCACAACCTCCACTGGCCTTCCCCGATGGCGGATATATCGCTCCTCAATGACCTCATGCCTCCCATCGAGGAGGATGAAGTTGACGCTGACCGAGCCCAAGTCGAGACCCATGATCCATGGTGCGGAGTGTGGCATCTCTTGCTGGAGCCGCTCTCCGACAAGCGGAGTGGGGTTGACGAAAAGGGTTTTTTCGATCATTGGCTACGCTCGCGAAATCAAGGGTTGACCACGACAAATGCACCCACCGTGCATTTCACCGCAGAATAAGGCTCCCCCAAGCAAAGCTCCAGGGAGGGGGCCGGTCCCGTATCTCCATTACCACAGGATGGAGGGCATTTCAAGGGCGATTTCCCGGTGCAGGGCGGTCGGGGCGCCCCGGAGGAAACATTTCCGCCTTCACCTTGGTGATCCTTTTCCTGTCCACATGAACGACGCTGAACTTCCAGTCTTGATACTGGACGCTCTCTCCCCCCTGGGGGATCCTCTGGAGCTGGGCCAACATAAAGCCCGCCAGAGTCTCGAATTCAGGGGATTCAGGAAAGGGAAGCCCATAACGGCTTTGGAGATCGTGGATGGAGAGGTGGGCGTCAATGAGCAACGAGCCGTCGCGCGATCTCTCCACCCCCGCCTCCAATGGCTCATATTCATCGTGAATCTCTCCCACCAGCTCCTCAATCAGGTCTTCGATGGTAATCAGCCCCTCCACGCTGCCATATTCATTGATGATCATGGCCATGTGGAGCCTCCGACGGAGAAGTTCGGGGAGGAGGTCGGAGATCATCTTGGTCTCCGGGACAAAATGGGCGGGACGGAGCAATTCAGCAACGACGATGGGCTTCTTTTCCGCCAGCAGGCGCAGGACATCCTTGCTATTCAGAATCCCTCGGACATCATCCAAATCCCTGCCATAGATGGGGAGCCGGGAGAAGCCGGTCTCCAGGATCTTCCTCAAGATCTCCGAGGGAGTTGAGGTCATAGGCAGGGCCTGAATGCGAGGCCGGGGGACCATGACCTCCTTCGCCGAGGTATCGGTGAATTCGAAAACGGAGTGGATCAACTGCTGCTCCGCCTGACCAAAAACCCCCTTTTCCATGCCTTCCCGAACCATCATCTTGACCTCCTCCTCTGAGACCAGAGGGGCCTCCAGGCGGGTTCTCAGTCCCAGGGCCTTCAGCACCAGCCGATTGGAGGAGGTGAGGACCTTAACGAAAGGGGAGGCGATCTTGGAAAAGAGGTCGATGGGACGAGCCACCCAGAGGGCGACCTTCTCTGAGTGCTTGAGGGCCAGGGACTTGGGCACCAATTCCCCCAGGACCAGAGTGAAGTAGGTGATCACCAGGACCACCAGGAGGAGGGAGAGGAACTCGCTGGCCGAGCTGATCTGCCGCAGGGGGGTCCGCTCCAGGAGAGGCTTGAGCAATTCGATGGCAACGGCCCCGCCAATGGCTGAGGCCAAAGAGCCGATCAGGGTGATGCCCAACTGAACCGCAGCCAGGTAGCGGTCTGGGTCATTCTGTAGCTGATAAACCAACCTGCCTGCTTCATCTCCCGTCTCCGCCTTGTGCCGCATCCGGCTCCTCCGAGCAGAGAGCAGGGAAATCTCTGCGGCCGAAAAAAACCCATTGGCCAAGATCAGCAGGAAGATAAAGAGGGCCTCGAATGCGACATCTCGAATCGTCATACCCCACCACTCCTCCGGGGAGCCATCATAGGCCCTTGGCCGATGGATAGCCCTTGATCTTCATGCGCCTTCTCTCCCGGTAAGCCTTGGTGAGATAGAGGGCAGCCAGATAAAAGCCCCCCGCAGCCAGGAGAGAGAGGAGGATGTTTCCCAAAAGGTAGACATGGAGCCCAGTCCCCAAGCCCTTAAGCAGAAGGGCCCACCCCTCCCTGGTGGTGAGATCGATTAAGCTGAGGTTGGCGGAGAAGGCCTGGAACATTCGCAGGGTGCGATGCCAGTCCCGATTGGCCAGGAAGGCCCCCAGCACCGAGCTCGTCGTCCAAAAGAAAGGCGCGGTAAAAGGGTTCATAATGAAGCTACCCAGGATCGCCGCGGCCTTATTGAATTTGAAGAGGATCGCCAGGGCCAAGGCGATGATAATCCCCAGGCCAAAGGTGGGGAATATCCCCAGGAAGACCCCTACCGCCAAGCCCCAGGCCACCTTGTGCGGGGAATCGTTGATCCGCACTAGCCGGATGTAGCTGTATCTCAGCCAGCGAGAGATACGGGAACGGAGGGCCGAGGCACTCCCCCGTTTTGTCGTCCTGTCAGCGGAGGAAGAACACATAGGTTAGGTAGGAGATGTAAAAGAGGCCCCCCACCAGGAGGACCTGGGAGGGGAGCTTCTTCTTGGTCAACATGGTGGCCAATACGATGACGGAAGAGGCCAGGGCGAAGCTGAGGTTCAGCATCTCGGTATGGCCCAGTTTCCATTCAGTAAAGAAAAGGCCAATCGACACCGGGATCATCGATTGGAAGACCATGGCCCCGGTGACATTGGCCAGGGCCAGGGTGTCCTGCCGCCTGATCGTCCAGGTAATGGAGTTGTATTTCTCCGGGAGCTCGGTGGCAATGGGCGCGATGAGCAGGGACATGATGAGGAGGGAGAAACCCAGCGACGCGGAGATGCCGGAGATGGCCCCCACAAAGATCTTCGCCCCCAGGATGATCCCGACCAACCCGGTCAACAACTGCAGGGCGATACAAATTCCATTGCAGGGCATGCGCAGGAACTTGCCGAAATAGAAGAGTTCGCAGTATTCCTCCCCCTCCTGCCCTTCGTGTTTGAGCGAGACCTTGACATAGAAGGCGTAGAGGAGCAGTAGGATCACGCCGGCTACGTAGTTGAGGGTGCGGTTTCCGATGAGGGAGACGATGAAGACGAAGGAGATGATGGGGACAAAGAACTTCAACTCAAAGGTCATGGCCTTCAAATCCACATCCATCGTCAGGCTTTTGCGTCTGCCCGTCCAGTTCAGGATCTGCATGGTGAGGCCTAAGAGGAAAAAGGCGAGGGTGCAGAGCATGAAGGGGGCCCCTAAGATGGCGCCGATTCCGATCTCCTCCCCTTCATGTCCCTTGCCGAAGATCAGGGCCAAAATGGGGATCATGGTCTCCGGCATGGCGGTGCCTACTGCTGCCAGAAGGGAGCCGGCAGCGGCATGGGACATCCCAAACTTGTTTCCTACATGCTCCACGGCATTGGCGAAGAGCTCACAGCTCAACAAGATAATGGCCATCGAAAACAGCAACTCTACCACCAGAATGAACATTCAGACCCCCCCCCTTTTTGATTTTGCGAACCACCCCCCCCAGTTGGCCTCTGCCAACCATGCCTTACATCTCTCGAAATGAGGAAACC
>Ga0315285_10000464_pt1 | contig 42158 bp, 28 predicted proteins | sample YL17G09_36_MG_FD_203698 | JGI IMG/M metagenome (GOLD analysis project Ga0315285, IMG submission 203698) | Sediment microbial communities from Yellowstone Lake, YNP, Wyoming, USA - YL17G09_36 | ecosystem: Environmental > Aquatic > Freshwater > Lake > Sediment | place: USA: Wyoming | collected...
GACGCTCCGAACAAATCGCATCCAACTATTTACAGAGCAGCGAACAAAAACTGCCGCCGTTCGGTATCTAACAAAATCCGGCTGGGAAAATAGAAATACATTGCCCTTTCAGAGCTATTGTACTAACATTGGCGCAAGGAGTGCACATTGTGGCGTCGGTATGCTTTTACTTTCAGGTTCATCAGCCCTGCAGGCTCAGGCACTACACCATCTTCCACCAGGACAGCAATTACTTCGACGACTCCAAAAACGAGGAAGTCTGCAAGAAAGTAGCCAATAAATGCTACCTGCCGACAAATCTGCTGCTGCTGGATCTGATCAAGAAATACCGGGGCAGGTTTAAGGTCGCCTTTAGCATAACAGGCATATTGCTGGAGCAGCTGCAATCGTACTCGCAGGAGGTTCTATCCAGCTTTCAGGAGCTGGCGGCGACCGGCTGTGTAGAGTTTCTCGCGGAGACCTACCACCATAGCTTGAGCTTTCTATATTCGGTGGATGAATTCATCGAGCAAATTGAATCTCACAAGCAAGCTGTCCAGAGGTTTTTTGGCCAGACGCCCCGCATTTTCAGAAACACCGAGCTTATCTACAATAATAATTTGCCCCCTCTGATTGAGCGGCTGGGCTGCTTCGACGCGATACTGGCAGAAGGAGCAGATTATATCCTGGGCTACAGAAGTCCGAACTTCGTCTACCGTCCGCCCAATTCGCAGAGGCTTAAGCTTCTGCTTAAGAATTACCACCTCAGTGATGACATAGCATTTAGGTTTTCCAATCGCGGCTGGAACGAGTGGCCTCTCAGGGCCGACAAGTTTGCCAGTTGGGTCAACGCCGTCAACGGCAACGGCTATGTGGTCAACCTCTTTATGGATTACGAGACCTTTGGCGAACACCAATGGGAAGATACGGGCATTTTCAATTTCATGCGGCAGCTGCCGGAGGAAATCTTCAAACACCCCGACAACGATTTCAAGACTCCTTCCGAGGTGGTTGCCGCATACGATGCGGTCGGTGTGTTCGATGCGCCTTACACCATAAGCTGGGCGGATATCGAAAGAGACCTTTCAGCCTGGCAGGGAAATGCAATGCAGCAAAGTGCCGCTACCGAACTTTACAAGCTCGAAAGTAAGGTTAAGGCGACAAAAGATGAACGGATACTTGCGGACTGGAGAAAGCTGCAAACCTCGGATCACTTTTATTATATGTGCACAAAGTGGTTTTCGGATGGGGACGTTCACAAATACTTCAATCCTTATGATTCGCCCTACGAGGCGTATATGAACTTTATGAACGCACTGGATGATCTGAATTCTCGGTGCAATCGAGTTCTTCGGCTCGCCTCGGCGAAGGCCGAAGCCGGAGCGGGGCAAAAAGAGCAGGAATCTGCCCGTATTCCGATTATGGAGACGCCGCCAAGCCAGTCCGCCGTACATACAGCGGTCGAGGAGCAGGCCAGACCCCTGCCTCGGATTCCCGCGAAGCGGGGTTCCTCGCAGGGGCAAGCCCGCCATACGACCGACGGGCAACCCTCCGCCCGCCAGTGCGGGGATCAGGCCGACCAGCCCGCTGCCCCGCGGCCAGCGCAGCGAGCTGCTGACGGCGTCTGGCAAAGCACTTAACCACCCCCTAAACCTGCGGTAAAACCGCAGGCTAAATATTTAGCCCCGCGTTTCACGCGGTGTCTTGGCACAGTTATGACCAACGCATACTGGGAACACTATTCGCATCCGGCTGATATAGGGATTCGCGGCTTTGGGCCAAGTAAAGAAGAGGCCTTCGCCCAGGCTGCTCTGGCTTTGACGGCCATCATCGCCGACCTTAAAACGGTAGAGCCAAAAGAAGAGGTCAAGATTAGCTGCCAAGAACAGGACGATGAATTGCTTTTTGTAAGCTGGCTAAATGCCTTAATTTACGAAATGGCGACGCGGCAAATGCTCTTCAGTCGATTCGACGTCAGCATCGACAGCGAACACCTTTTGGGAAAGGCGTTCGGCGAAAAGATTGATGTCAAAAAGCACAGTCCTGTCGTGGAAGTAAAAGCCGCCACGTACACCGACCTGAAAGTCGGGCAGGACAAAAACGGAGATTGGGTGGTACAATGTGTGGTTGACGTGTAGTTCGGGAGAAGAGCAGAAATTGAAAGGGACTTAACCGCAGAGAACGCCGAGCAACGGAGGACGGAGGACGGAGGACGGAGGACGGAGAACGGACTGGCGTCTTGTGTTTTCTGTCTTCTGTCCTCTGTCTTCAGATTTTGTTGCGCGGTCTCGGCGGTGAGAATTGAAAGAAGATGCAAAATGTATGCGGATAAGCTAAAAAGACATTCCGAGTGTCAGTGGCAGATCGAGCCATTCGATACGATGCGTGTGCCGGTGATTATCTTCGCCGATCAGAAACTTATCAGGGATATGGACGAGAAGGTTTTTGAGCAGGCGGTAAATGTCGCCAAGCTGCCCGGCATAGTAAAGGCCTCTTACGCGATGCCCGATGCTCACTGGGGCTACGGCTTTCCCATAGGCGGCGTGGCAGGTTTCGACGCCGAGCAAGGCGGCGTAGTCTCAGCAGGGGGCGTGGGCTTCGATATATCGTGCGGCGTGCGGGCGCTACGGACAGGGCTTACCGTGGGTGACATCGAGCCTCAAAAAAATAGACTTGCGGATTTGTTGGCCCGGCGAATACCCGCCGGCGTCGGCAGCAGAGGAAAGCTCAAGCTCTCCAGGCGGGAAATGGACGATATGCTGGTGGGGGGCGCCCAGTGGGCGGTCGAGCGAGGCTTCGGAACCACGGCAGACTTCGAACATACCGAGGAACATGGGCGCATGACGGGCGCTGAGCCAAGATACGTCTCCGACCAGGCAAAAAAACGCCAGGAGGAGGAAGTCGGCACACTTGGTTCGGGCAACCACTACCTGGAAGTGCAAAAAGTCACTGAAATCTATGACGCCGCCTGTGCGGAAGCGTTCGGCTTGCATCACGATGACATCCTGGTGAGCATCCACTGCGGCTCGCGAGGACTTGGCCATCAAATCGGCACGGATTTTCTGAGCAGAATGGTCAAAGAGGCGAGAAGCCTGGGCATAGAACTCCCTGAAAAAGAGCTTGCCTGTGCGCCGATCAAATCTGAGCTTGGCCGGCAATACATAGGCGCGATGAACTGTGGAATGAATTGTGCCATAGCCAATCGCCAGGTTCTGACACATTTAATCAGGCAGGTCTTCGCCGAAATCTGGCCCAAAAGCAATCTGGCACTGCTGTACGATGTCTCTCACAATACCTGCAAGCTCGAAGAGCACGTTGTGGATGGAAAAGCCAGAAAATTGTATGTGCACCGCAAAGGCGCCACTCGTGCCTTTGGCCCCGGCCATCCGCTGCTGCCGGCTGATTTGAAAGCAGTGGGCCAGCCGGTTCTAATCGGCGGAACTATGGGGACTGCTTCATACGTACTGGTCGGCACAGAAGAAAATATGTCACTTTCTCTTGGCTCTTGCTGCCACGGCGCAGGAAGAGCGATGAGCCGAACCCAGGCGGCAAAAAAATGGCAGGGAAGAGACGTTATAAGGACACTTGCCGAGGCGGGCATTATCATCCGCGGGGCGTCCATCCGCGGCGTTGCTGAAGAAGCCCCCGGCGCATACAAAGATGTCAATGAGGTGGTTGATGCCACCGACAAGGCCGAATTAGCCAAGAAAGTGGCCAAGCTCGAGCCTATGGTTTGCGTTAAAGGGTAGTATATGCAACCATTTTTCAGCCGAAAGGCAATCATGATGCCAAACCGTTTATCCACAGTGCTCCTTGGCGTATGTGTCTTCCTGCTGCTCGCCGGTCAGGTTGCTACCGCCGATGAACCGCTGGCAAGAATCACCGTCGAGGCAGGAAAGCACACCCGAATCGATACCCCTGTGTTTATTGCGCTTGATGGCATAAGGTACAGTGAATTAGCGTTGTATGAGATCAAGGGCTCTAAGCGTACTGGCGTTGCCAAACAGATCGAGCGTGGTAATCCGCCGCTCTTATGGTGGATAATGTATGGCACCACGCCGGCAGGCGGCAAACGTATCTATGAGCTTGTAGAAGGCCGATCCTTCGTAGAAAGGTCCGTGCTCATTCTAACCGAAAAGAATGATTCTTTTTTAGAAATTCAGACAAGGGGAAGCAAAATCCTCAGATATAACCACGCTCCTGTGCCGCCACCCGAAGGCGAGAGTCCGCTTTTTACCCGAAGTGCATTCATTCATCCCTTGTGGTCGCCGAGCGGCGACGTACTCACCAACATTCATCCGCCCGACCACATCCATCATCTGGGAATTTGGATGCCCTGGACGCACACTAAATTCCAGGGCAAAGACGTAGATTTCTGGAACCTTAAAGAAGGCCAGGGAACGGTCCGCTTTGTCAAATTCTTGAACACGACCAACGGTCAGGGTCCTGTTTATGGGGGTTTTCAGGCGGAGCACGACCATGTGGCTCTAAAGACCGACCAGGGCGAAAAGGTAGTGCTTAAAGAAGTCTGGGATGTTCGCGTATTCAATGTCGGTGGGCCGGAGGAAGGCTACTGGCTGCTGGATTTTATCTCCACACAACGCTGTGTGGCTGATAGTCCGCTTTATCAGATTGAATATCACTATGGCGGCTTCGGTTTCCGCGCCGCCGCCGAATGGAAAGGTGAAAACGCCGCGTATCTAACCAGCGAAGGCAAGACTCGCAAGGATGGGCACGGAACCCGTGCCCGGTGGTGTGATACGTCGGGCGCTATCAACGGCAAATGGGCAGGCGTTACGCACATGAGCCATCCGGACAATTTCCGCCATCCTGAGCCGATGCGTATTTGGCCCGAGTTTGAGAATAACGTTTTCTTCAACTGGGCGCCTTCGCAATTGGGTGACTGGGTGATGGAGCCCGGCAAAGACTACATCTTCCGCTATCGGCTTTACGTGCACGAGGGCAAAGTCAACGTCGCCGATTCCGAGCGGGTCTGGCAGGATTTTGGTGAGCCGCCAAAAGTTACTCTGGATGTCGCCCCGTGGGCCGAAACCACTGTGCTTTTCGACGGCAAGGACTTTGCCCACTGGACGCAGGCAAATGGCCAGCCTGTAAAGTGGCAAATTGTCGATGGTGCGATGAGGGACCCCGCCCTGCGGGAAGCCAAAATCGTGCCCGGGAGCGGCAGCATTGTTACAAAGCAGGAATTCCGGGATTTCAAGCTGCATATTGAGTTTAAGACCCCGCAATTGGCTGCAAACGTCAAAGGCCAGGCCCGCGGCAATAGCGGCGTATATCTGCAGCGGCGCTACGAAATTCAAATTCTGGATTCTTTTGGTCTGCCGCCCAAAGACAATGAATGCGGGTCGCTGTACACGGTAAAAGCCCCGGACAAAAACGTCTGCAAACAGCCGGGCGAATGGCAGAGCTACGACATTACATTTCACGCCGCCCGATTCGAGGGGCAGGGCAAAAATGCCAAAAAAGTCAAGAATGCGCGCATTACAGTGTGGCAGAACGGCGTCCTAATACATAGTGACGTGGAGATACCGAACAAAACCGGCGCCGGGCAGCCGGAAGGCCCTGAGCCTGGCCCTATTCTTCTTCAGGAGCACGGCAGCGAAGTGATGTTCCGCAATATCCGGATTGTCCCTCTCGATGAGGAGCAAGGGTAGCGATTTGGGTTCCCGTCAAGCAGGGTCCCAACCCCGCAACAAGTCGCGGGGCTAAATATTTAGCCCCCAAATTTATTTGGGGGTTTTCTTGATGAGGGTAAGTATGAAAAGTAAGAAAACACCCACAGGCGGTCGGCTGTCCCGCCGGCAGTTTCTGCAGACCTCAGCCGCCGCAGTGAGCGCCGCTGTGGCACTGCCGGGCATTGTTCCTTCTTCTGTCTTTGGGGCGAATTCGCCCAGCGAGAAAATTGTGCTGGGCTTTATCGGCACGGGCGGACGAGGCGGGGCGCTTCTATCGAATTTTATGGGCCTGGCCGACGCCCAGGTCGTTGCGGTGTGCGATCCCAAGCGGCCTCAGCGCGAGGGTGCGCAAAAGACAGTGGACGACCACTACGGCAAGAAGGTGTGCACCGCATATAACGATTTCCGTGAGCTTTGCGCGCGTCGTGACATAGACGCGGTGGTAGTCGCTTCCACAGACCACTGGCATGTGCTGCACGCGCTGGAGGCGGTGCGGGCGGGGAAAGACGTCTATTGTGAAAAGCCGCTCGGCATGAGCGTCGAGCAAGGACAGGTGCTGCGCGAAGAAGTGAATCGATACGGGCGGGTGTTTCAGTTCGGCACGCAGGAGCGGTCCAGCCGAAACTCTCGCTTTGCCTGCGAGATGGTTCGCAGCGGACGCATCGGCAAGGTTCACAAAATCACCGTTGCCTCGCGGTACAGCGAGGCCTCGGACAACTATCCGCCGATGCCCGTGCCGGATTGGCTTGATTACGACCTCTGGCTGGGACCGGCGCCCTGGGCGCCGTACACCGCAAACAGGGTCAATAATAGTCACTGGTTCCATATTAGCGACTATGCGCTGGGATTTATAGCCGGCTGCGGAATTCATACCATTGACCTGGCCACCTGGGGCAACGGCACGGACCTTACAGGCCCGGTAGAAGTTGAGGGTACAGGCGAATTTCCACGCGACGGGCTGTGTAATTGCGCGACGGCCTGGGACGTGAATCTCAAATTTGCCAATGGCGTGCTGATGAACTTTACCGACGGCAAAAAGAATCCGCTGGGCGTTCGGTTTGAGGGAGCGGACGGCTGGGTGTTTGTTAAGGAAGAGCATCTGGGCGGCACGGTAGATGCACAGCCCAAAGAGTTGCTGCGAAAAGAAATCGGCCCGGATGAAGTGCATCTACCCGTGAGCAATCACCACCAGCAAAATTTCCTGGATTGTGTCAAGAGCCGAGCCAGGACGGTCGCGCCGGTCGAAGCAGCGGTGCGGTCGGATACACTGTGCCAATTGAGTGACATTGCGATGCGGCTGGCAAGAAAGCTCCGATGGGACCCCGACAAGGAGCAATTCATTGGCGATGAGCAGGCCAACCGTATGCTCAAACGCCCCATGTGCAGCCCCTGGCGGCTCTAAATTGATTAAGGAGGTAGATATGAAAAGTGCAGCGAGGTTCTTGGCTGTCATAGTGACAATGATACCAATTTGCCGGCTCGGCGCTGCTGAACAGGCAGAGACGCTTCGTCTTGAAGTCGCGGCGCCGAAGGCTGACTGTCTTGATGTCCCGCTTTGCGCTGTTATTGAGCTGCCCAAATCTTTAGCCGATGTGCCCGCTGACCAAATTGCCGTCACACTCAGGCAGACCAGTCGAGACAGCTCGCGCATATATGGCAACCTAACGCCGGGTCAGCTTATAAAGACAAACCCGGGGAAAGCGGAATTGTGGTGGATAGCGCCGTCGTTAAGAAAAGCAGATGGCCAGACCGCCTGGACCGCCGTTATCAAGCGAGCAGAAAAACCCGTCAAAGAGGTTTTCTCATGGCAGGATAACAAGGGCGAATATCTGGATTTGCTTTTCGACGCCCGCAAGGTCACTCGCTATATGTACGCCTACGATACGTCAAGCGAGCAGCGCCGTTTTGAAACCTATAAACCTTTTCTTCACGTTTTTGACGTCCAGGGCGAAAATCTGTTGACCAATGGGCCGGACGGCGTGCATCCGTACCTAAAGGATAAAATTCTGTATCCGCACCATCGCGGCATCTTCATCGGTTGGAGTCGGCTGAACTGTGAAGGTAAACAATATGATTTCTGGGGTATGGGAGGCGGCGCCGCCCAGGTGCATCAGAAATTTTTGGAACTTGTGGCCGGGCCGGTCCTGGCAAGATCAAAAGCGCTTATTCACTGGAACGATAAAGATGGTGAGCCTATTATTGCTGAGCAGCGGCAAACCACGGTTTTCCGCCAGGCTGACCCTACGGTTCTGCTGATGGAATTTCGCGCCGAGTTGAAAGCCGTCGCAGGTGACGTAAATCTGGGTGGCGATCCGGAGCACGCCGGCTTTCACTATCGAGCGCATAATGATGTTGCCTCCGGCGGCAGCGAAGTTAAGGCGACTTATCTATTTCATAATGATGCAGTCGACCCGAAGAAGGATAAAGACCTGCCCTGGGCGGCGATGTCGTATCGGCTGAACAACCAGCAGTCCTGTGTGCTGCACATGAATCATCCGAGTAATCCCAGGCCTACCATTTATTCGGCTTATCGGGACTATGGGCGGTTCGGTGCGTTCTTCGCGCACACAATCAAGTCGGGCGAAAGTCTGCAATTGTGCTATCGAATATGGATTGTCGGCGGCGAGATGCCTGCCCGAGAGCGGTTTGCGGGCAAGTGCTCGGTGTTTGTTGATTGCCCGGAAGTCGAGGCTGTCCAGGTCCGGCCCGGCCGGGTTCGATCTTAGCAAATTTGCGGGGAATTTGGGTTGCGTGTGGGTTATTGCAGCTTATAATAAATGTTTTTACCGGCCCCGGCAGGGGATGGTCTTATTGTGGTTATATGTAAGTCTTTCTGGAGGAAACAGTTACAAAGCTAAGGAGAATGGAAATGGCTAGACCTGTAACACTTTTTACTGGACAGTGGGCGGATTTGCCTCTGGAAGTGTTGGCGGAAAAAGCGGCAAGCTGGGGCTATGACGGCCTGGAATTAGCCTGCTGGGGAGACCACTTCGAGGTGGACAAAGCCCTCAAAGACGACAACTACTGCAAGGCTAAGCGCGAGCTTCTGAAAAAGCATGGGCTGCAAGTGTTCGCCATTTCGACGCATCTGGTTGGCCAGGCGGTTTGCGACAACATAGATGAGCGTCATAAGGCGATTCTGCCGCCGGATGTTTGGGGCGACGGCGACCCGGAGGGCGTCCGCAAGCGCGCAGCCAAAGGCGTTGTGCAGGCCGCCAAGGCCGCCAAGAAGCTCGGCGTAAAAGTCGTCAATGGCTTCACCGGCAGCTCGATCTGGCACGCAGTTTATTCGTTTCCGCCGGCGCCGCCGCAAATGATCCAGGCTGGTTACGAGGATTTCGCCAGGCGCTGGACGCCGATTCTGGATGCATTCAAGGCTGAGGGCGTGAGGTTCGCGCTGGAAGTGCACCCGACCGAAATTGCCTTTGACATTGCCTCAGCCAAGCGTGCTCTGGAAGCAATCAAGGGCCACAAGTCGTTTGGATTCAACTATGACCCCAGCCATCTTGGCTATCAGGGCGTCGATTACGTCAAGTTCATCCGTACCTTCCCGGGCCGCATCTTCCATACTCACATGAAGGACGTTTGGTGGAGGCACGGCGACGGCACGGTGGGCGTGTTTGGCGGCCATACCAATTTCGGAGACCCACGCCGCTACTGGGACTTCCGCTCGCTGGGCCACGGCGACATCAACTTCGAGGAAATTATCGTTGCCCTTAACGATGTGGGCTATCAGGGTCCGCTTTCGGTCGAGTGGGAAGACAGCCGAATGGACCGTGAGCACGGCGCCAAAGAGGCTTGTGAGTTCGTTAAAAAGGTGGACTTTAAGAGCTCCGGCGTCCGTTTCGATGCGGCGTTTGAAAAGTAAAACCACAGATTGCACAGATTTGCTTCTTTCTGTAATCTGTGGAATCGGCGGTATTAAAAATAAAAAATCAATCCGCCATCCGCCTGGCGGATAAAAACTGTGGAAGCCCGCCGTGCCGGGCCGACCTGCTGAATTTTGCATTTTGCTCTTTGATAGCGGCGAAAACCACAGATTACACCGACTTCATTTCTAACAGTGAAAATCCGTGTAATCCGTGGTTGAATAAATTATTTGATTTCTTTCGAAGGGAAATTATGTGAGGAACGGCAACAATAGTATCGGTCGGCGGCAGTTCCTTAAGGGCTTAGCCCGCACCGCTGCGACGGCAGTAGGATTCCCGTATATTGTCAGCGCCGCGGCTTTAGGCAAAAGTGGCAGTGTCGCTGCCGGCGAACGGATTACCATGGGCTGCATCGGCGTGGGCTGGCAGGGAACAAGCAATATGAATTCCTTTCTCAGCGAGAAGGACTGCCGGATTGTCGCGGTTTGTGACGCGGACAAAAACCATCTGCAAGACGCGGTCAACCAGATCAACAGCCACTATAAAAATAAGGGCTGCGCTGCCTATCATGATTTCCGCGAGCTTCTGGCACGCGAGGATATTGATGCGGTTTCTATTGGTTTGCCCGATCATTGGCACGCCATTCCGGCTGTAGAAGCTGCCACTTCCGGCAAGGATATTTTCGGCGAGAAACCCCTGTCGCACAATCTGGCCGAAGGCCGGGCAATCTGCAACGCGGTGGCTCGCTACAGGCGGGTATGGCAAACCGGCAGTTGGCAAAGGTCGCTGGAGAATTTCCGCTTTGCCTGCGAGCTGGTGCGCAACGGCCGCATCGGCAAGGTGCACACCGTCCAGGTGGGCTTGCCCGCCGGGCACACCGATTTTGCCGGCACTAAGGGCCAGGAACAGTTCGGTCCACCGCCCGGCGAATTGGATTACGAGCTCTGGCTGGGCCCCGCTCCATACGCGCCTTACTGCCCCGCCCGGGTGCACAAAAATTGGCGCTGGCATTTAGATTACGGCGGCGGACAACTGATGGACTGGGTGGGCCACCACGTTGACATCGCTCATTGGGGTCTCGGATTTGACTACGCCGGCCCTTATGAGATCGAAGGCGTCGGCGAATATCCCAAAGACGGCTTGTGGAACACCGCCGCCAAGTACCGCATCACGGCAAAATATCCTGACGGCGTCACCATGATTATCGCCGGCGGACATAGTGACATCCGCAGCGGCACTAAGTGGGTCGGGCAGGACGGCTGGGTCTGGGTCGACCGCGGCGGAATAGATGCCGGCCCCAAAAAGCTGCTCGAAGATAAGATTGGACCCAACGAGACTCACCTTTTCAAATCGCCCGGGCATTGGCGTAACTTTTTGGATTGCGTTAAGAGCCGCGCGACCACGTTGGCGCCCTGTGAGGTTGGCCACCGCTCGGCGACGCCGGGCCATTTAGGCCAGATCGCGATGCTTCTGGGGCGTAAGATTCGCTTTAACCCCGATACGGAAGAGATCCTGGGCGATGAGACCGCCGCGAGAATGCTCAGTAGGCCAATGCGCAGCCCGTGGCACCTGTGAAATTGACTATTGATAATTGACTATTTTGCTGCGAGGGAGGTCAGCGTATGAGAAAAGAACGGATTAGCCGGCGTAAGTTTCTACAAAAGGCGGCAACTATCGCCGGCAGCGCAGTTGCACTGCCGTATTTTGTTCCCTGCTCGGCTCTCGGCCAGAAGGGAAAGGCTCCGCCCAGTGATCGCATTACGCTGGGCTTTATTGGTTCGGGCAAGCAAAGTCAACACTTGATACCTTCTTTTTTGAATTCACCGGGCGCCCAGGTCCTGGCCATCTGTGACGTGGATAGGCTGAAGCTGGAGCGCTGGGCAAAAATAGTCGAGGATTTCTATGCCCAAAAGTCCAGCCAGCCGTACAAAGGCTGCCAAGCCTACGGGAATTTCCGCGACCTGATTGCACGAGAAGATATTGACGCTGTGGTTATTGCCACGCCCGATCACTGGCACGCCATTATGGTTATCGAGGCGGCCCAGGCCGGCAAAGATATCTACTGCGAGAAGCCTCTCTCGCAAAAAATCGCCGAGGCCCGGGCGATGGTAAATGCGATCAGGCGATACGGGCGGGTTTTCCAGACCGGCAGTATGCAGCGCTCAGACAACCGTTTCCGCTTTGCCTGCGAGCTGGTTCGCAACGGCTATATCGGCGAAATAAAAACGGTAACGGTCGGCGTTGGCGGGCCGCCGGAGGATAAACCCTTGCCGGCTGAGCCGGTGCCGGATTACCTCGATTGGGATATGTGGGTTGGCCCAGCTCCGTGGAGGCCATACAACCGGGACCTGTCCCCGCATATTAGCGTCGACGTCTTTCCTAATTGGCGCTATCACAGCGACTTTGGCGGCGGCGGAATGACCGACTGGGGGGCGCATCATTTCGACATCGCCCAGTGGGGCCTGGGTATGGATGAGACCGGGCCGGCGGAAATTATTCCGCCCGATGGTAAGGGCTACAAGGTATTAACCTATAAATACGCCAACGGCGTCATAATGACTCGCGACAATGCCAATGGCATTTTATTTACCGGCGCCGAAGGCAAGGTCGAGGTCAATCGCGGATACCTGCGCACCTGGCCGGAGAGTCTCAAGGACCAGCAAATTCGTCCCGAGCAAATCCATCTTTACGACAGCAATAACCACTGCGTTGACTGGCTGGATGCGATTCGCAAACGCACCAAGCCTATTTGTGATATAGAGACCGGCTGCCGGTCGGTGACAGTCTGTCACCTGGGCAACATCGCTTACAAGCTGAAACGCCCGCTGAAGTGGGACCCGAATCGCGAAGTTTTCGTGGCCGACGATGAGGCCAATCGGCTGCTCTCGCGGCCTTATCGTAGTCCGTGGTATTTGTAGAGTGCTATGAATTTTTAGACACGGATTTACACGGATTCACACTGTTAGAAAGCAAGTCCGTGAAATCTGTGAAATCTGTGGTGAAAAACGACATGAAATCTGTGGTTTTTTCCTTTATAGGGAGATATGACTATGTTTGCGAAAAATAATATTGGCCCCTTCCCGCAGGGTGGGGTCCCTCGGCGTGAGTTTCTAAAACGTGCCGCTGCCGGGGCTGCCGGGCTGGCGGGATTTCCGTATCTTGTCCCTTCACCTGCGCTTGGCAAAGAAGGAAGCGTCGCCGCGAGCGAGCGGATCGTAATGGGCTGCATCGGCGTCGGCGGGCAGGGCACGGGTAACATGCGCGGCTTTCTGGGCAAGAAGGAGGTCCAGGTGGTCGCGGTCTGCGATGTGGATAAGAAACAGCGCGACCAGGCCAAAAAGATTGTAGATGACAGGTACAAGAATAGCGACTGCAAGACGTATGTGGATTTCCGCGAAGTGATCGACCGCAAGGATATTGATGCATTATCGCTGGCGATGCCCGATCACTGGCATTCGATTCCGGTGGTCATGGCTGCCCGAGCCGGAAAGGATATGTACGGCGAAAAACCGCTGGCCCGAACGATTTACGAGGGCCAGGTGATGCGTGACGCGGTCAATCGCTATGGGCGAATCTGGCAGACGGGTAGCTGGCAGCGATCGGTGCGTGATTTCCATCGGGCGTGCGAGCTTGTCCGCAACGGGCGAATCGGCAAGGTGCATACGGTGGAGGTGGGACTGCCCACGGGCGGCGGCACCGGCAATCGCCCGGTTCAGCCCGTGCCCGAGGGCGTCGACTGGGATTTCTGGCTTGGGCCTGCGCCCTGGGCGCCGTTCAGGGGCGTGATGCACTGGGACTGGCGCTGGATGATGGACTATTCCGGCGGGCAGCTTACCGACTGGGCGGGACACCACATAGATATCGCACACTGGGGGCTGGGGCTTGACTTGACCGGACCCGTGGAGATTGAAGGAAAAGGCGTTTATCCGAAGGATGGCATTTTCGATGTCCCGACAGAATATAAGTTCACGTGCAAATACGCCGACGGCCTGACGATGATTGTGGCCAACGACCGCCAGCAGCCTAAGGGCATGGGCGCCGTCTGGTACGGCGAAAATGGCTGGATTCACGTCGATCGCGGCAGGTTCCAGGCCAGCTCGGACAAAATTTTGCAGGAGGTCATTGGTCCAAACGAAATCAGATTGTATCAGAGCAATGACCACGAGCAGAACTTTGTGGATTGTGTCAAGAGCCGCGAAAAGACTATTGCGCCCATTGAGGTGGCGCATCGCTCGATAAGCGTGGGGCTTTTGGGCGAAATCGCTATGCTGCTTGGGCGAAAACTGCGATGGGACCCTGATAAGGAGCAGTTTGTCAACGACGACACGGCAAACCGGATGCTGCGGCGTCCGATGCGCAGCCCGTGGCACTTATGAGAAGGAAAAGACACGGATTAACACGGATTAACACTGTGTAATCTGTGAAATCTGTGGTTAAAATTGATGATTGATAATCAAAACAGAAAGGATCAAAAATGAGTAAAAGGTCAAAAGCTATCAGCACCGGATTGCTCATTGTGTGGTGCTTGTCGTTGGCTGCAAACGTTTCGTGTGCGGCGGTATCGGCGGACGAGATACAAAAGATGGAGCAGGCGATGCCGGCAAAACCTACGCGCCCGCCCGAAAAGCCGCGGAAAATACTGGTGTTCAACCTATGCAACGGCTTTAAGCACAGCTCAATTCCGTACTGGGATAAAGCTCTTGAAATTATGGGCAAAAAAACCGGGGCGTTTCAAGTCGAAATCAGTAACGATATGTCCGCGTTCAGCGCCGAGAACCTGGCGAAATTCGATGCGGTCTGCTTCAATAATACGACTCAGTTGAAGTTCAACCAGTCCCAGCGAGAGAGCTTGATGAATTTTGTCAAGGGCGGCAAGGGCATCATCGGCATTCACGCCGCCACGGACAATTTCAACGACTGGCCCGATGCGGCAAAAATGATGGGCGGACAATTTTCCGGCCATCCCTGGGGCGGCGGCGAAACCTGGGCGATAAAGATCGATGAGCCAAGCCACCCGCTCACCGCGGCATTTAAGGGCAAGGGCTTCAAAGTCAAGGATGAGATCTACCGCACGGCGGCACCGTTCTATTCGCGCGCGGAACAGCTTGTCCTGATGAGCCTGGATATGACCGACGAGGCCACTCGCAAACAGGCCGAGAAGCCCAGCGATGCGGATACGGGCATTACCTGGGTCAAGACCTTTGAAAAAGGACGGGTTTTCTACTGCTCGCTGGGTCACAACAACGACCTTACCTGGGACCCTGCGATATTGCAGCATTATCTCGCGGGCATTCAATTCGCCTTGGGCGATTATAAAGTTGATACAAAACCAAAGGCCCCCGCTTCGGGGCAGGGCACATCTACTGTTATTTCTGGAAAGGGGTCAGAAATGGATGAACTACTTGCGAAAGTCAAGACGTATGATTGGGGTCAGAGCCGCCTGCCGCTGACCGAGGTAAGCGACAAGATTCGTGAGGCTTACGGCGAACCTGCGAAATTGAAAGAAATTGAAAAGAGCCTCATAGCCGTGCTGGCCTCCGATGCGACCTACGCCGGCAAACAGTTCGTCTGCCGGGAATTGAGCATTATCGGGACCGAGCAGTCTGTTCCTACTTTGGCTAAGATGTTGACCGACGAGAAACTCTCCGACATGGCAAGGTACGCGCTGGAGCGGATACCGGGCGCCGCCGTTGACGCTGCTTTGCGGGAGGCTATGGCAAAAACCGGCGGCAAAGTCAAGGTCGGCATAATCAACTCGCTGGGCGAACGGCGTGACGCCAAGGCCGCTGCCGCTCTATCCAAGCTGGTCGGTGACTCGGACGAGATGGTTGCCTGTGCCGCGGTTGCCGCTCTGGGCAAGATCGGCGGCGCCGAGGCCACCGAAGCGATGGCTAAGGCAAAGGGCGCCGCGTCCGGGAGGCTGCGAATGGCTGTTTTGGATGCCTATCTAAAGTGCGCCGACAAGCTCGCCGCCGAGGGCAAGAAGAAAGAAGCCAACGTCATCTACAAAGAGCTGTATGAGCCGGATATGCCTGCGGCCATCCGGACGGCGGCGCTGCGAGGCATGGTTGGCGCGACAGGCGGCGGCGAAAAGAAACAGCCGACAAAGTAACGCGTATTCGAGTGAGTAGTAACCGCAGAGAACGCCGAGAGCGCTGAGATTTAGAATAAAGAGGATTTTTCTCTGCGACCTCTGCGACCTCAGCGGTAAAAAAGAACCAGTATCTGGGGTAGTTGCTATGAATCACTGGTTGAGAAACCTCTGTGCTGTGCTGGTGCTGTTGTTGTGTGCTGTTGCGTTCGGGCAGCAAGAGGCGATTGATATTGTCATCGATGCCCTCAAGAGCAACGACCCGGCCATGCAGGCCGGGGCTATAGCTCTGGTAAGGGACATACCGGGGCGAGAAATAACGGAAGCTCTGGCTAAGCACCTTCCGAATCTTCCAGCCGCAGGACAGGTACAACTGCTCTCGGCGTTTGCAGATCGTGCAGATGCGGCTGCTTTGCCGGCTGTAATCAAAGCTTCTGACTCCGCCGACGAGTCGGTGCGGATAGCGGCGCTAAAGGCAGTAGGCCAGTTAGGGGACGCATCGAGCGTCTCGCTGCTATCGGGCAGAGCGGCACAGACCAGCGGAGAAGAACAAAAGGCTGCCCGTGAAAGCCTGTATCGGCTGCGCGGCCAACAGGTCGACCAGGCAATTCTGGCGGCAATCCCCTCTACCCGGGGCGATGTGAAAATTGAGCTAATTCAAAGTGTCGGTGAGCGTAACGCCGTATCCGGCATACCAGTTTTGTTGGAGACCGCGAAAGATGCCGATAGTAAGGTTCAACGAGAATCGTTCAAGGTCTTAAAGACGGTTGCTGACGCAAAGTTCTTGCCCGCTCTGGTCGAGCTTCTGATAAAGACAAAGAGCCAATCTGTGCGCGGAGAGGCCGAGAAGACCGTAGCGGCTGTTGCCCACAAAATCGAACAAAAAGATCGCCAGGCGGAAGCGGTCTTGGCTGCACTTGCGCAGGTTGTAGATGCCGAAGCTCGGTGCTCGCTGCTGAGTGTGCTGGGCAGAATCGGCGACAATAGTGCCCTGCCGGAGCTTCGTAAAGCTCTTGCTGATGACGATGCGAAAATTCAGGACGCTGCGATTCGTGCGCTATCCGATTGGCCGAACCCCGCCCCCGTGGACGACCTGCTGAAGGCGGCAAAGACTTCCGATAACCAGGTTCACCGGATTCTTGCGCTGAGAGGTTTTGTCCGCCTGCTTGGGCTTGAAACCGGCCGCCCGGCGGAAGAAATGATTGAGCTGTATCAGCAGGCAATGAAATTAGCACCGGATGTGCCGGAGAAAAGAAAAGTCCTTTCAGGCCTGGCGAATACAAAGTCACTTGCCGCTCTGGAGATGGCTGCGACTTGTTTGCAGGATAGTGCCCTGCAGCAGGAAGCGGAAGTTGCCGTCGTCAAAATCGCTGAAGGTATCTACGGCAGCTATCCTGAGAAGACAAAAGAAGTGCTCGGCAAGGTTATGCAAACTTCCAAGAGCGATTCGCTGCGGGAGCAGGCGCAGAACGTAATAAATCAAATTGGGCGATTCGAGGATTACATTACTGCCTGGCAGGTTTCCGGTCCATACACACAGCAGGGGGCAGACGGAACACAGCTTTTCGATGTCGCCTTTGCTCCGGAAAAACCTGACCCGCCTTCGGCGGACTGGCAAATTATGCCCGCCGGCACTAACCAAGATAGGCCGTGGCTGATGGAGCTTGACCGGGCGTTGGGCGGCGACAATCGGGCGGCATATCTGCGTACAAACGTGTGGTCCGACAAAAGCCGGAAAGTTTTGCTGGAGCTGGGCAGCGATGACGGGATAAAGGTTTGGCTAAATGGCCAGGTTGTTCATGCCAATAATGCGACGCGACCTGCCGGTCCCGGACAAGACAAGGTCGAGGTAACTTTGAAGCAGGGCTGGAATCCGTTGCTGTTAAAAGTAACGCAAGGAGGCGGCGAGTGGGCTGTTTGTGCCCGCATTCGCCAGTTAGACGGCAGCAAGGCAGAAGGACTGAATTTCCAGGCGGAAAAATAGAACCTGCGGTAAAACCGCAAAATACAACCCCGCAATAAATTGCGGGGCTAAATATTTAGTTCTGCGTACAGGAGAAAAAGTAATGGTTCACGAATTAAGAAAGAAAAGCAGTGTGGGCCGCTCTATTATTTTGGCCAGGGCGAGTAAAGCTGCGAGATTGGTTTTGAGCTTGGTCATATTTGCGGTCTTGGCCGGCTGTGAGACCGGCGAAAAAAACGCCCCGCAGGACCGCCTCGTGCCGGCAGACGCGGGGGCAGGGCAGCCGACCCAGCCCGCTGCTAAGGCGGTTGAAAGTGTCGATCCCTTTATGGGCGACTGGCAGGGCCAGTGGGAGTTGGATGATGGAAGTGATTCAGGACCCCTCGCGGCACAGGTAATAGCCTTGGGCAAAGGCCAATACCAGGCCCGCCTGCTTAAGAGTTTTGATATGCGTGTCGACCCGTACATAGTTCTTGAGGGCGGGCGGGAAGATAGCAAGGTTCGACTCTCAGGACATTCAACGTTGAAAAACGACGCTGTGGACCTCGATGCTCAGGCAGTCATCGAAGCCGACAAATTCACCGGCACATTAAAAGGACGGGAGGAGGGCAACGGTCAAGAGCATCCGGGAAAGCTCTCATTAAGCAGAGCCATTCGCCTTTCGCCCACATTAGGGGCAAAGCCGCCGCGCGGTGCGGTTGTACTATTCGATGGCAAGAACTTCGACCAGTGGAGGCCTGCGGAGAAAAAACCAAGTCAGGATTCGGTGCAATGGAAACTTGCCGATGGTGCTATGGAAGTTAAGCCGGGCACTGGTTCAATAATAACCAAAAAGGAATTTACTGATCTGAAGGTGCATCTGGAATTTCGCACGCCGTTTATGCCCGAAGCCCGCGGCCAGGGACGCGGCAACAGCGGCGTTTATTTGCAGGGCCGCTACGAAGTCCAGATTCTGGATAGTTATGGTCTGGAAGGATTGGACAATGAATGCGGCGGAATCTATCAGGTGGCCGCTCCTCTTGTAAATATGTGTGCGCCGCCGATGCAGTGGCAGACTTATGATATTACCTTCCGTGCGCCGCGGTTCGACCAGGCCGGCAATAAAAAAAGCGACCCCTGCTTGACCGTGATTCACAACGGCGTGAAAATACACGACCAAGTGAATGTGCCGGGGTCGACAACCGCTGCTCTGGGTGGTAACGCGACTAAGCCCGGCGGCATATATCTGCAGGATCACGGTAATACCGTGCAATTCCGAAATATCTGGCTGGTCGAGCTGCCCGAAAAATAGGTTTCGTATTAACCGGTCACATTTGAAAGCGGGCACTATAGTTTTTGAATGTAATGATCGGAAAATATAGAAGCTGTTGTGTTAATATTGTGAAGGAATGGAGATATGGAAAACGAGAAAAAGACCCTTAAACAGCAGGACAGAACGATTAGCCGGCGAGATTTTATGGGCGGCGCTGCGGCAGCGGCAATGGCGTTTACGATTGTGCCCCGGCACGTGCTGGGCGGCCCGCGAAATGTCCCGCCCAGCGAAAAGCTAAATATAGCTAGTATCGGCGCCGGCGGCATGGGGGCAGGCAACACAAACGCCTGTCGCGGCGAGAATATCGTGGCGCTTTGTGACGTGGACGATGAGCGGGCAAAGGAAACTTATGATAGGTTTCCTAATGCAAAAAAATGGAAAGATTTTCGCAAGATGCTGGATGAGCAAAAGGACATCGATGCGGTGATCGTGGCTACGCCGGACCACATCCATACCGTAGCTGCGATGGCAGCGATGCAGCGGGGTAAGCACGTGTACGTGCAAAAGCCTTTGACCCGAACCGTCTGGGAGGCCCGTATGCTGACCGAGGCGGCCCGTAAGTACAAAGTGGCCAGCCAAATGGGCAACCAGGGACATTCGGGCGAGGGAGTTCGCCTGATATGCGAATGGATCTGGGATGGCGCTATCGGCCCGGTGCGGGAGGTGAACGCCTGGACCAACCGGCCTATTTGGCCCCAGGGGATCGATCGGCCCAAAGAAACGCAGCCCGTGCCTAAAACACTGGACTGGGATTTGTGGCTTGGGCCTTCACCGTCGCGGCCGTACCATTCCTGCTACGCACCATTTAACTGGCGCGGCTGGTGGGACTTTGGAGGTGGGGCGTTAGCCGATATGGCCTGTCACTTGCTTGACCCGGTATTCTCGGCGCTTAAGCTGGGCTATCCCAGCAGCGTTGAGGCCTGCGCGACCAAGGTGAACAACGAGACCTTCCCGTTGGCTTCTATAGTGCGTCTTGAATTTCCTGCCCGCGGCGATATGCCCCCGCTGAAGCTGAACTGGTACGACGGCGGAATGAAGCCGCCTCGGCCCGAAGAATTAGAGCTCGGCCGAAAGATGACCAGCGTTGTCTTTATCGGCGACAAAGGCAAACTAATGTGCGGCGAATACGGCGACAATCCGCGGCTGATACCGGAAACCAAAATGCAGGAATACAAGCGCCCGCCGAAAACCCTGCCCAGGGTAGAAGGCAGTCACGAACAGAACTGGATTAGGGCCTGCAAGGGCGGTGAGCCGGCTTGCTCGAACTTCGATTACTCCGGGCCATTCACAGAGGCCGTTGTGATGGGTAACCTTGCTCTCCGTCGCCTGGACCAGAAGCTGCTGTGGGACGGCGAGAATATGAAGGTCACCAACGACGAAAAAGCCAACGAGTATGTCCGGCCTACTTACCGCGAGGGATGGGCCTGGTAAGCGGCGTTTTTTGGAGGCGCCAAACGTTGGGTTATGCATTTGGTGCCTCCATTTGTTATATTGGATTAACCGCAGAGCACGCTGAGAGCGCCGAGACGAAGAATATGAAGGGCGTTTTCTCTGCGGTCTCTGCCCCCCGCTTGCGCGGGGGTAAACTCGTGCCTGCGAAAGCAGGCAGCAGTGCCGGCAGCGGTAAAAAAGGAGGACTGCTATGCAGAAGCAGAACAAGACTGCCAAACAGCAGAAAAGTCTCGCTATTTCGCGGCGCGAGCTTATGGGCAGCGTAGCCGCGGCGGCAGCATTTACTATTGTGCCGCGCCGCGTCCTGGCGCGCTCAGGCCAATCACCGCCCAGCGAAAAGCTCAATATTGCGGGCATCGGCATCGGCGGGCGCGGCGCCGGCGACCTCGGTGAGGTCGGCAGCGAAAACATTGTCGCACTTTGTGATGTCGATGAAGAGTACGCTGCCGGTGTGTTCAAGCAATACCCCAAGGCCAAGAAGTACCGTGACTTCCGTGTGATGCTGGACAAAGAGGGCAAGAACATCGACGCGGTGATAGTCGCCACGCCGGACCACACCCACGCGGTTATCGCGATGACGGCCATCAAGATGGGAAAGCACGTTTACTGCGAGAAGCCGCTGACCCACTCAATCTGGGAGGCTCGCCAGCTTACGGAGGCCGCCCGTGCGGCTAAAGTCGCCACACAGTTGGGCAACCAGGGACAGGCATCCGAAGCGACACGGCTGGTATGCGAGTTTATCCGGGCAGGCGCCATCGGGCAGGTGCGGGAGGTCCATTCCTGGTGCAATAGATACATTTCACCTCGCGGCATAGACCGGCCGAAGGAAACGCCGCCCGTGCCCGAAACGCTGGACTGGGACCTTTGGCTCGGCCCCACTAAGTGGCGTCCGTACCATCCTTGCTACCATCCGTTTGCTTGGCGCGGCTGGTGGGACTTTGGAACGGGCGTATTAGGTGACATCGGCTGTCATCAGGTCGACCCGATTTTCCGCGCCTTGAAGTTGGGATACCCGATAAGCGTCGAGGCTTGCTGCAGCGGCGTCAACGACGAAACCGCGCCTCTGGCATCAATCATTCGCTATGAATTTGGTGCTCGCGGTGATTTGCCGGCGGTAACTTTGACCTGGTACGATGGCGGCTTAATGCCCCCCAGGCCGGCAGAGCTTGAAGATGGGCGTCGTTTTGGGGACGCCGACGATAACCTGTGTGTTGGTGATAAGGGCAAAATGCTTGGCCACCGGCTTATTCCGGAGTCAAAGAGCAAAGAATTCGGCAAGCCGCCGGAAGTTCTTGCCCGCTCGCCAGGGCATCACAAAGAGTGGATATCAGCCTGCAAGGGCGGCAAAGCCGCCGGCTCAAATTTCGATTGGGCAGGACCGCTGACCGAGGTAGTCTTGCTCGGCAATATTGCCATCCGAATGAGCCAGAAGCTCTATGAAACCGGCCTTAAGCTGTATTACGACGGGCCTAATATGAAGATTACCAATCTGCCGGAGGCCAACAAGTACATCCGTTGCGAGTATCGTGAAGGTTGGACATTGTAAGATTATACCTTGGATTAACCGCAGAGCACGCTGAGAGCGCCGAGACGAAGAATATAAAGGGCGTTTTCTCTGCGGTCTCCGCGCTCTCAGCGGTAAAGGGGATTAAACAGTGGGCAAGAAAAAAATGTCGCGTCGAGACTTTATGGGGGCTGCTGCGGCAGTTGCAGCGTTTACGCTCGTACCCAGGCACAGTCTTGGAGGTCAAGGCCAAACGCCGCCCAGCGAAAAGCTCAATATAGCGGCCATCGGCATCGGCGGCCGCGGGGCGGATGTCCTGCGCGGCGTCGAAAGCCAGAATATCGTCGCTCTGTGCGATGTGGACTGGAGACACGCAGCGGGTACTTTTAAGCGATACCCCAACGCCAAAAAATACCGCGATTTCCGCGAGATGCTGGACAAGGAGGAAAAGAACATTGACGCGGTGACGGTTGCCGCGCCCGATCACATCCATGCCGTTGCTTCTATGGCCGCCATAAAACGGGGTAAGCACGTCTACTGCGAGAAGCCGCTGACGCACTCTGTTTATGAGGCCCGCGCCCTTGCCCAGGCCGCTCGCGAGCATAAGGTGGCGACGCAGATGGGAAACCAGGGCCAGGCATTGGAGGAGACCCGGCTGATGTGCGAATATATCTGGGCCGGCGCCATTGGCCCGGTGCGCGAGGTCCACGTCTGGACGGATAGGCCTTTGAGAGGACTGCATGATGTTTACTGGCCGCAGGGCGTCGACCGGCCCACCGAAACGCCGCCCGTACCGGAGAATCTGGACTGGGATTTGTGGCTGGGCCCGGCGCCATATCGGCCCTATCACCCGTGTTATCTGCCGTTTAATTGGCGCGGCTGGTGGGATTTTGGAACGGGGGCGTTAGGCGACATCGGCTGCCACAGCATTGATCCAGTATTCCGCGCGTTGAAGCTCGGGCACCCCACCAGCGTGGAGGCCGCTTGTACTCTGGTCAATAAAGAGACTTATCCGGTGGCTTCTACCGTGCGTTACCAATTCCCCGCCCGTGGTGATTTCCCGCCGGTCAAACTGACGTGGTACGATGGCGGACTGAGGCCGCCGCGGCCCGATGAATTGGACGACGGCGAACAATTCGGCGAAGGCGGCGTCCTGTTTGTGGGCGATAAGGGCAAAATGCTCGGCCACAGGCTCATCCCGGCGTCGCGGAGCAAAGAATATGGCAAGCCGGCGCAGATGATCCCGCGCTCGCCGGGGCATTTCGTGGAATGGATTGAAGCCTGTAAAGGCGGCAAACCTGCCGGCTCTAATTTCGACCACGCCGGGCTGCTCGCCCAGGTCGTTTTGCTCGGCAACGTTGCCCTGCGTCCGGAACTGAAGGAGAAACTAACCCGCGCCAGGTTGCAGTGGGACGGCGAAAATATGAAGTTTACCAACATGCCCGAAGCTAATGAATTTCTCCGCCGTGAGTACCGCGCGGGTTGGACTTTGTAAAATCAAAATTCAAAATGAAAAATTAACAGCCTCTAACAATGAATATATCCTTATATTGTCATCCTGAGCGAAGCGAAGGATCTGGGTTACGAAGGAGAAATTTCTTATGCAGGCCGGATTCTTCGCTCCACTGCGTTCCGCTCAGAATGACATTGTCTCATTTTGTTAGACGCTCTAAGGAAGTCGTTGCCGCGTAGTGGCAACCCCACAATTTTGATATTTACTTTGTGATCTTTGTACTCATTTAGGAGCTGAATTGTGGCAAAGAGAAAGATTTCACGACGTGAGTTTCTGAGCGGCACGGCTGCGGCAGCGGCTTTCACCATCGTTCCGCGGTATGTGCTCGGCGGCCCTGGGAGAACTGCACCGAGTGAAAAGCTAAACATCGCCTGTATCGGCGTCAGCGGGATGGGGGCGAGCGATGTAGGGCAGGTAAGCACAGAAAATATCGTGGCTCTATGTGACGTGGACTTGCGACACGCAGCCGGTACATTCGAGCGATATGCCGCCGCTAAGAAATACCGCGACTTCCGCGAGATGCTCGAAAAAGAAAACAAAAACATAGATGCTGTCACGGTATCCACGCCGGACAACACGCACGCTGTTGCAGCGATGATGGCGATAAAGATGGGAAAGCACGTCTATTGCCAGAAGCCGCTCGCCCACGACCTGTACGAGGTGCGTAAGCTCACCGAAGCTGCCCGTGAGCATAAAGTGATGACGCAGATGGGCATTCAGCTTCACGCCGATAATTGCGTCAAGTACGTGGTGGAGTTTATTAAGTCGGGTGTTATTGGCAAAGTTCGCAGAGTCGACCTCTGGAGCGGCAAGGACTGGGGAGGTGGCACTCGGCCCAAAGATACACCGCCCATTCCTGAAACGCTGGACTGGGACCTTTGGCTGGGCCCTGCGCCGTATCGGCCCTACCATCCGACTTATCTGCCGGGCAACTGGCGGCGGTGGTGGGATTTCGGCACGGGCACGCTCGGCGATATGGCCTGCCATATTATCGACCCAGCCTGGTGGGCACTTGATTTGACCTATCCCACGTCGGTGGAAGCTGAACCGGGCCCCTTTAACGAGGAGACTTATCCACAAAAGACGGTCGTTCGATGCGAATTTCCTGCACGAGGCGATTTGCCGGCGGTGACGCTTACCTGGTATGACGGCGCCAATCAGCCGCCACGCCCGCAAGAGCTTGAAAAAGAGCGGAATCTGCCCGACCAGGGCGGCCTTTATTACGGGGAAAAAGGTACAATACTTGCTCCCCACATGAGCAATCCACGGCTGATACCTGAATCGAAAATGAAAGATTTTAAGCTCCCTGAGGCTTTTTTGCCCAGAGGTGTTGACCACTATCAGGACTGGATCAGGGCGTGCAAAGGCGGCCCGAAACCGCTGGCAAATTTTGACTACTCCGGCCCGCTGACCGAGACAATTTTATTAGGTAACGTGGCTGCTCGTGCCGGTCAGAAACTGAACTGGGACGGACCGAACTTCAAAGTCACCAACCTGCCCGATGCTGATAAGTATTTGAGGCGTCAGTATCGCCAAGGGTGGACCCTGTAAATCGAATATCGAAAATCGGAAAAAGGAGACAAACAGATGAACAGATGGCCGAAATTTATCATTGTAATGCTGGCGTTTGCACTTGGCAGCAGCCTATTGCCGAGGGCGTTTGCCGACAGCCAGAAGGACTGGCGGCTGGGTATGCAGGCGTACAGTTTCAAAGAGTTTACTTTTTACGAAGCTATAGACAAGACCAAAGCGCTTGGTATGCGATACATCGAAGGCTATCCGGGCCAATCGCTCAGTAAGGAAAAACCTGATATCAAGGCCGATCACAATATGTCGCCAGAGATAAGGAAGGAAGTTCTGGCGAAGCTGCGTGAGTCGGGCGTAAAGCTGGTAAATTACGGCGTAGTCGGACTGTCCAACAATGAAGCGGAATGTCGAAAGGTATTTGATTTTGCCAAGGATATGGGCATCGAGACGATTGTCTCAGAGCCGCCGGAGGACGCTTTTGACCTCATTGACAAGCTGTGCAAAGAGTACCAGATTAACGTGGCCATTCACAACCATCCAAAGCCCTCTCATTATTGGGACCCTGATACCGTGCTGAAAGTTTGCCAGGGTCGAAGCCTGCGAATCGGCGCATGCGCCGACACCGGGCACTGGATGCGTTCGGGCGTTAATCCACTTGAGGCGCTGCGAAAACTTAAAGGCCGGATTGTTAGCCTGCACTTTAAGGATCTGAATAAGGTCGGAGAGGGGGCTCACGATGTCATCTGGGGCACGGGCGCCGGTGATGCCAGGGCGCTGCTGGCGGAGCTCGCCCGACAGGATTGCAAGGGCGTATTCTCCATCGAGTATGAGTATAATTGGCTAAACTCGATGCCGGAGATAAAAAAGAGCGTGGAGTTCTTTAGAAAGGTCGCAGCCGAGCTGAGCACCGCCGAGTATAAAGACGTCTTCAAAAAGGATGTTTCCAATGCCGTAATGAAGCCCAGCTCCTGGGCTTTTGACGCAGAGGGCGTGCTTTCGCCCACACCTGGTGCCGGCGGTGACATCTGGACCAAAGAACGCTACGGCAACTTCACACTGGAGCTGGACTTCAAAGTCCCCGAAGGGGGCAATAGCGGCGTTTTTGTCCGCACCGGCAGTATCGAGAACTGGATCAATACCGCTATTGAAATCCAGATTCACGCCACCACCGACGGGACAAAGCACGGCCAGTGCGGCGCCGTTTATGACTGCCTGTCGCCCTCGAAGACGGCTGTCAAAAAGCCAGGCGAGTGGAACCACTACATCATCACCTGCCTGGACAACAAGATTTATGTAAATCTCAACGGTGAGGACATCATCGATATGGACCTGGATCTCTGGACCGAGCCGCACAAAAACCCCCAGGGAACCAAGAATAAGTTTCCCATCCCCTACAAGGATATGCCGCGAGAAGGGCATCTGGGCCTGCAATACCACGGCAATCCCATCTGGTTCAAAAACCTTAAAATCAAATCATTTGACTGAGGATAATTGCAATGATGTACGTGCGGATGAAAAACAATAGACTCGCCGTCTGCAGTGGGACGGTTCTCATCGTCGCCGTATTGGCTTTCAATTTGTTCACGACGTTTGCGACCCCCGACTGGATCGGGGGCGGGCAGCAGACCGCGCTGGCCGGCAGCTCAGATTCATCGCAGGAGTGGGTTTCGCTATTCAACGGCAAAGACCTTACCGGCTGGGACGGCGACCCACGCCTGTGGAAGGCTGTGGATGGCGCCATTCGCGGCGAAACCACGAAGGAGAATCCCGCCCGTCAGAATACGTTTCTTATCTGGCGCGGCGGCAAACTCAAGGACTTCGAGCTAAAGATAAAGTTCCGCATCCAGAACGGCAACTCCGGCATCCAGTACCGCAGCAAAGAGTTCGAGAAATGGCAGATATCCGGCTATCAGGCCGAGGTAGTCGGTAACCCCGGCGCGGTAGGCTTTCTTTACCACGAGGCCGGTCGAGGCTCGCTTGTTAATGTCGGCGAGATTGTAGTTGTCGAGCCGCAGGGCGCAAAAAAAATGATCGGCAGAGTCGCCGATAAGGACGAGCTTATCAAGGCCGGCTACTACAAGGACAAGGACTGGAACGAATACCACATCGTCGCCCAGGGCAATCACATAATACAGTACCTTAACGGCTGCCAGATGATAGAGCTGATAGACAACGACCGCGTCACCAATCCGGATGACCCGCAGGACCGCAAAGGCGCCGCCCGCGAAGGATTGCTCGCGCTGCAAATCCACACCGGACCACCGATGGTTGTGGAGTTTAAGGATATGCTTATTAAGAATTTGCCGCCCAGATATGGCGACGCCTTTATTCAATTCAACGGCATAGACCTGGACAATTGGCTGGTCAACGGCGATAAGCAAAAAAGTAAGTGGGCTGTGGGTACGGCCAAAATGTCCTCGGAAAACCCGGAGCTGCTGACCAATGCGGGCGGTTTCGGCGAGATGATTAACCTGACCGCGAAAAACGGCGACAGCATAGATATATACTCCGAGAAGAAATTCGGCGACTGTCGCATCGAGCTGCAGGTGATGGTCCCCAAAGGCTCCAACTCCGGCATCTACGTTATGGGCGAGTACGAGATTCAGGTGCTTGATAGCTGGGGCAGGACAAAGATGGGCTCCGGCGATATGGGCGCAATTTATAGCGCCAGTCCGCCGGCCATCAATGCCTGCAAAAAGCCAGGCGAGTGGCAAAAATATATCATCGAGTTTCAAGCTCCGAAATTCGACGCCGGCGGCAAAAAGACCGAGAACGCCAAGCTCCTGAAGGTGGAGCTTAACGGCCAGGTGCTGCACGAAAACGTTGTGATGACCGGGCCGACGCCCGGCGGCGTCACCGGCAAAGAAGCACCTACCGGCCCGCTCATGTTCCAGGGCAATCACGGACCGGTTGCATACAGAAATATTATATTAAAACCGTTGAGTGAGTAGTCTATATTAGCGGCGACCCTGTTTAGCCCTGCCACCCCTGTCCTTAGCAAAGTCGAAGGATGTGGGCAGGGCTTGCCCCCGGCACAGAGCCTGCCCTGAGCTTGTCGAAGGGGCCGGGGGCTAATCGGGGGGGCGGCGTCTCTTTTGAAGCGTTTGCAGGCGGGACGGTCGCAGAAAAATCACGGATGTCTGCTTGACAATGTTTTGCGCCGCTGAAATAATACCGCCGGCAGAAAAAGTAAATGGTTACTAAATTTGTGGAGCTGTGACGAGAAAAATGAATAATCCAGAGACAAAAAAAGTCATAGACAGACGTAGTTTCCTGCGCTCTACCGCAGCGGTAGGAGCTGGGCTGGCGTTTTCGCCGATCGTCATCGGGCAAACGGCCGGCAAACCTGCCCGTCCGGCAGGCGGGAAAGAAAAAGAAGATGATATAAACGTCGCCCTGCTCGGCGCGGGTGCTCAGGGACAGGTTTTGATAAATGCCTGCCTGAAGATACCGGGCGTGCGCTTCAAGGCGGTCTGCGATATCTGGGAAGAATATAACCAGAAACGAACCTCGCGCCTGCTGGATAGGTTTGGCCACAAAAATAATAGCTACATAGATTATAAGGAGATGCTGGCCAACGAAAAGGACCTCGATGCGGTTATAGTTGCTACGCCTGATTTCTGGCACGCCGAGCACACCATCGCATGTCTGAAAGCCGGCCTGCACGTGTATTGTGAAAAGGAGATGTCCAATAAGCTGGAGGACGCCAAAAAGATGGTGCAGGCTGCGAGAGAGGCCGGCAAGCTGCTTCAGATTGGCCATCAACGTCGCAGCAATCCGCGCTACATTCACTGTTACGAGAAACTGCTCAAAGACGCCAAGATTCTTGGCCGCCTCACCACGATCAACGGGCAGTGGAATCGAGCCGCCCGCGAGGACCTGGGCTGGCCGACAAAAGCTGGTATCGACCAGAAAATGCTCGAAAAGTACGGCTTCGAGTCGATGGAGCAGTTCCGCAACTGGCGGTGGTATAAAAAACTCGGAGGCGGTCCGATAGTCGACCTTGGCTCGCATCAGATCGATATCTATAGCTGGTTCCTTGGAGCAAATCCGATATCCGTCATAGCATCGGGAGGCACCGACTACTACGACAAGAAAAGTCACGAGTGGTACGACACCGTGATGGCTATTTATGAGTACCAGACCAAAGAAGGGACCGTCAGAGCCTATTATCAGACGGTTACTACCAACAGTAGCTGGGGATACTTTGAGCGCTTTATGGGCGACCAGGGGACGCTGGAGATTTCCGAATCCGGCGGAAGGGGCGAGGTTTACCGCGAGCCGACAGCGCCCAACTGGGACAGGTGGGTAAAGCTGGGATACTTGGGCGAACCGCCAAAACAGGAAGAGAAGAAGGAAAAGCCCGAAGAGGGAGCGGCGGTGATAGATGTGCGTGAGACGGCTGCGCCGCCCGCCTATAAGCTGCCGGTGACGATGGAGAAGCTTTACCATCAGCCGCACCTGGAGAACTTCTTCGATGCGATTCGCGGCAAGGCAAAGCTCAACTGTCCCGCCGAGGCCGCATACGAAACCGCCGTTACCGTGCTGAAGGTAAACGAAGCGGTTGAAGCTGCGCGCAAACTTGAGTTCAAGCCCGATGAATTCAAGGCTTAGGCTCTGGTAGCCACAGAGGACACAGAGGTCACAGAGATAAAAAAAATAGAATACTTCCTCTGAGCTCTCTGTGCTCTCTGTGGCCAAAAAGGATTGGCAGTACATTGAAAAAAGAAACTGTAGCTACAGTTGGCCTGATACTGGCGTTTTTCACTTCAATTTACGCCCAGGAAGGACAGGAGCTGCTTGGTGACAGGAGTGACGGCAGCAGAGCAATATCAGTTCATCTTATACCATTATATGCTGAGAATAACGACCGAGAAAAGGGCGAGCAGATCGAGCCGGGTGCCGAATTTGCGATGCCGTTTTCAACTCACTGGACGTGCGGCGAGTGCCACAGTTACGAATTGGTGAAAAATGGGTGGCACTTCAATTCTGTTGACAGCAATGTCCCCCCCGGCAGGCCCGGTGAGCCCTGGCTATATTTTGCTCCCAAGCTATGTATCCAGATTCCGCTTTCGTATCGTCAGTGGCCGGGGACATTTCGCCCAGCGCAGGTTGGGCTGACAGAGTTCCAGTTTACCAGGATATTCGGCAGACATACGCCCGGCGGCGGCCCCGGCGAGATGCAGGCAACAGAAGTTGATGAGATTGGCCGGCAATTTGTCTCCGGTACGCTTGAGATAAACTGTCTTGCATGTCACAATGCTCATCACGGGCAGGATATGGGCGGGCCCGGCGGTTATGCAGTCCAGGTGTCGCGACAGAATTTCCGCTGGGCGGCGGCTGCATCATGTGAATTCGCCTCGGTCAAAGGTTCGGCTGCCGCGGTGACCGAAACTTACGATCCTTTTTTGCCTGACCCCGATGAGAAGAACGCGCCGCGCGTGACCTATCAGAAAGAAGCGTTCAACGAGAATAACGAGGTGCTTCTTCAGATTGTTAGAGAAGTGCCCAACCAACGCTGTTATTACTGTCACTCCGACTTATGCTATAGTCAACCTGAAAAGGCGGAGAAGTGGGCGTCGGATGAGGACATACATCTTACGGCAGGTCTGAAATGCGTTGATTGTCACCGCAATGGTGTCGAGCACAACATAGTGAGGGGGTATGCTGAAGAAAGCGCCAATTCCTCCAATCCGTTGGCTGCCACCAGCTCGTGCGAAGGTTGCCACCTGTCGGAGGGCAAAGATCAGCCGCAGGCCGGTCGGCTCGGAGCACCGGTGCCAAAGCACACGGGCTTACCGCCGATTCACTTAAAGAAACTTACCTGCACAGCGTGCCATTCAGGGCCGTGGCCCGGCAAAAAAACTATCCTTACCAAGACGTCACGTGCTCACCGGTTGGGCACGCCGAATGTGAACAAAGCCCAAGAGGTGCTGCCTCATATCGTCTCGCCTGTTTTTGCCAGGCAGGGGGGGCAGCCTCAAGCGCAGCTTGGTGATGGCTTGGCCGGCAAGATAGCTCCGCATAAGGTGATTTGGCCGGCCTACTGGGGAATTCTGGAGGATGACCAGGTTAAGCCGATAGCGCTCGGTGTTGTCGAAAAGGTAGTCGGCAAAGTTTTTGCCGACCTTGAGCTTCCTGCTACGGGCGATTGGCCTAAGATAACTAAGGAAAAGATCATAGAGGCATTGAAAGCGCTTAGTCCTGCGGCTGCCGGGGAGGCGGTGTATGTAGCGGGCGGGAAGTTGTATCGGCTCAATGATTCGGGTGAGCTTGCCGAAGATCTCGATCATCCTGCGGCGGCGCCTTATATGTGGCCGATTGCTCATAATGTTCGGCCGGCCGCTCAGTCGCTTGGCGCTCGACGGTGTGAGGATTGTCACTCTCCCGAGGCGTCTTTCTTCTTCGGCAAAGTGTGCGTTGACTCGCCGGTCCAAGCCAAAGACGGCGTCTTCAGAGAGATGATGGATATGTACGAAGTTGATGGCCCTGTATATGTGCGAGTCAACTGGTTTTTCAAGCTGCTGATCATCGGGGTGATGACTCTTTTGATCTTGCACATCATGGGTGACCTGTATCGCCGTGTCATGTTGTTGCTGGCTAAGAGGGCCAAGTAGTCCTCAATCCGCGATCCATGGAGTGAGCAAAAACGATGAGACAAACGAGCGGCATAAAAGCGGAAGAACGCGAATTGTTTCAGCGGTTCGGTTTGCAGTTCCGCGTTCAGCATACACTTCTATTCTTGAGCACAATCACCCTAATCGTCACGGGTGTACCGTTGTGGTGCATGGGAAGACCCGAGTATAGCTGGAGCCAAGCCGTAGTAAATACCTTCGGCAGCATCGAGACCATGCGGTATATTCACCGCGCCGGAGCGGCTGTCCTCATACTGGTTTCCATCTACCATCTGTCCTATACTGTCTTCACAAAGGAAGGCCGTCGTGAATTCATCGAGCTGCTGCCCCGCCAGAAGGATGTCAGCGACGTGACTATCAACTCGCTGTATTTTCTCGGCTTGCTAAAGTATCGACCCAGTTTCGGACGGTACACCTACTATGAGAAGTTTGACTATTGGGCTGTGTACTGGGGTTGTGTGATTATGATCGGCACAGGGCTGGTGCTGTGGTTTCCCGAGGTCGCGGTCAAGTACGTTCCGTGGTTTACCTACGCGCTGGGTGCGGAAGTGCACGCCGATGAGGCCATATTGGCGGCGCTGTCGTTGTTCATCTGGCACTTCTATAATGTTCACTTTAACCCCTCCCGCTTTCCCGGAACGCTAGTGTGGTGGCATGGAAAGATATCTCGCGAAGAGATGATGCACGATCACGTACTGGAATACTACAAGAAGGTGCTGGCCCAGACGAAGTCTAAAGGCCAAAAAGCGGACCCACAGAGTGGTACCACCATGTGATAACCAGAAGACAGAGGACAGAAGACGGAAGACAGCCCTTGTGCGGTATCCGTCATCCGTCGTCCGTCATCCGTTTTGCGTCTATCATACGGATTGTGAAAGGGCGGAAAAATGCCGGCAGAAAAAGTGAAGGTGGCGGTGGTCGGGCTCGGCTTCGGAGCGGAGTTTATTCCCATCTATCAACGACACCCCAACGCTGAATGTTACGCCATTTGCCAGAGAAGCAAGGAACATCTGGACCAGATTGGCGACCAGTTCGGAATCCAAAGGCGTTTTACCAGATTCGAAGACCTATTGGACATCGATGAATTGGACGCCATTCACGTCGTCAGCTCCATAGCCGACCATGCGTGGATGGCGCTCGCCTCCCTGAACGCGGGCAAACATACCGCCTGCACCGTTCCTATGGCTACAACTAAGGAGGACTGCCTTAAAATCGCCAAAGCCAGGAAAAAAGCCGGCAAAGTTTATATGATGATGGAGACGGCGGTTTACACGCGCGAGTTCCTTTATGCCAAAGAGCTTGTGGATTCAGGCAGGCTCGGCAAGATTCAATTCTTAAGGGGTTCGCATCAGCAGAATATGGGGCTGCCCGGCTGGCCCAACTACTGGTACGGTTTTCCGCCCATGCACTATGCCACACACGCTGTAAGTCCTTTGCTCTGCCTTGCCAAAAAACGAGTCGAGTCTGTCGTCTGCCACGGCTCAGGCAGAATTCAGGAAGATTATATCAAGCATTACAATTCTCCTTTTGCGATTGAAACGGCGATTATGAAACTGCGCGATTCGGACCTCGCCTGCGAGGTTACGAGATCCCTTTTTAACACTATTCGCCAGTATAGAGAAAGCTTTGACGTGTACGGCACGGAGCTTTCTTTTGAATGGGAGCAGGTTGCCGGCGAAGGGCCGGTCATCTATTCCGGGTATGAAGACGCCAAGAGGGTGGAGGTCCCCGATTACGGACGCCTGCTGCCAAAAGAAATAGCTCCCTTCACCGGACACGGCGTCTATGATGAAGAGCACGAGCATACCTCTTTTATTCAAGGTTCGGGGCACGGCGGCTCTCATCCGCATTTGGCTCATGAGTTCATCCGTGCGATCATCGAAGAGCGGGAATCTGCCGTTGACGCCAGGACTGCTGCAAACTGGACAATGGCCGGCATCTGTGCCCACGAGTCCGCGATGAAGAACGGCAAAAGAATTGAAGTCCCACAGGCGGAATAGCTTCAGGTTCGGCGGCAGAGTATTTGGCCGGATTCACCGTTGACATCCGGCGAATAGATGCTGAAATATGATATTCGTGGATACCCGGCGAGGGACCGGGACACAATATATGGCAATGTCTTGATAAGGAGAAAAGACCATGAGTAATGGAGTGCTACCAAGTTACTTGAGTATGGCTAAGCCGAATTCGCCTGCCAATAGAGCGCCGTGGTACAAGAACACGGCCCCGACGTACGCCGGCATCTTTCTGTGGTTTGTGTTTTGGAGCCAGATGGCAAGTGGCGGGACCAAAGTGGCTGGTGGAGTGCTGTCCCACGGCCTGGCGGTTGCCTTCTTTGGGCTGATTCTTGCCGCCCTGCTTTGTCACTTCCTCTTCTATTTGGTTCCAGGTCTTCTCGGGCTGAAAACGGGACTGCCGCTTTATGTTGTTGGAAGTTCGACGTATGGCACGCAAGGGGGCTTCCTCATGCCGGGTTTCGTCATGGGAATTTTGCAGTTCGGCTGGCTGGGTGTCAATGCGTACTTCGCGTCACTGGCGCTTGCGCCCCTGTTTGGGGGCAGCCCTGCAGCGCAAAAGATTGTTGCAGTTCTCTGGGCGGCTCTCGCAGCATTTGTCGGGCTTAAGGGCATTCAATACGTTGCGAAGGTCGCTACATTTCTGCCCCTGATTCCCCTGGTCATTCTGGTCATCATGGTGGGCAAAACCCTTGGTGGTATTGGAGACTTTGACCCACAGAAACTCGTTGCGGCGGGGACGGCTGCCGGGGAAGTGAGCACCCTTAGCGTTTTTGGCGTGATAGCTCTGTGCATAACATATATTGTGGGATTCTTCGCCACCGCAGGGGCTGCAGGTGTCGATTTTGGCATGAACAATAAGGATGAGAAAGACGTTCGGATGGGCGGCCTTTTCGGCATAGCGCTGGCTACGGTCGTTGCCGGAGGAGCATCTATTCTTGTTGCCGCCGGTGCCTTTGGGATTCTCGGCAAATATGCCCTCAATACTGCAGATGCGGGCTTCATGGGCAGCGTGATGGGATCCGAAGGGGCTGGCAAGACGATGGCATTGTTGCTCGCTGTTGCCGCCTTCCCGCCGGCTTGTTTCTCGTCTTTCATCGCTGCCAACAGCTTCAAAACAACACTGCCTAAAGTCAACCCGTTTGTCTCTGTCGGAATTGGTACTGCTGTCAGTGTCCTCCTTGCGGTAACCGGATGGGCCGGTGACGCAGGACGCGTCTTCACAGTTATCGGTGCTTCCTTTGGGCCTATCTGTGGTGCGATGATGGTGGATTACTTGCTTTCGGGCCAGAAGTGGGCTGGTCCGCGTGCCGGCTGGAACCTCGCGGGCTGGATTTCGTGGGTGGTCGGCTTCATTGTTGGAATGGCTCCGCTGGTTAAGATCGCCAACATTCCGGCTGCACCGCTTGTTGCTTTTCTCGTTGGGGCAGCCCTCTACTACATTCTGGCCAAAGCTGGTCTCGAACCACCGGCTGTCCAGATGGCCGCCGGCTCAACTAAGTGAGGACCGAGCGGCAAAAATCACAGCGGCAGACGACAGAAGACGGATGACGCCGGATGGCCGAGGCACGACGGACGACGGATGATGAACGAAAGTAATTAGCCCCGCAATTTATTGCGGGGTTACAGCCAGGGATTCAGCTTCCGCCGAATCCCTGTTGTATTTTCAAAATGAAACTTGATTAGCCCCCGGACCCTTCGACAGGCTCAGGGCAGGCTCTGTGCCGGGGGCGAAGCCCTGCCCACAGGTGGCGGGGCTAATTAAAGAGAAGAAAAATATACCAATGTGCGGCTTGACAACGTCCTATAGGCAGGATAGCATCTTCCAGTTGTTCGGTACGGGCGTGCGCATTTATCGACAATTAGTAATCGTGTCAATCAGGTAGTTAGTTTTTGAGGTTTGAAGGAAATGATGCCAAGAAGTCTCAGTTCAATAGTCAAGATTTGTGTTCTGGTGTTGTTTGTGACGTCTGTGTGCTTGGTTGTTTCCTGTAAGAAATCTCCGCCGGAAGGTCAACCCTCTGACCAGCGACCCCAGCCCAGCGTCACACCTGCGCAGGCGCCGGAACCACCCAAGGTAGATACGAGCAAGGCGCCTAAACCACCTGCTGAAACGCCCACTGCGAAAGCTCCTGAAGCACCAAAAGCTCCCAAAGAGGTAAAAACCCCAGCCGGCAGTGACACGGGTAGTTCTGCGTTGGCGGCGGTCGATATCAAGCTGCCCAAGCCAATGTTTGTCGGTACGCCGCAGGATACAAGAGTGCCCAATCTGGAGAAGCCGTCAGGTAAGCCTCGCCCGTCGTTCTTAGCTCCGCCGGGCACAAAGAACCTGGCTCTGGGAAAGCCAGTCAGCTCCAGCGATGAAGAGCCTATCATCGGCGAAATAGAAATGATCACCGATGGGGACAAGGAAGCCGCCGACGGCAGCTATGTTGAATTAGGGCCTTTCCTGCAGCACGTCACGATCGACCTGGGTGCTAAGCAAGAGATATACGCGATTCTGGTATGGCACTATCATAAGCAGCCGTGCGTTTATTTTGATGTGGTAGCGCAGGTTGCCGACGACGCTGATTTTATCACCAACGTCAAGACCGTTTTCAACAACGACGTTGACAACTCCGCCGGTCTGGGCGTGGGCAAGAATATGCACTATACCGAAACTGCCGAAGGCAAACTTATTGACTGCATGCCCGGCGTGCGGGGGCGGTACGTCCGCCTGTATAGCAACGGCAATACCAGCAACGACCTGAATCACTATATTGAAGTCGATGTTTACGGCAAGCCGGTAGAATGACGTGGTCAAAGAAATGTTGCGTCCTGATCTTGGGCGCGACAATCGTTGGGGCTGCGCTTCGTCTGCCCGGGCTGGCGCAGCGCCCTATGCACGGCGACGAGGCCATTCATGCCGAGAAGTTTGGCCGCCTGCTGGAGCAAGGCGCTTACACCTACGACCCCAACGAATATCACGGCCCAGCACTTAATTATCTAAGTTTGGTTCCCGCCTGGCTCAGCTCCGCTAAAAAACTTACCGAGGTGACAGAGCTTATGCTGCGCGTGGTTCCCGTTTTCTTCGGCCTGCTGCTGGCCGTGCTGGTCTTGCTCGCACTTGACGGCCTGGGACGTACCTCGGTAGTCTGCGCGGCAGCGCTGACCGCGGTGTCGCCGGCTATGGTTTTCTACAGCCGGTACTACATCATGGAAATGCTGCTGGTCTGCTTTAGTTTTGGTGCAATAGTCTGTGGTTACCGCTACGTGCGGAGCAAAAACATTTTCTGGGCGATTCTGACCGGAGTATTTCTTGGTTTGATGCACGCCACCAAGGAAACTTGCATCATTGCTTTCGGCTCAATGCTGCTGGCTGTTTTGCTGATGCTTTTCGTGCCGGACCGAGAGAAGCGTTTCGTCTTAGGCAAAATAAAACAGGTAAAGCCTTGGCATGTTATTGCGGGCCTCATGGTTGCCGCGGCAGTTTCCGCCCTTTTTTACTCGTCATTTTTTAGCAGCCCAAAAGGCGTTCTGGATTCTTTTCGCACCTACGCGACCTATTTCAGCCGGGCCGGCCATAATAGCGTGCACATTCATCCGTGGCACTATTATCTAAAGATGCTGCTGTATTTCAGATACGGCGCCGGGCCGGCCTGGAGCGAGGCCCTTATCGTAATTTTAGCGGTGGCCGGATTCATAGTTGCCACATCGAGACGCACCTTGCTGGCGGCGAATTCTGGCCTGCTCAAATTTATTGCCTTCTATACGTTGGCAATGACTGTCGCGTATTCGGCCATCCCCTATAAAACTCCGTGGTGCATGTTGGGATTTCTGCACGGGATGATCTTACTGGCAGGTGTTGGCGCCGCCGCCATGATAAAGCTGGCACCAAACGTTTTGGCCCGGGCAACTGTTATTATATTGCTTGTTGCCGGCGGAGCGCATCTGGGCTGGCAGGCATACCTGGCTAATTACGTATATTATGCCGACAGCCGCAACCCTTACGTTTATGCCCATCCGACTACGGAGGTTTTCACCGTCGCCCGGTGTGTGCAAGAGATCGCCAAAGTGCACCCTGACGGCCAGGCTATGCACATTCAGATTATTTGTCCCGGCGACGACTATTGGCCTCTGCCCTGGTACTTGCGGTTCTTTACCGGCGTCGAATACAGCGACAGCGTTGACCAGAACACGCCGGCGGCGCCGGTTATCATTGCGTCGTCCAGCCTGGAAGCGGCGCTTGCCAAAAAGCTTTATGAGCAGACTCCCTTCCAGCAGCGGCAGATGTATATGTACATATTTGATAACCCATACTATGTGTGGTTGCGTCCCCAGGTCAAATTGATTGGCTTGGTAAGAAAAGACCTCTGGCAGCTCTGGCAGGGCGGCCAGTTGACCGAAGAAGAAAAACCACAGATTCCACAGATTAAACCACAGATTTCACAGATTAGACAGATTCGGTTTTCAACAGTGTTAATCGGTGTAAATCCGTGTCAAAAAAGAACTCTGCGAGCTCGCCGGCCTCAGCGGTAAAAGTGCAAGAGAAGGACGAATAATGACTGAGCCGAAGCAGGAACTTTCCTTTGCCAAGGGTAACTGGGACTCAATCTCCGGGCTGCACCGCTTTTCGCATCAGGCGATGGCAACAACCTTTGAGATTATAATTCAGCACGACGATGCCCGCTACGCAGCCCAGGCGGCCGGGCAGGCCTTCGATGAGCTTGACCGGCTGGAAGGCGAGCTGAGCCGATTCATCGAGAATAGCGACATCTCCAGGATTAATAATCTGCCTGCCGGGCAGCCCCTTCCGATCGGCCTGCCTGCTTATGAATGTCTGCGACTTTCCGCCCGGCTTTACGCCGAAACCAACGGTGCTTTCGATGTCACCATCGGCTCGCTGCTGAGATGCTGGCTCAATGAAGACAGAACGCTGCGCAATCCTTCGCAGCAGGAGCTGAATCTTGCCCGGCAGCGGACCGGCATGAATCTTATAAAGCTGAACGAAGCGAAGTTTTCGGTCGAGCTGCTGGCCGGCCCGGTGCAGGTCGACCTGGGCGGCATTGGCAAGGGCTACGCGCTCGATGTGATGGCGGAGCTGCTGCGGGACTGGAGCATTGAAACCGCGGTGCTTCACGGAGGCTTCAGCACGGTGCTGGCTATGGACGCCCCGGCTGGGGCGAAAGGTTGGCCGCTCACCCTGAGTAATCCTCTTAATCGCAGCCAGACCTTGGCATACCTGCACTTGCAGGATAGGGCGGTGAGCGGCTCGGGCGTGCAGAAGGGCCGGCATATTATCGATCCCCGCACCGCCCGACCGGCGGAGGGAACACCTGCTGCCTGGTCCTGTGCCCGTGACGGGGCAACTGCCGATGTTTTGTCGACCGCCTTTATCGTTATGAGTCCGCAGGAGATAGAGCAATACTGTGCGCGGCATCCGGACGTGCTCGCCATGGTTATATTGAAGCGACAAGAAGAGGAGCAAAAAGACAAAATCCTGCACTTTGGCCCGTGGAAGGAAGGTGACTTACTCAAGTAGTATTGCGTTCTCTTGCCCGCGGCTCGACTGAGCAGTCCGGCCCTGACCCCCGCTGCCTGCTTTCGCAGGCACGAGTTTACCCCCGCGAAAGCGGGGGCGGGGGTGACGTCATTCCTGCGCAAGCAGGAATTGTCGAACGGGCAGGCTTTGCCAGCAGGGTTTTTGCCGCTGTAAGCACGCATAAGCCGCCCAGCGCCAGCAGTACAACGCCACAAACGCCGGAGATTATAACTTCCGGTTTAACCGCCGACCCCGCGAGAATATCCGCAAACGACAGCACAAAAGGCTTGATCTGCAGAACCAGAGCCGATACGGTTGTCACCAGCATAAATATCATCGGCAAGATAGTGTAGACAGCGTTTTTGCCGCAGCGTACAAGCCAAACAGATATAACAAGTAACGTGAGGCTGGCGAGCATCTGGTTGCTGGTGCCGAAGATTGGCCAGGCGACCAGGTAGGCTTTTTCTTTTGTCAGCAAGAGGAAGGTCAGCGGGCCGGCCAGACTGACCAGTGTCGCTAAACACCCGCCGGATAGACCTTGCCAGCCGGTTAATTCCTGCAAGATATAGCGGGCAAGGCGCGTGGAGACATCGAGCGTGTCGTAGACAAACGTGGAAAAGGCCAGCAGTGCAAATGGAAAAGCTACGTTGAAACCTATTCCCAGCAGACCCAGATACCTGGCCAGGCCGTGGGCGTAAATCAGATTGGGGTCTGTTGCGAGCTGCTGCGAGCCCGGCGAAACCATCATAACTGTGGCAAGCGCCAGGATGGCAACCAGCCCTTCCAGCAGCATGGCCCCGTAACCGATAACACGGGCGTCGGACTCCTTGTTCAGTTGCCTGGATGTTGTCCCCGAGCAGACAATCGCGTGGAATCCGGAACATGCGCCGCAGGCAACGGTTACGAAAAGGAAAGGGAAAAGCAGCTTGCCGTCGCTTAGACTGTGCAGCCCCGAAATATTCAACGCAGGATACTGGATTTTGAAGCCGCCGAACAAAGACCCCGTCAGACCAATGATGATGGTCAAGTAAAGCAGCCAGCCTCCAAGATAGCCCCGAGGCTGCAACAGCAACCAGACCGGAATAATGGATGCTATGAAGCAATACACGAGCAGAAAAACGCCCCATTGCTTGGCGGATACGTCTGCAAAAAAAGCAAGGATTGGCCCCGGCAGGCGAGGACCGATCCATACCGCTAATAGAACCAGCGGAAGGAAAATTACCGTCAGCAGCCACAGTTTGAGCTTGAACCGGTATAGAAGGACACCCATAACCACCGCCAAGCCCAGATACAGAATCGAGGATGCCGCGACCGCCGGCCCAAATGCTGTACCCTGTGAAACAGCTCGGAAGGTTTGGGCGGTAATATCGGTAAAAGCGATAATCACATACAATAGAGCCAGCCAGATGAAGATAAGAAAAAAAATGTGCATCCTGGCTGGAATGTACTGCTTGGCGATCTCGCCGATTGATGCTGCCTTGTGTCTTACAGATGCAGTCAGAGTGACCATGTCGTGAACGCCGCCGATGAAGATTGCGCCGAGGATAATCCACAGTGCCGTGGGCAGCCAGCCGAACGAAATGCCGGCAAGGATCGGCCCGACAATCGGCCCGGCTGCCGCGATAGCTGAAAAATGCTGCCCAAGCAGCAGAGGCGCCTTGGCGGCAACGAAATCGCTGCCGTTTTTGAGCTGGTGTGTCGGCGTGCTGCGAGTGTCGTCCAGACCGAGGTGCGCGGAGAGGAACCGACCGTAGACCAGATAAGCCGCAGCGAATATGACGATGGATGTCGCCACAACCAGACAAATCATATCCTCGTCCCTCGTCTCTCGTCGCTCGTTGTTCGTCGCTGGTCCCTGGTGCGTGGGCGGGCCAGCAGCCTTATCGGCACCTCTTGAAACGGCAGCACCTCGCGCAATCGACCTACAATAAATCGGCGGAAATTATCGTCAAACAGCTCGGGGTTATTTACGAACATAACTATCGTAACCGGATTGGTCGTGATCTGTGTGGCATAGTAAATCTTTGCCCAGCCGGTCCCACGCTTGCTCGCGCGCTCAGCCTTTATCGCTTCAAACGCCTGATTCAGCTTGTGCGTTGGTATCCGGATCGTTGCCTGCTTAAAAATCTCAGTCGCCAGGTCTAAAACCGACTGCACGTTTTTTGCCTCGGTCGCAGTAGTAAAAGCTATCGGAGCATAGCTCAAACCCGGAAGACTCTTGGCCAAATAGCCATCATAATCACCCGTGACAGCGGAGCCTTTGGCCAGGTCCCATTTGTTGACAACAATGATACAGCTTTTGTACTCCTGTGCAATAAAGCTGCCCAATTTTTTGTCAACCTGCGAGACCGGCTCAGTGGCATCTATCAACAAAAGTACGACATCCGCCCGGCGGATAGCGCGAGTTGCACGGACGTAACTATAAAACTCGATGCTGTCGGCGAGCTTGCCTTTCTTTCTAATGCCCGGCGTGTCAATAATGGTGAAGGTTTTGCCGTCTTTTTCAAATTGCACATCTATGGCGTCCCTGGTGGTGCCGGGTATTTCGCTGACGATGACCCTTTCCGAGCCTACGATAGCATTCAAAAACGCGCTTTTGCCGGTGTTTCGCTTGCCGACTATCGCAATCTTCATCACGCTCTGCGGCGGGGCCGTATCGGTGGACGCCAAAGTCGCGAGTTTGTCAAAGATTCTATCCAGCAGGACATTTTTATTGAGGTTGTTTTTCGCCGATATGCAAAGAAATTCGCCGAAGCCAAGCTCAGAGAATTCGGCTGCCGCTGGGAACATACTGGCACTATCAGCCTTGTTGGCGACGCCGATGACGTCAAGGCCGTGCTTGTGCAAAAGCTGTGCTATTTCCTTATCGAGCGGAACCAGCCCTTCGCGGATATCGACCATAAATAGCGCGAGGTTCGCCGATTCAATTGCCCGCAGGATTTGCTGCTGGATATGCTCTTTTAGCTGGTCGCCGTGGTCTATTCCGTATCCGCCGGTATCGACAAGCTCGAAGTATCGGTCGTTCCTTTCGATGAAAGTGCTGACGCGGTCTCTTGTCACGCCGGCGGTCGGCTCGACAAT
>Ga0315285_10000466_pt1 | contig 41899 bp, 37 predicted proteins | sample YL17G09_36_MG_FD_203698 | JGI IMG/M metagenome (GOLD analysis project Ga0315285, IMG submission 203698) | Sediment microbial communities from Yellowstone Lake, YNP, Wyoming, USA - YL17G09_36 | ecosystem: Environmental > Aquatic > Freshwater > Lake > Sediment | place: USA: Wyoming | collected...
CAATCTTCGGGGATTCCGGTGCAGTTGCAGTCTTCTCCAATTCCTTGGCCTCTTCCCGGAGGGACGGAGAGCCGCGATCCTTCTCGGCTTCGGAGGGAGCTTGGGGCGGTGGGGCAACAGCAGCCGTTGCAGGCACTTCGGGTTTGGCCTGCTCTGCCTTTGAAGCATCCGCTTGGGGTGCAGGGCTTTCTTTCTTGCGTGTGGGCTCTTCGGCTGCGGGTGGTGGGACTGGTGTCGGTGCCTCGCGGGCAACGGGTGGGGACGAGGCCTGGTACGGTTCGGTTGCTCGGCGAAGCTCCGGGGAACGCTGATAGAGCAGGAGTCCTGCGAAGGCCACGAGGAGCACGGCCACGGCCTGGATCGGTACCTTCACGTGAAGCGGGAGGAAGAGCCATTGAACGACCCGCTGCGATCGGGTGGGAATCTCCAATTGCTGGCGGACCCGCGCCGCGAAGCCTGGAGACGGCTCGGCGATGCCGAGATCAGCCACGGCCTGCATGGCTTTCCGGAAGCTGGCCCACTCTGCCCGGCACGCCGGGCAGCTTGCCAGGTGCTGGGTCACAGTCACCAGCGGAGCACCGGAGAGGGCCTCATCGTACAGGTCCGAGAAGGCCGCGCGGGCCTCGTCGCAGGTCATGTGTCGCTCACTTCACAGGTGCGGTGTCAAACGAGCCTTCATCTCCATCCGGGCGCGATGCAAACGTGACCGGACGGTCCCCAACTCGAGTCCAAGCGTCTGGGCGATCTCTTCGTAGGACAGCCCCTGAATGTCTCGCAGGACAAGGATGATCCGGTGCTCCGCCGTCAGGTTCGCCAGCTCGGTCTGGACGATGCGCTGGAGGTCGGTCCGCTCCAGGAGGACGTCGGCACGCGGAGCCTGATCCGCCAGCCGGTCCACGACCGCCGGGGGGTCGTTCTCGGCATGATCCGGACGGCCGCCGGCCCATCCGTGCTGCAGCGGGCGGCGACGGCGAGCCTCGAGCTGGTTCAGGCAATGGTGGCTGGCGATGGCATAGAGCCAGGTGGAGAACCGGGAGGCGCCCTTGAATCTCTTCAAGCCCCGGTAGGCCTTGAGGAAGATCTCCTGGGCCATGTCCTCGGCCTCCGCCCGGTCCCCCAACATCCGCAAGGCCAGGGTGAACACCCACCCCTGGTGACGGCGGACCAGCATTTCGAAGGCCCCGACGTCCCCCGCTCGCGCCTGATCCACCAGCGCTCGGTCCTGTTCCCCTGTGGCCGCAGCCGGCGGGGAGACCGCCGTCGCCGGCAAAGACGCCGGCACCTCGGCCTCCGACATTCTTAGACCTCCCGGGAGCCGCGGAAGTTCCCTTGCCGCTCGCCCAGCTTGATCACCATGGACATCCCCGCCTCGCCGCGAGGCGCGACGTCTCCGGCACGCCCCCGACAGGATTGCCCATCCCGTCCAGCCTGCAACGGAGTTTCGCACAGGCTGCGACCTGGCGTCAAGGGAGCTAGCGGAACCACATGGGAAGGTGCGCCAGGTCGTCCCCCCGAATCGGCGATCCCGCTTCCCGGATTGTCCTCATGGGCATCTCACTACACTTTTTTCTTGCGAGCGCTCTCGGTGTCTGCTATCGTCCACTGGGTCGAACCCGACCGATCGGTCGGATGTGACCAAATGGCCGGTTCGAGGGAATCATGGCTGAGTCGGTCCCCAGGCAAAATCGGGCGAATCGGCGCCGCGCGCAGAGCTTCGAGAGCCTGGTTCAGGCGGGGCTCGCGGTCATCGGAAAGCGCGGCCTGTACGAGACGACCGTCGAGCACATCACCGAGGCCGCCGATGTGGGCAAGGGAACCTTCTATGCCCACTTCCCCTCCAAGGAGGATCTGGTTCATTACCTGGTCCACCATGGCTTCAACGAGCTGATTGCTGCGGGGCGGACGGAGGCACCGGCTGGGCGGACGCCGGCCGATGGGCTCGCAGGGCTCATCCGGGGGCAGCTTCGTGTGCTGAGCCGCCGCCGCGATCTGGTCATCCTGCTGCATCAGGTCCGGGGTCTCTTGATCCTCCAGCCCGAGGAGCGGCAGCGGCTCCGGCGGGAGTACCAGCGCTACGTGGAGTTCCTGGCGGAGGAGTGCCGGCAGGTGCTGAGGCGGCCCCGCCTCGGCCCGGGAGAGGCCCGGGATCTGGCCTGCGCCATCGCCGGCTTCGTGGCAGGGACCCTTTCCTTTGAGATGTTGGTGCGCGGCGGTCGGGGCATGCAGGCCCCGCTGCGGGGGCCCATCAAGGCCTTCGCCTCGGGTGTGGCCGCGCGATACGTGCCGACGCGGCGGTCCGGGAACGGGAGGCGCCCCCGCTGAGGGGCCTTCGCCTCCCAAGGAGGGTGGAAAGCGACACGGTCGAACGCGTGGTGATCGGTCCATGTCCGCCGGTCCGATCACGGATTCTTTTTTGCTTGCACTCGTGGGCGGCGTTGAATATGCTGGCGCATGGTTCTGCCCGGAGGCTTCTATAAGATCGCGGAGACGCGCCTGGCGTCCAATGGATTGAGAAAGGAGGAATTCTGATGCGAGAACGGTCCAGCATGCGCATCCTCTTCACGGTGGCAGTCCTGGTAGGCTCCCTGGCCCTCCTTGGCTGCCCCAAGCGGCCCGAGGTGGCTCAGGCCGGCCCCGGGGCCGTGGGCCCCGGTGCCGCGGTAGTCCCCGGTGCCGCGGTAGTCCCCGGTGGCGCGGTTGTCCCCGGCGCCCCCGGTGCCGCGGTAGTCCCCGGTGCCCCCGGTGCCGCGGTAGTCCCCGGCGCCCCCGGTGCCGCGGTAGTCCCCGGCGCCCCCGGTGCTCCTGGCGCCCCCGCCGCCCCCAGCCCCCAGGTGGGCGAGACTCCGGTAACCCGGCCGCGTCCGCCCGCCGAGGTCCAGGTCCAGCCGGCGCCTGGTGCTCCTGGCGCCCCTGGCGCCCCTGGCGCCCCTGGTGTGCCGGGCGTCCCCGCGGCTTCCCCGCTGAAGGACCTCTTCTTCGACTTCGACAAGAGTAACATCCGGGAGGACCAGAAGGCCGCCCTGAACGACAACGTGGGCTGGCTCAAGGTGAACGCCGGCGCGAAGCTCACCATCGAGGGCCACTGTGACGAGCGGGGCACCGCCGAGTACAACCTCGGCCTGGGCGAGCGCCGGGCCAAGGCGGTGAAGGACTACCTGGTGGCCGCCGGGATCGCCGCCGACCGCATCGCCACCATCAGCTACGGCAAGGAGCGCCCCTTCGTCCTCGGCCACGACGAGAGCGCGTGGAAGTGGAACCGCCGGGGGCACTTCGTGATCGCGGGGCAGTAAGCACTCGTCGTCTTACCATTGCCAAAGGCCGTCTGACCCATCCCACGGGCAGGCGGCCTTCGCTTTTTTGAGTGATCTGCCTGCCCGTGGTCACATCTATCTGCGTTCGATCTGACAACACAGGGATTTGGCTTGCGCAGGCCTCACGATTTTGCAAGAATCCCCGCCACCCGGATCGCCCATCACGCCGCAGCCGGGGACATGACAACCCTGGAAGGCTCACTGGGCCCAAGGGGGAGCGCCATGCCCAATGGTCTGTGCCCTGTCGCCGGCAACCAACGCCTGGGGCGAGGCCCGGGCCGGCGGGGCGTGGTCACCCATGTTGAAGTATGCCGGCTACGACGGCGTGGTCTTCACGGGGAAGGCCAAGAAGCGGGTCTACTGCACCGGCTGGAAGGTGACGCCGGACGGACTGATGAAGACGGCCGAGCGCATCTTCAATGTCAAGCGGCTGATCAATGTGGCTCGAGGCCTCTCGCGCAAGGATGACTACCTGCCGAAGCGGCTGCTCACCGTGCCGCAGCGGGACGACATCGGGCCGGTGGACCCGCAGGGCATGGAGCGCATGCTGGCGGAGTACTACCAGATCCGTGGCTGGGACGAGAAGGGGATTCCGACTCGAGAGCGGTTGAAGGCGTTGCGGCTGGCGTGACCATCCGCGCCGAGAGCCAGGCCCCCAGGGCCTCCTGCGCCACAGACTGGCTGGCGCCGCCGCGAGCGGCGACGGTGTGATCTCACGCGGAACAAGGCTCCTGCGCGTTTTGGCTCAGGAGGGTGCATGCAGGTTGACCAGTGGATGAACCGGGATCTGGTGACGGTGGGACCCGATGACAGCTTCCGCACCGCCATGCACCTGATCCGCCAGAAGGGCATCCGGCGCCTCCCGGTGGTGGAGGGGAAGCGCCTGGTGGGCATCGTCACCGACCGGGACCTGCGGCAGGCGGCGCCCTCGGGGGCCACCCGCCTGAGCATCCACGAGCTGCACTACATCCTGGAGAAGCTGACGGTCCGCGAGATCATGACCAAACAGGTGGTCACCATCCGCCCGGATCAGACGGTGGAGGATGCGGCCCTGCTGCTCCTGGGGCACCGGATCGGGGGGCTGCCCGTGGTGCGGGACGGCGAGCTGGTGGGCATCATCACCGAGACTGACATCCTGCAGGCTTTTCTCCAGCTCCGCGGCAAGGGGCCGCTCGACATCGCCGCATCCATCGTGGCCATCGAACGGGAGAAGCGCGCGCCATGAGACGGGGTCCCAGCATCGCGGTCCTCGTCCTGGCTGCAGCCGTCGCTGTTCCGGGATGCGCCGTGACCTCGGGGTCTCCCCGCGAGTCCGTGGGCGAGGGGGTTCACAGCGTCAGCGTCAGCAACACGGTCCAGATCCGATACCAGGCGGACCGCCTCCTGGCGCCCCTGGGCCTGAAAGTGGAGACCTATAGACGGGAGGTCTTCATCTCCGGCCTGGTCCAGAACGACGCGCAGCGTGCTCGTGCCGTGGCCATCGCGCGCGACACGCCCGGCGTCCTGGACGCCTACTTCGTGGACACGCATCTTCCCGGCCGGCCGGTGAGCCGCGCGCATTTCCGCGCCAGCGTGGGAGACGTCTGGGCTGTTACGGTGGCCGCGGTCCGCGCCGCCGGGTACCAGATCGAGCAGCAACAGGAGGGCCGCACCCTCGTCACCAGCTGGAGACGCCTGGATTCGGGCTGGGTGAATCTGTGGCTCGCCACCCAGGAGCGGATGCGCCTGGCCTTGTACCCCCACGGCGATGTCGTCACGGTGATCGCTGTGGCCGACCGCCTGGACGAGGTGACGCTCTCCTGGCAGATCAATCGCGAGAAGAACATGCTGCGCGATATCGGCGTGGCGATGAATCCGCCGGCCCCGCCCCGTTGGTGACCTGCCCGCTCCACGCGCCTTCGCTACGCCTCCCAGGCACTTCCCGGCCATCGTCAGAATGCCCCCGGACCGGTCGTGACACATGGCGCGGCCCCGGTCCGTCGGATGCACGGACCTTTCCGGCTGGAACTCCGTGAGGTGGGCAGCCTGGGAATCACATCACCGTCGCGCGCAATGCTCAGAGTGTGTGAAAATATCGGTGAATCAGCGCCACGTGCAATCTTCATCCACGGAGAATCAACAGGTTACAGTCGGGCTCTCGGCCCAGCGACGATTTCTTCACACACTCTCAGCGGAGAGGAGGGTGGGGCTTGCCTGCTGGATCCCGGCGCAGCAGGGAAGGATGGATCGGAGGATGGATCGGAGCGGCGGCTAGTCGATCTCTTCCAGGGAGATCACCTGCCGCTTGTTGATGGCCAGGAATCCCGAACGGGATTGGGCTTCCCCTTCGGTCCCGGCCTCGGTCAGGGCGAAGAAATCTCCTTTGAGGTTGAGCGCGTCCAGGGTTCGAATGTTCTTCGGCTTGCTCATCTTGCCGATGAGGACCCCGGCCATGGTCACAAGCTTGACCTTGACCGAGGTTTCGTCGATGGCCATGGTGTTCCTCCCTGGGGTCGGCGGGAGCCTGGGTTGGGACAGGAACTCAAGCTGTAATCCCATATCACTTCCGGCGCGGGATTGTCAATCATTTTGCCGGTCATTTCGGATTCTGAATAGGATAAGCCAGCCCGAATCCGAAATTCTCAACCGCCAAGGCGCCAAGAACGCCAAGACCGAAATGGCTGATTGGGGGAAAGGAGCGGAACTCCTGAATGCCCCATAAACTGGTTTTCGCGTTCTTCGGTCGAGAGTTCGAAACATCGCATCCTTGGCGACCTTGGCTTCGTCGTGAGCTCAGCCGAACGGCGTCATGGCGGTTCAATGGTTTTTTCGGATCAGCGCTAGTATGCGGCCGATCCGGGTCGCTGAGGGAAACCATTTGATTTTTCTGGTGTCCTGTGGTAGAAGTTCGCCCTGCTTCGGCGACGGCCTTGGGCGTCCGCCGGGACGGATCGGGACCGGGCACCGCCGTCGTCCCTTCCAGAGGTGTGCATGGGCGACGTGACGGTCGTGACGGGCGGAACGGGATTCGTTGGCGCCGCGGTCATCCGTCACCTGGTGGCGGCCGGGCACCGCATCCGGGCGTTGGCCCGTCCAGGCAGCGACCGGCGGTTGCTTGCCGACCTCCCCGTAGAGATCGTAGACGGCGACCTGACCGACACCGCCTCCCTCCGCCGGATCCTGAAGGGCTGCGGATGTCTGTTCCACGTGGCTGCCTTCTACAGCCTGTGGGCGCGGGATCGCCGGTTGTTCTATGACATCAATGTCGAAGGGACGCGTCGCATCCTCCAGGCAGCGGCAGACGCGGGGGTGCGCCGGGTGGTGTACACGAGCACCGTGGGCGCGCTGGGGATCCCCGAGGGTGGGGGGGTCGGCACCGAAGAGACACCGGTCAGCCTGGCCGACATGGTCGGGGATTACAAGCGGTCGAAGTTCCTGGCGGAGGAAGTCGCACGCACCTTCGCCCGGCAGGGCCTGCCGGTCGTGATCGTGAATCCCAGCACACCGGTCGGTCCGGGGGATGTGAAGCCGACACCGACGGGGCAGATGATCGTGGACTTCCTCCGAGGGCGGATGTGGGCCTACCTCTCGACCGGGCTGAACCTGGTGGATGTGGACGACGTGGCCGCAGGGCACCTGCTGGCCGCCGAGCGCGGGCGGGTGGGCGAGCGCTACATCCTCGGCTGCAGGAATCTCACCCTGCGCGAGATCTTCGAGCTCCTGGGGCAGGTCGCGGGGATTCGCCCGCCGCGCCTGAAGGTGTCGGCCGGCCTGATCCTGCCCCTGGCGTGGCTGTCCGAGTGGGTGGCGGATCACCTCACGGGGCGACCGCCTCTGGTCCCGATGGATGCCGTCCGGATGGCGCGGAAGACGATGTTCTTCGATTCCAGCAAGGCCATCCGGGAGTTGGGCTTGCCGCAGTCTCCGGTGGAGGAGGCGCTGACCCGGGCGGTGCAGTGGTTCTGGGCAAACGGGTACGCGCCCGCCCGCTAGGCGGTGCGGCCTCCCGGCTGGGATCCGATGGGTGTACCGGTTCCGAGTGGCTGAGTGGAGATGAGCGAAGTTCCCCGGCTCCTCCTGGGGAGCCTCCTGCTTCGCCCGTACGTCTTTGCGTTCCTACTGCTGCACCTGGTGGGGGCGAGCGCGCTCCTGGGCTGGCGCCGGACGGCCGCCTTCACGCTGATCACCTGGGGCGTGGCGCTTGCGGCCGAGCACAGCTCGATCCGGACCGGCATCCCCTTCGGATGGTATTATTACGTTCCCCGGACGGCCGATCGAGAGCTCTGGATCGCCGGGGTGCCGTTCTTCGATTCGCTGTCGTTCACGTTCCTCCTGGTGGCCAGCTATGGCCTGGCGTGGTTTCTGGTGGCGGGCGCTCGCCCATTCGAGCGGCTTGCGCTTGCGCCCGAGACGAAGGGCCCGGGGGCTGTCCCACGACCGGGACGGGTGCGCCACCTGGTCCTGACCTCGCTCCTGTTCGTTTTGATTGACGTGGTGATCGATCCGGTGGCCCTGCGAGGCGACCGGTGGTTCCTGGGCCAGATCTACGGGTATCCCGAGCCAGGGGCCTACTTCGGGGTGCCCCTCGCCAACTTCGTGGGGTGGGGGGTGGTAGGCGGAACAGCCACGGCCCTGTATCACGCCTGGGAGCGCCATCGCCCTGATGCGGCGGTGAGGAGCTTCGAGGGCCGAGCGGCGCTGTGCCCGGGCCTGTACTTCATCGTGCTGGCCTTCAACCTCGCGGTGACGTGTGCCCTGGGGGAATGGCGGCTTCTGCTCTCCGGGGTGCTGCTCACGCTGCCGATCCTGCTCTGGGCACTTGCCAACCTCATGAGGCCGCGGCACCTCGCGTGGAGGCCGCGGCCGGAGGGCAGACGCGCATGAGGTTCCCCATACAGCTGCACTGGACCTTGATGAAGCACATCGCGACCAACGCCCTCCGGGGGAAGTCGCGTTACCCGTTCGTGTTGATGCTCGAGCCCACGCATCTGTGTAACCTGGCCTGCGAGGGCTGCGGCAAGATCCGGGAGTTCGAGAGCACCATCCGCGACATGCTCCCCCTGGAGACCTGTCTCAAGGCGGTGGAGGAGTGCGGTGCCCCCATCGTCTCCATCTGCGGGGGCGAGCCCACCATCTACCCGCACCTGGGCGAGCTGGTCACCGAGCTCATCCGGCGCAAGAAGTTCATCTACCTGTGCACCAATGCCATCAAGCTGGACAAGTGGCTCCCCCAGTGGAAACCCAGTCCCTACCTCACCATCAACGTCTCCATGGATGGCCTGGAGCCGACCCACGACCTGGTTCGCTCGCGCCAGGGGCTCTACCAGATTGACATCCGGATGATCAAGCGGGCCAAGTCCCTTGGCTTCCGGGTCGTCACGAACACCACCATCTACAAGGAGACGAAGATCGACGACATCGACCAGCTCTTCGCCGAGCTCGAGGCCATCGGGGTGGACGCGTTCTTGGTCTCCCCGGCGTACGAGTACACGGTGTTGAAGGGTCGCGACATCTTCCTGGAGAAGCAGCAGACCCACGAGAAATTCCAGCGCGTCTGGGAGCTGTCCAAGCGCTACCGCCTCCTCAGCACGCCGCTGTACCTGCGCTATCTCAAGGGGGAGCGGGAGCTCACGTGCTCGCCCTGGGGGAACCCCAACTTCAATCCCCAGGGATGGAAGGGACCCTGCTACCTCATCACCGATGCCCACTACAAGACCTTCGACGAGCTGATGACCAAGACCGACTGGGAAAAGTACGAGAACAAGCGCGACGACCGCTGCACCAACTGCATGATGCACAGCGGGTTCGAGCCCACCGTGATCCGCGAGGTGGGGAAGAGCTGGAAGGATCTCTGGGAGATGCTACGCTGGAACCTCGCCTAACCCCCGGCCAGGCTGCTGAAAAGGGCCCATCTGCTGCGTCAGGCGCTCGCCGCGGCACTGCGACGTACGTACTGCAGTACGCCTGCACCCACGGCAAGGCCGCGGGTCCCCGTCGCCTTCGCGCCTTCCTCGGGCACCCATCCTTTGGATGGGTCGTGGGCCCTTTTGAGCAGCCTGAGCTACCAGGGTGCCTCTCGGCACCCTGGTAGGAGACCACGTGAACCCCCGTATCGTCGGCAGCCCGCGACCCCACAGCACCCCCACGTCCGAGATGGCCCTGGATGAGGCCATCCAGAAGGGGGTGGAGGTCTTGCTCCATCAACAGGATCCGGCCGGCTTCTGGCACCACGAGTTGGAGGCGGACGCCACCATCACCTCTGAGTATCTCCTGCTGCGTCGGTGGCTAAGGATCGCCGACCCGGCCATCGAGGCCAAGGCAATCCGTCACCTCCTGGCAATCCAGCTCCCCGAGGGCGGGTGGCCCATCTACCACAACGGGCCCGCCAATATCAGCGCCTCGGTCAAGGCCTACTTCGCCCTGAAGATGGCGGGGGTCTCCCCGGAGGACCCCGCGATGAGGCGGGCGCGGCAGACAGTGCTGGAACTGGGCGGGATCACCCGCGTCAACGTCTTCACGCGTATCCTCCTGGCTCTCTTCGGCGAGTTCGACTGGCGAGGCGTCCCCTGCATGCCGGTGGAGATCTGCCTGCTGCCCCGCTGGTCCTACTTCAATCTCTACGAGATCTCCTACTGGTCCCGGGCCGTGCTGGTGCCCCTCTTGATCATCTTCGCCCATCGGCCCGTCCGACCCGTCCCGGCCTCTGCCCGCCTGGACGAACTCTACCTGGTGCCGCGGGAGCAGGCCGATTACTCCCTCCCCCGGGATCCTGAAACCTTCACCTGGCGAAACTTTTTCCTGGTGGTGGACCGGATCCTCCGGATTCACGATCGCTTCGTTCGCCGGCCGTTCCGGGCGCGCGCCGTCCGGGAGGCGACCCGCTGGATGCTGGAGCGCATGCAGGGCGAAGGCGGCCTGGGCGGGATCTTCCCGGCCATGACCAACTCCGTCGTCGCGCTGACCTGCCTCGGCTATCCTCTGGATCACCCGGTGGTCCGGAAGGCCCTCGCGGAGATCGATGCGCTGCGGGTCGAGACCCCCGACACCCTCCGCGTGCAGCCCTGCCTCTCACCGGTCTGGGACACCGCCCTGACCATCGACACGCTCATCGAAGCGGGGCTTGCGCCCGATCACCCGGCGCTGGCCAGGGCCGGCGTGTGGCTGCTTGGCAAGCAGACGCGCCACGCCGGCGACTGGCGGCTCAAGGTCCCGGGGACGCCGCCGGGAGGCTGGACCTTCCAGTTCGAGAACGAGTTCTACCCCGACGTGGACGACACGGCGGCGGTCCTCACGGCGCTCCGCAAGATCCGGGTCCCGGACGAGGAGGCCAAGACCCGCGCGGTCGCCCGCGGTCTGAACTGGGTCCTCGCGATGCAGGGGAGCGACGGCGGCTGGGGGGCGTACGACAAGGACAACAACCGGCTGGTCTTCAACCTGATCCCCTTCGCCGATCACGGCGCCCTGATGGATCCCAGCACCGAAGACCTGGCCGGGCGCGTCCTGGAGGCGCTGGGGTACCTGGGCTTCCGGCCGGACGAGCCGGCGGCGGAGAGGGCCATCACCTTCCTCAAGGCGCGGCAGTGCTGGGACGGCTCCTGGTACGGACGCTGGGGGGGGAACTACCTCTACGGCACGTGGTCTGCCATGGCCGGCCTCGCCCGCATCGGCGAGGACATGAGCGCGCCCTACATCCGGAAGGCCGTGGCCTGGCTCCTGAGCCGCCAGAATCCTGACGATGGCTGGGGCGAGTCCTGCTATACGTACAACGATCCCCGCACGGCCGGCATGGGCAAGAGCACGGCGTCGCAGAGCGCGTGGGCTCTCATGGCTCTGCTCCACGCGGGCGAGGCCGCACATCCGGCCGTGGCCCGGGGGATCCGGTTCCTGCTGGAGACGCGGGAGCCGGACGGCCTGTGGGACGAGGCGGAGTTTACCGGCACCGGGTTCCCGCGGGTCTTCTACCTGCGCTATCACGGGTACTCCAAGTTCTTCCCCCTCTGGGCCATGGCTCTGTATCGGCGCTGCCTCTCGGCCGAGGCGCGACCCCGCGAGGCCTCCGTTACCCGCCTCCGGCATCCTGGGGCACGCCGGTGAGTCAGATGGGCTCCTGCCACCATCAAGGGGGGGCGACCCTCCCCGCGCCTCGACGGCAGGCCCACGTTTCCGCCGGACGTCGGTGGATTCCCGTTGCCTCCCGCGTGGCCTCCGGATCCCCTCGGGTGGGGAGTTCCAGGTAGGCCGGCGGTGGAGCCTGCCCCGATAGCGCTGGTCGTGGCCCTGGCGCAGGAGTCCCGGGCCGTGCGGCGCTGCCTGGCCTCCGTCCGAGGGTGGCATACCGAAGGGTTTCACGGACTCACCGGTCGATTCGTACGGCAGCCCATTGTCTTGGTCCAGGCCGGCATCGGAGGGGATCGTGCCCGCCGTGCGCTTCTCGCCGCCTCCGGCCGATTCCCCTTTCGGGCTGCCTGGTCAGTGGGTTTTGCAGGCGGGCTGGTCGAAGGGCTCCGGCCCGGCGACCTCGTGTGCCCGGGCGTCGTCCTCAAGGATGATGGCCGGACCGGCCAGGCGTTTCCCGTGGCCCCTGCCCGAATGGCCGTCATCGCCGCCCTTTCTGCAGCCAGTATCCCTCTCGCCGACGGAGCCCTGCTCTCGGTGGATTCCCCGATCCGCTCCCCGGAGGCGAAGCGGGCCGCGCATCTGCGCACGAGTGCGGTCGCAGTGGACATGGAGGCGGTGGGGGTGGCCGAGGCGGCGGAGCGCTTGGGGATCCCCTGGCTGGCCATCAAGTCCGTGGTGGACGGTGCGGACGAGCCGTTGCCGGGCTTTCTGGCCGGCTGCACGACGTCGCGGGGCGATCTCCGCTGGCGAGGCGTGCTCTGGAGCCTTGCAGCCGGCAGCCGCCGGCGCACGTTGCGCCGATTGGCGCGGGCCTCGCGCCTGGCGGCCCTGGCCCTCCAGCGTGGCCTGGAGGCGGCCTTGCCGGCCTGGTCGCCTTGACGCCAGCTTGGCTGGTCCAGTAGGATGAACAAGCTCGCTTACTGGGTGCGTGCGTTGCGTCGCGGGAGGATCCGAAGGATTCGGACCATCGGGTCGTGGCTGCTCGGCGGCCTCCTGCACGCGCTGATCTACGATCCGCAGGCGACGGAAATCCTGGTCCGACTCAACCGAACAGGCGAGGAGCTGGAGGGAGTGGTGCGAGCGGCCCGGGAGGGGAAGGGGTTGGTTCCGTCCTTACCCCAATCCGAAATTACCAACCGCCAAGGACACCCAGCGCTAGCGCTGGGTACCCGGAACGCCAAGACCAGAAGGGCTCATTGGGGGAAACAAACGGAACTTCGGAAGGCCCCATGAGCGCGCTTTCGGGTTCTTTGGTGGAGAGATCGGAACATCGTATTCTTGGCGACCTTGGCGTCATGGCGGTTCAAGTTTTTTCTCGGATCAGGCCTTACTCTTCGATCCCGCGGGCGCCAGGGTCGTGGAGGACGTCCGGGCGGCTGCGGAGAACGTGCGGGCGGTCGCGACGGACCTCCAGACCATCACCGCGCAGCTTCGACAGGGGGAGGGGACGATCGGCGGCCTCCTGGAGGATCCCACGGTGTACGAGGACTTGTCGGCCCTGCTGCGCGGGGCGAACCGGAGCATGCTGCTCAAGAGCCTCATCCGGTCCACGGTGGAGGAAGGCGCCCGTCAGAAACCATAGGCGGGCGCAACTGAAAACTGACAACCGACAATTCAAAACCGGCCAAGTGCCCGGTTGTCGGTTGTTCGTTTGAAATTTTCAATTGAGTCAAGGCTATGGCGATTCATCTGGTAGTCCACGGTCATTTCTACCAGCCGCCCCGCGAGAACCCCTGGACCGGGGAGGTCGAAGGCCAGGAGAGCGCCGCGCCGTTCCACGACTGGAACGCGCGGATCGTGGCCGAATGCTACGGGCCCAACGCGCGTTCCCGCGTGCTGGATCGGAGCGGGCGCATTCAGGACATCGTCAACAACTACGAACGGATCAGCTTCAACGTCGGGCCCACACTCCTCTCCTGGATGGCGGAGGAGGCGCCGGACGTCGTCGAGGCCCTCCTCCACGCCGATCGGAGCAGCCGCTCCCGCTGGGGCTATGGCAATGCCTTGGCCCAGGCGTACAATCACATGATCCTTCCGCTGGCGACGCCGCGCGACCGTCGGACCCAGATCCACTGGGGCATCCGCGAGTTCCGATACCGCTTTGGCCGGGACCCCGAGGCCATGTGGCTGCCCGAGACGGCCGTGGATGCCACGACCCTGGAGCTCCTGGTCCGGGCCGGCATGCGCTACGTGATCCTGTCGCCAGCACAGGCAGCGCGCTGGCGGCCCGCGGGCGAGTCCCGATGGATCACGCCGGCGGAGGCGGAGCTGGACCCAAGGCGGCCGTATCGCTGGCACCTCAAGGATGCGCAGGGGAAGGCGCAGGGGAACCTGGGAATCGATGTCTGCTTCTACCACGCGCCGCTCTCACGGGGGATCAGCTTCCAGCACTATCTGCGGGACGCCGGAACCCTGGCGAGCCGAATTGCTGACGCAGCGGCGGGATTCCCCGATCCCTTGATCCTCATCGCGACGGACGGCGAGTCTTTCGGCCACCACGAGAAGTTCGGCGACATGTGTCTGGCCACCCTGTTTGCCCGGGAGGCGCCGCAGCGGGGATTCTCCGTGACTAACCTGGCGGCCTACCTGGAGACGCACCGGCCGACGTGGGAGGTCGAACTACTCCCCGAGAGCGCGTGGAGTTGCTCCCACGGTGTGGGCCGCTGGCGCGATGACTGCGGGTGCAGCACCGGCGGAGGTCCGGGCTGGAACCAGCGCTGGCGCCGCCCGCTGCGGGGGGGGCTGGACAGGCTACGGGATGCCCTAGGCGAGATCTTCACGGAGGAGGGCGGGCCGCTCCTCCGGGACGTCTGGGCCGCCCACGACGAGTACATCGAACTCATCCTGGACCCCGGCGAGCCCGCCCGGGCGGGCTTCTTCGCCCGCCATGGGGCGCGTCCCCTGAGCGGCGAGGAGCGGGCGCGCGCCCTGCGCCTGCTGGAGATGCAGCACCAGGCCATGCTCATGTACACGAGCTGCGGCTGGTTCTTCTCCGACATCTCCGGCATCGAGACAGTGCAGAACCTCCGCTACGCGGCCCGGGCCATCGAGCTGGCGGAGCCCTTCGCCCCGCTGGACCTGGAGGCCGTGCTGCTCGGGCATCTCGAGCGGGCGCAAAGCAATGTTCCGGCCCACAAGGACGGGCGCCACATCTGGGAGCGCCAGGTGCGCCCGTCCCGCGTCCGGGCCGAGGATGCCGTGGCCCGGCTCCTGCTGGAGGGCGTGCTGGGCCGCGAGGTGACGTCCCAGGTGCGGTACCGGTGGTCGCTCGCACCGGACCCGATCGTCCGGGATGACGGTCTGGTGCTGGCAGGCGTCCGCGCCGTCTCCCAGGTGACGGGGGAGGTCCTGCGATTCGCCGGGGCCTGCCGTCGCGACGGCCGGTTCGACTTCCTGGCCGGCATCGCCCCGTGGCCGGCCTCGGACGACTGGGCAGGCTTCGTCGAGGAGACCAAAGCCGCGCTCCGCCCCGAGGGCTCGGGCCTGGAGGCCTGGACGGGACGGCACGCGGCCAGGCTGCTTCGCCTGCGCCATTTCCTGCTGGACGAACGGCGCGCGATCCTGGAAGAGATGCTGGTAGAGACCCAGGGCCGCTTGCAGCGTTCCTGCGATCTGCTGTGCGCCGAGGCCCTGCCCGCTGCCGAGGCCATGGTGGATGTCGGCATGGGCCTGCCGGCCTGGCTCGGGGCCACGCTGGAGGCGACGTGGTCTCGGCACCTGGCCCAGGCGCTGGAAAAGTTGGACGGGGTGACCGATCCGGCGCGCTATGCGGTGGCGCTGGATCTGGGAGCCCAGGCACGTCACCTGGGGCTCAGCCTGGACCTCGCGCCGGTCTCGGCATGGTTCGATCGGATGTTGGTTGAACGCCTGGAGACCATCGCCGAGGGATCAGACGTGCAGGCCTGGCAGGAGTACCTGGAACTGCTGCACGTCGCCACGCGCCTGACGCTCCCCCTGCCGGAACGGGCCCTCCAGGATCGGATGTTCAGGTTGCTCCGGATCCGGATGCCCCATCTGGTGGAGGCAGTGCGGGATCCGCGGGAGGAGGCCTACGCTCTCGTGACCGCGATCCTGGCGGTCGCGTCCCGGCTGAACCTGAACACGGACGAGCCGCGCGAACGGTTGCGCCCTTTGGAGGAGCGAGTCGCCGCGGATCCGGACTATTGGCCCTAAGAGTCAAGGGCCGCGTCTTATGGGAGCCAATCAGGCAACTGGGCGATCCGGCAATTGGGCAGTCGAGGGAGACCGGATTGCCAGAGTGCCAGATTGCCGACTTCTCGGGCGAGCCGAGAGCCACGAGCTGAGAAACGTGAAGCGTGAGGCGTGAAAGGTAAGCGACCCCCAATCCCTGACCCCTGACCCCCGAGTGTGAGATGAGAGGAATCCGGCGGCAGCTACAGATCAAGTTCGTGACCGGTCTTCTGGTCATCGTTCCCATCGCGGTGACCGTCTGGACCTTCTGGGAGTTGTTCAATTTCGTGGACGGGCTCTTGGCCCCCGCCGTCGCCGATCAGCTGGGGCGCCATGTCCCCGGGGTGGGCCTCTTGGTGGCGATCCTCCTGGTCCTCCTCATGGGAGTCTTCGCCACCAATGTGGTCGGGCGGCGGACGTTAGGCTGGCTGGACGGCCTGCTCTACCGTATTCCCATCTTCCGCAACGTCTACTCCGCGGTGAAGCAACTGCTGAACGCCTTCTCGCCCGACGACCAGGTGGCCTTCAAGGAGTTCGTGCTGATCCCGCGCGGCGAGAAGGGATCCTACAGCTTCGGCTTCCTCACGGGCGAGGTCGCCCTGCAGCGCGGCAGCGGCGAGACGGAACCGCTGGTGGCCGTGTACGTCCCCACCAACCACCTCTACCTGGGAGACATCGTCCTGGTCCGGCGAGAGGACATCATCCAGACCCGCCTCACCATCCCCCAGGGCATCCAGATCGTCCTCTCGGGGGGCATCAGCATCCCCCAGATCCTGCGCCAGAGGCTGCCGGACCCGGATCGCCGGTAGGCGGACGGAATGCAAAATCTCAAACCGACAATGACAAACCGACAACGGAATGGAAGACCCGGAACGGACGTCTGACAACGGCACACCGAAGACGGCACCTGTCCGGTTTTCAGTTGTCGGTTGTCCGTTTTCAATTGGAGGTGTCCGTTGTCGGTTGTCCGTTTTCAATTGGAACGGAGTGCAAGATGGATGGCGTGGTGTTTCAGGGCTTCTGGCTCGAGGTGATTTTCGTCGGGACCCTCATCCTGGTGAACGGCTTTTTCGCCGGGGCCGAGATCGGCCTGATCTCGTCCCGGCGGAGCCGCATCCAGCAGCTCGCGGCGGAGGGCGATGCCCGCGCCCAGCGCGTGACCGCGCTCCAGGAGGATCCGGACCGCTTTCTGGCCACGGTGCAGATCGGCGTGACCTTCGTCGGGACACTGGCCTCGGCTGTGGCCGGTGCGGCGTCGGTGCGGGTGCTCTCCCCGCTGATCCGGGAGATTCCGGTGGCAGGGCTTCGCGCGGCGGCCGAGCCGATCGCCCTCGCGGTCGTGGTCGTGCTCCTGACCTATGCGATGTTGATCGTGGGGGAACTCGTTCCCAAATCGCTGGCCCTGCGCCATGCGGTGCCCCTGGCCATGTGGGTGGCGGGGCCGATCGATCGCCTGGCCCGGCTCACCTCCCTCTTGGTGCGCTTCCTCACCGCGTCCAATCGCTTCGTCCTCCACCTCCTGGGCCAGAAGGGCGCCGCGGAGCGCGCCTTCGTCTCCGAGGAGGAGGTGAAGCACATGCTCCGGGAAGGGCGGGCCCAGGGCGTGTTCGACCAGACCGAGCAGGAGCTGATCCACAGCGTCTTCGAATTCACCGAGGCCTCGGTCAAGGAGGTCATGATCCCGAAGCCGCGCATCCAGGCCATTGACATCGAGACCCCGGTGGAGCAGGTCCTGGCCTACATCATCGAGACCGGCAAGTCCCGCTATCCGGTCTACCGCAACACGCTGGATGAGGTCCCAGGGATTCTCTACGACAAGGACCTCTTCCGCCTCCTGGCGGAGAAGAAGCCCATCGTCCTGACGGAGATCCTGCGGCCCGCCTTCTTCGCGCCCGAGACGACGCAGGTGAGCCGCCTCCTGAAGCAGATGCAGAAGCGCCGGATGCCCATGGCGCTGGTGGTGGACGAGTATGGCGGGGTGCAGGGGCTCGTCACCATCGAGGACCTGATCGAGGAGATCGTGGGCGAGATCCGGGACGAGGCGGACCGGGAGCAGCAGCCGGTGGAGCGGTTGCGCGATGGGTCCTACCTGGTGGACGCCTCAATCAACATCCGCGACCTGGCCGAGCAGCACGATCTGCCGTTCCCGGAGTCGCCCGAGTACGAAACCCTGGCCGGCTTCATCCTCGCCCAGCTCCAGCGGATCCCGCGCGGCGGGGAGATCGTGACCCACCGGGACTGGCGGCTCACCATCGTGGACATGGACGGCCGGCGCGTCGCGCGCGTGAAGGTCGAGCGTCGCGGGCGGGGCGAGGCTCCCACCGAGACCAAGGACGCCCCCGGGGCGGGCCGATGACGCAGTGGCCTTCCGCCTGTCGGCGACATGGGGCGACGATACCGGCGTCCCATGGGGTTGACACGCTGGACCATCCGGAAGCGAGAATTCGTCCTGATCCGAGAAAAACTTTGAACCGCCATGACGCCAAGGTCGCCAAGGATGCGATGTTCCGATCTCACCAGCGAAAAACGCGAGGCCGTGCTTATGGGGTCTTCAGAAGTGTCGTCCGTTTTTTCCGAATGAGCCATTTCAGCTTGGCGTTCTTGGCGCCTTGGCGGTTGAGAATTTCGGATTGGGGTTCGTTCCGACCCTGAAAGATGGCGACGACGATCATGAAGTCCCGCCTCCGTCTCCTGCTGTTGATCGCCTGCTTGCTCCTCGCCATGGCCCTCGGTGTCTTCACCCTGAGCCAGAGCCCTCCGGTCCGCCAGCGTGTCCTCCTCTGGGCCGAGGCGATCCTCAGCGACGCCTTGGGGCGCGAGGTCGACGTGGATGCGGTGAGGATCGAGCCGTGGACGGGAAGCCTCGAACTCGCCCGAGTTCGCGTCGCGAGTGCGAAGAGGCTGGCCGAGGGCGTGCTCTTCTCTGTCGAGACCATTCAGACACGATGGAGCTGGACCGCCCTCCTTCGCCGCCAGCTCGTCCTGCGGCAGATCGTGCTGGTCCGTCCCCGGCTCACGCTTCCTGCGGAGGTCGCCCCTGGGCTGACGGGGCAGGACATTCTCCCCGTCCTGTTCCAATCGCAGGCGGTGGAGGCGAGAGGATGGCTGATCCGCGTGCGGCGGGCGATCCTCCGCGACGGCCGCCTGGCCTGGACGGCGACGGATGGGATGCAGGGTGTCCTGGAAGATCTGGAGGGAGATCTGAAATGGACTTGGGCCCCGGATGGGGGCGTCTCCACGACGGCCAACCTGCGCGCCGCTCGCCTCACCACCACGCGCGAGGAGACATCCCGCCAGCTCGAGCGGATCAGCGTGCAGATGGCGGGAACGGCCGACGCCGTGTCGGTCAACGTGGCGGAGTTCTCCATGGCGGGCGCAACCGTGAGGGCGCGCGGGGGCATCGCCAATCCCGCACGGGCGCCCCGGCTGGATCTCGGCGTGGGCGTCCAGGCACCGCTCCGCAGCGTGCTGCTCGCCCTCGGCGCTGATCGGCAGGTGGAAGGGATGGTCGCCGTGGAGGGCCGGCTGCAGGGGCCCTGGGAGCAGGCAGGTTTTCGCGGGGAGGGCGTGCTGAACTTTGGGAAGGACCAGGGGAAAAGTGAGCCCCTCCGATTCTCTGTCCAGTGGGAGGGCGGGCGCCTGGAGGCGGAGACCCTGGCCGGCCCGGCCGTGGCGGACAGGTCGTTCCACGGGACACTGGCCCTGGAGCCGGCTACGGGCCTCTACCGGGTGCGCGCCAACCTGACGAACGCGGACCTGGCCGCGCTGGCTGGACTTCCGTCGGTGGCGGCGGCCCAGCTTGGCGTGCAGCTCCCCCCGGAAGTGCAGGGGCGGTTGACCGGGCAGGTGGACCTCACGGGGCGCAGGGGAGATCTCTCCGCGCTTCGCGGGCAGGTCAACCTGCGCGCGGAAGGCCTGGGCCTCCAGGGCGAGACACCCACCGGTCGCCTGGAGGCGCGCCTCACCGCCACGGCGTCGCGGATGGATGTCGAGACCTGCAGCCTTCGGCTCCCGGGTGGCGACATCACCGGCCGCGGGGCGCTGACCTTTGCCACCGGGAAGCTGGATCTACCGATCCGCGCCGACCTGCGGGACGTGGCCGCCTTCGGGCGGGGGTTCGGTCTGCAGTTCCTGGGTGGGCGCGCCACGCTGCAAGGGCGCGTCACCGGGAGCCGGGAGGCGCCCAGCCTCCAGGGACGCGTCACCTGGCGCGAGGCCCGGATCGCCGGACACACCGTGGATCTCATCGATGGCGAGGTGGAGGTCGCCCGCCGGGTGCTCCGGACACCCCGTCTCACCGTGCGGAGCGGCGGGACCACCGCGATCCTGCGTGGCAGCGTGGAGGCCTCGGGGACCACCCCGCTGCGACGACTGAATCCGAAGCGGGACCTCGTTCTGGATCTGCAGATTCAGGTGAACCCGGCGCGCACGGCCGACCTCGTGGCGCTCCTGCCCGACGACGTCCAGATCCAGGGGGCATTCCGGGCCACCGGGCGTGTCAAGGGGACGCCCCAGGCGCTGAACGGCGAGGTCGAGGTCGCGTTCGAGAATGTCCGGACCTGGGAGGAGTCATGGCAGCGGGGCGAGGCCGTGTTCCGTCTCCGGCAGGGTGATGTGGAGATCAGCCGCATCTCCCTGCGGCGCGGGGCCGAGCAGGTCACCGGCGAGATCGGCATCGGCCCGGGTGACGCCCTGCGGGGGCGCCTCACGAGCACGGTCATGGATGTGGCGAAGGTTGGCTCGCTGTCCGGCAGTGAGCTGGCAGGACGGGCCACCTTCCGCCTGGATTTCCAGGGGACGGCGCGCGACACGGTCATCCTGGGTCAGGCGACGGTCAGCGCGCTCTCCTACCGGGGGATCCCGGTCGGCCCGGGGACGGCGACGTTCAAGGTCCAGCGGAAGGCCGTGGACGTGGATCTCACGTTTCGTGAGGGAACGCATCGGTTGCGGGTCAACGTCGGGCCGCCGTGGGACCCAAGCGTGAAAGGGGAGCTCACGCTTTCCGATGCGGACCTGGATCTGGTGGTCCGGGCGGGAGGGGTCGAAGCGTTACGCGCGTGGCAAGCACGGGGGAGCGGTCGCATCCTCTTCGGTGGCGCGGCGCGCCCCCCTGCCTTCGGAAGAGGCGAGGCCGATTTCACACATCTGAGCCTCCGGTTGGGGGGCGAGACCTGGGAGAGCCAGGGTCCGGTTCGCGCCAGTTGGAGCGGGCCGACGATGACCGTGCACCAACTCCGCCTCCGCTCCGGCAAAAGCGAACTCGAGGTCCGCGGGACACTGGGGGAGGGGGAGCAGACCGACCTCACCGTGACAGGGCAGGTGCCCCTGGTCCTCCTGACGGATTACCTCGCCGTCGTGCGCTCCACGGAGGGTCTGGCGACTGCCAACGTGCGCCTTCGCGGGAATCGCGGCGCGCGGATACTTCACGGCACGCTGGAGATCCGGCAGGGACATCTGACTCTGTCAGGGCTGTCGGCGGATTTCCGGGAGGTCCAGGCTGGCTTGGAGCTCCAGGGCACCCGGACGCAGATCCGTGAATGGCGGGCGCGGCTTGCCGAGGGGAACTTCCGCGGGGCCGGCGAGATCGGGCAGAGTGGCGGGCGCTGGGACCTCCGCCTCACGTTCCAGGAGGATGACGGGCGGGCAGAGCAACTCCTACTCGGGCTGTACGGAGGGAAGGGGGAGGTAACGGGCTTCCTGTCTCTGGGGGGGCTCCTCACGAGCGAGGGGGAGGAGACGGCCGACTTCTGGCGGAACCTGGGTGGAGATCTCAAGCTCGTCATGCGGGATGGGCGGATCGGACGCTACACCGTCACGGCCAAGGTCCTTGCCCTGCTGAACGTGGCGCAGCTCTTGGACCTCAAGGGACCGGACCTTGCCGCCGAGGGCATGCCGTACGAACGCCTGACGGCCGACATCAAGATCGCGCGCGGCATCGCCCGCACCGACAACCTCGTCCTGGATAGCCGGGCCATGAAGGTGACCGCCGTCGGCACAGTCAATCTCGCCGAGGACACGGTGGACCTGACCGTGGCGGTCAAGCCGTTCCATAACTTGGACCGCATCCTCACCAACATCCCCGTGGCCGGGTGGCTCCTGGGCGGGAAGGAGAAGAGCATCCTCGTGGCCTACTATCACGTCACCGGCTCCCTGAGGGATCCTCAAGTGGCAGCGGTTCCGCTGAAGTCCGTTGGGCGAAGCGTTTTCGGCATATTCCGCAACCTGCTGGAGATCCCCGAAGCGCTCACCGGGCCGTATGAGGGCCTGCCCCCGCAACCGGTCAAGCCGGACGAGAAAAAAAAGCACTGACGGCTGGCGGGCCTCAGCGCGCTCTCTGCGGGGAGCCTGCCGGTGGCGCCGGCCGGACGCTTCCCCGGATCGGGGATAGCAGCGAGCGTTGCCCGCGGATGTCTCCGGGCAGGACCGGCCGCTCCGGCAGGGTGTATTCCACGTCCCGGTAGTTCCCATCGCGGAAAACCGTCAGTCGAATCGTCGTCCCAACCCGAAGCGGCCGCATCGCCTGGCTGAGCCTGTCCGGCGAATCCAGCGCCACGCCGTTCACGCTGGTGATGATGTCACCGCCGACGAGGACGGAGCGCCCGGCGACCACGATCTCGAGCTGCCCCCCGCGGAGTCCCGCCTGCTCGGCCGGACTGCGCGGCTCGAGGACCTCGACCAACAGGCCGTCCACGAGCGGGATCCGCAGGAGGTTGCGAAGCGGCTCGCCAACGAGCTGCCCGTGGAAGCCCAGCCAGGGGCGGATGACCCGGCCATGGTTCAGCAGGGACGGGAACACCGCTTTCGCCAGGTTGATCGGTATGGCGAATCCGATGCCCTGGGCCTCGGGCATGATGGCCGTAGTGATTCCGATGACCTCGCCGCACCGGTTCAAGAGCGGGCCCCCGGAGCTGCCCGGATTGATGGGCGCGTCCGTCTGGATCAGCGGCTCCATGAGAGAAAACGGGGTTTCCGGGAGGATGCGGTTGATCGCCGAAACGATCCCCCGGGTCAGGGTCTGGTTGAGCCCCATGGGGTTCCCGATGGCCAGAACCTCCTCGCCGACGCGGACCCGATCAGAATCCCCCGGCGTCGCTGTGGGAAGTGTTCCGGCCGAGGGTGGCGGGATGCGGAGCAGGGCCAAATCGAAGATCGGGTCGGCCCCCACGAGCTGCGCGGGCAGGGTCGTTCCATCGTCCAGCGTGACCGTGACGGACTGGCGGCCGAAGGCCACGTGGGAGTTGGTGAGGATCAATCCGAAGGGATCGATGAGAAACCCCGACCCCACGATGCGCTGGACGCGATCGGAGAGCGGGTAGGGATTGATGGAGGTCGCGGTGATGAAAACCACGGCCGGCGAGACGCGATCGTAGATGTCCGAGATGGATTCGGAGCACGTCGCCGCCTTCGGAGGTTCTGCCGCCTGCCCGCCTGGGACTGCCGCACAACAAGCGAGCGCGCCGATGAGGAGCGGGAGAGCCAGCCTGCCAACGCGGACGGCGCCAACGATCTCGCAGTCATGCGTGAGCATGGTCACACCTCCAGGATGAGAGATGCGGGACAATCGAATGCCCCGTCACTCTATTCGAGGCCGGAGCGGGTGTCAATTCTCGCCGCTCGGCCACGAGCCGGCGGCGCCGTTCGCCTTGTGCAGAGAGGCGCGCATTGATAGACTGGCCCGGTTCACCGGGCCGGGAGGCCGCGCTGTGATGGGCGGCTGGCGGACTGTCAGGGAGCGTTGATTCCATGCCTGACCTGAGCCAATTGATCGGCCACTGGGGTTACCTTGCCATCTTCGTGCTCGTCATCCTCGGGAACATGGGCGTCCCCCTTCCCGAAGAGACGATCCTCCTCCTGGCGGGCTACCTCGTCTGGCAGGGAGACCTCCGACTGCCAATCGTCCTCGCCATCGGCATCCTGAGCGCGGTGGTGGGTGACAACGCCGGCTACTGGATCGGACGGCACTACGGGCAAGGGGCCATCGAGCGCTACGGACACTGGGTGCTGGGGAATTCAAAGCGCTTGGAATCCATGCGGGGCTTCGTGACCCGCTACGGCCCCATGGGGGTGTTCGCCGCGCGGTTCCTTCCGGGGCTCCGCTTCATGGCTGGCCCGCTCGCGGGAGCAACGGGTGTCCGGCCCCTTCGCTTCGTGATGGCGAATGTGCTCGGGGCAGCGCTGTACGTGCCGGTGGCGGTCGGGCTCGGCTATGCCGTGGGCTACGGCCTCGGCGATTACGTCGCGCGGCTCAAACGGGTCGTGGGTGCAGTCGAGCGCATAGTCTTGGCCGTGGCCATCCTGGCTGCCCTCGCACTCATGGGGTGGCGGGCGAGGCGCGCCGCCCGGGCCCGGCGGGGAGCCTGAACGGCCCGCGAGGATTTCCACCGGCTGGCGGAGGACCTGCAGTTCGAGGTAGATGACCTGCTGCCGCTGCCGATAATGGGGCGCCCGGATGCTATAATCACGCCGTTGGTTCGGTGGCGCCTATGCACCGGCCGGGCCCGGGTAGCTCGTGCCGGCGTGGAGGTCGCCCCCCGCTTGTTGCGGCGGTCCTGCGCCGACAGGAGAGAGGCCATGGCAGGTATTCCAGGGAATCCGCTGGGCTACGCCCGCGATATCGCCGAGGGCAACGCCCCCTTCACGGTCCTTCAGCTCAAGAGGAGGATGACGGGGGAGGAGCTGAAGAAGGTCTTCGTCAACCTTCAAATCGTCCTCCGCGAGGTGCGCACCACGGGCGTCGCCGACCGCGATATCGAAGGGATGCGCCGCCGGGCCCACAAACTCCAGCGCCTCAATAACGCCGTCTTCCTCCTCGAGACCCGCGCCAAGAAGCTGCGCATCATTCTCTAATCGCTCGACGCTTGGGGCTTGAGACTGCAGTGAAAAAAGGTACCGGACCACTCTTGTCCAAATTAGCGCTGGCCAAACCGTATCCTGGACAGCATCCGAGACGCGTCCCAAGGAGTGCGCCGACCCACCCAATACCCCAGGAAGCCCCCAGGCGGGCTTTCTGGGCGATTTCCGACGAACCGACTGGGCCCGCTCGCGGGGGCAAGCCCCGCAATTTGGACAGCAGATTTCTGGGTCCGGAGGCCTGATCTTCGAATCAGAAACACTGCCCTTAAAATCAAGGACTTAATCCGTCGAAAAGGCAGTTCCTCAGCTAATTTGGACGGCAGTGGTATCGGACACCATCTAGGGCCTAACTGACATGCGCCAAGTGATCCCTGACACGACGATGTGCCAACTGATTGGTGACACATCCAGGAAACGCACAGGATGTGGGGGTCTTACATTCTCCCAAGATCGCGATGAAACCCTTTCCTAGAGCCGTGCGGCGTGAGGACAAGTCACCGTTTTTCATAACGCTCATGATCAAGCAAGGCGGAGCTGTCAGCAATCTCATGGCACTTTTCGGTGTCGGCAATCAGTTGGCACTTGTCACCTAACCCCTTGATGCTGCGAGGGCATGATTCCGATTCTTGGCCGGCCACGCCGTCGGGGAACATAGCGCGCGACGAAGGCCGGGCTCCCCACGGCGCCTGAACGCTCCAGCGGGCGTTGTTCTCGCGTCGCCGATCGTGCCCACCGCACACGTGCGATGGGAACGGATGCTGCCGACGCCCCTTGCAGGGCGTGGCGACCCGCAGGACGGGCCCAAGCAAGTCACTCGGCAGCGGATATGGCTTCATGGTGTTCTTACCATTCAACCCTCGTTGCGGACGAATTGAAAACCGTCGCCAAGGAAATCAGGCAGTTACCTCTCTAAAGGTGTCCGGTACTTTTCTTATTGCTTTTCTTATCGCCCTGACTCAACAGGACATCGGCCTCAGGCAGCTTGGTGATGATCTCTTCAGGGCGATAGTTCTGTTTCGGCATGACCTTCCTCCTTGGTGAACTCGGTCCCATCTTACACTACTGGTGGACCGATTCTCGGGGGGAAGGTCACTATCCAGCTTTTCGTTGTCGCCGTGCCAAAGCGCGCCACGGACGAAATCAACGGATGAGAGGCTGCTGAAAAAGTACCCGCGAATTGACTGAAGATAGAGCGAGGCCAACGATTTCTCTTGACAAAGAGATATCTTACTCGTATATTCACGAGTATGACAGCCAGGCGTGTGACCCTGCTCCGCCGGTTGGTGCAGGCGGCGGACCGGATGCTCCAGGGGAGCCTGTCCGCAACCACCCGGACCTGCGGGAGCCCCACCTGCCGCTGCCAGCGGGGGGAGCGGCACGGCCCCCATACCTACCTGACCTTCAAGACGCCCGAGGGCCGGTCGAGTGCCGTGTATGTGCCGGCCGACTGCGTCCCCGACGCCCAGGCGGGGGTGGCGGCGTGGACGCGGTTCTGGGAACTGGCGGTGGAACTCTCGACCCGCAACCGAGCGGCGGCGGCGGCGCGCTGGCGAGCCGGACGCCGCCGCCAGGCCAGGAGGCGCCATGCTCCGACGCGACGGTGAGCCGAAGCAGCGGTCCTTTGCCGATCAAGCGCACGCGGTCCGGGCGGTGCCCGAGAACCACGCCCTCCTCCAGATGGCCCGGGCCATCGACTGGGGCGCGGTCGAACAGGAACTGGCCCGGTACTACGACCGCTGGGCCGGGCGCCCGAGCTACCCCCCAGCGGTGCTCCTCCGGATGCTTGTCCTGGAGCAGTTCGCGGATCTCAGCGACCGGGAGGTCCACGAGCAGGTGGGCTACAACCTGCTCTACCGCACCTTCGTGGGCCTCACGGCCGACGAGCCCGTGCCCGATGATACGACGCTGGTGAAGTTCCGGGACCGGGTGGGCGAGGCGGGCATCCGGAGAGTGTTCGAGACCCTCAACACCCAGTGGGCCGCCGCGGGGCTCCTCGGGACCGACCGGCGGGTGCTGGACGGGGTGCACCTCTGGGCCAAGGTGGCGCGCCGCTCGTGGGTGGAGCTGATGCGCAAAGGGAGGGGGCTGGTCCTCGAGGCGGTGGCGAACGCGGACGCCGAGCGGGCTGCGGGGCTGCGGGAGGCGTTCCCTGCGTCGGTGGAGGAGCCGCCGGGGCGGGGCGAGGAGGCGCTGCGCCGGGAGCGGGAGCAGACGGCGAGGCTGCTCGCGGCGGTGGCGGAGCTGACCGACGAGCGGGTCCGGGAGCGGGCGGCGCTGCTGGGGGCGATGCTGCAAGAGGGGGACCGGCCGGTGAGCTTCGAGGATCCCGACGCGCGCTGGGGGTATAAGGCGGCCGACAAGCCCTTCTTGGGCTACAAGGCCCACGAAGCCCTGGACCCCGACAGCCGCCTCATCACGGCGGTCGAGGTGGTCCCCGGCAACGCCCACGAGGCGGTGCAGACTGACACCCTGCTGGCGGGTGACACCGCCCCGCGCGCTGCCGGGGTCGTGGTCATCGGCGACACTTACTATAACAATGCCACCACCGTCGCGCAGGTGGCAGAGGCCGGGGCGCGCCCCTGCTTCGCGGGCCAGACGGCCGCGCGCGTCAGCGATGCCTTCACCTATGACGCGGCGGCGGACCAGCTGGGCTGTCCCGAGGGCAAGCGGTCGATCGGCAAGGTCCGGGTGGACAACGGCGACCTCTACTACTTCTCCATGCGTGACTGCACCGCCTGTCCGCGGCAGGCGGAGTGCCTGACGCCAGGGGAGCGGACGGGGCAGGCCCGGCCCCGGCGGCGCGTGTACCTCTCGGACGTGCGCAAGCACAAGGTGGTCGCCGGCGAGGCCGGCAAGGCCTGGCGCAAAGCGCACCTGAAGCTCCGGGGGCGCATCGAGCCGAAGTTCGATGAGCAAATGAACCGGCACGGGCTGCGGTACGCCCGCTACTGGGGCTTGGCCAAGGTGACGGTCCAGGTGCTCCTGAACGTGATCACCGTGAACTTGAAGCGCGTGGTGAAGCTGCTGGCCCAGGCGGCGGGGCCACCCGGGGCGGGGCGGCGGCCGGTGGAGGTGATGACGTGAGCAGCTAGCAGACCATCCCGAGAGCACCCCGGAGGTGGCTCGCAAGCGGAGAAAACGAACCCAACGCGCCCGCCGGGGAACGGCAGCGGATTCGCCGACGGCTCACACAACCTGGTGTGGGCCTCCGAAAGAGAAAGCAATCCTCTTGTTGCCGACTAATTCAGCAGCCTCGATGAAATCACTTGACAAGAAGGTCCGGCTTGAGATAAATCTGCAACATAGTTGCGGGTTGTAACATAGTGACGAATAGATAAGGATGAACGAGTGATCACCGAAGGAAAGACATCCGGGGGCTCGGCAGGAATCGCTGCAGTTGAACGAACCATGGCCATCATTGAGGCTCTTGTCGATTCCAAGGACGGAGCGCTGATTACGGAGCTGGCCGACCGCCTCTCCATCGACAAGAGCATGGTGCTTCGCATCGTATCCGGCCTCGAGCAAGCTGGTTATGTCAGCCGCGACAAGAGGACCGGAACTTGTCACCTGACGCTCAAGGTCGTTGCGCTCGCATATCGACACGTCGGGTTTCTCGAGGTGCACGACCTATCCCTGCCCACCCTCAACAAGCTCGCGGCCGCGACCGGCGAGCTCGTCGAGTTGGCGATCGTCGAGAACGGTTCCATGGTGTTCGTGGCTAAGGTTGAAGGCGGTTCAGAGTTGTCCGCGCTTCGAGTCATATCCGGGGTGGGCCAGCCGGTGCGGCTCCATACCATGTCGGCTGGGAAGGTTTGGCTGGCAGGCCTTCCCGAAAGCGAAGCCCTCGGTCTGGCCGTGAAGCAAGGACTGTCGCCCCGGACGCCTCATTCCATTACCGACGTCATTCAAATGCAGCGGGAACTGGCCGAAGTGCGTGAGAGGGGGTATGCGCTCAACATCGAGGAGGATTCGTTGGGCGTGAGCGCTGTGGCTGCTCCGGTCACCGTGCGGGGCGTCGTGGTAGGTGCGGTCGTCGTGGCGGCTCCAAGCTCGCGGGCCACACGCAGCCGTCTGGAGGAGATGACTCCTCAGGTCCAGAAGGCTGCAGAAGAGTTGGCCCAAATTTGGCCGATTGACCGCGCGCTGACGATGCAGCCGCGGCATGGGTAGTGGTTCGACGGATCACGACTTCACCCAGGGGGTCTCAGCCATGAGTATTCGTGTCGTCCCAAACGGGTTCGAGTTGGACGGCGAGCTACTCGGCCTCTTCTCCGGCTCGGTGCAATACTGGCGCTTGGAGCGGTCCCTCTGGGGCCCGATCCTCGACAATGTGCGTCAGATGGGTTTCCGGGTGATCGAGACATATATCCCGTGGGACGTTCACGAGACACAGCCGGAGCAGTTTGACTTCGGCGCGTCAGATCCGCAGAAGGACGTCGGCGCATTCCTCGATTTGTGCCACGAGCGCGGCTTGCGGGTTCTGGTTCGACCCGGCCCGCACATCAACGCAGAGCTTCGCGACTTCGGCTTCCCGCGCCGCGTGCTGGCGGATCCGGACGTGCAAGCCCGCACCGCCCAAGGCACCCTCGCGGTCTATCACTTCCCGTTCAAGCCGTTCCCGGTCCCGAGCTATGCGAGTCCGAAGCTGTTCAGCTCCTTCCACAGCTTCATGCAGGCGCTCGCGCCGGTCTTGATCGATCGAATCTACCCACGTGGCTCCATCGTGGGCATACAGGCCGACAACGAGCTCTCCTATTTCTTCCGGATCAGCGCGTACGATCTGGATTACTCGCCCTGGGCGGTAAAGCAGTACCAGGCATTTCTGGCCCAGCGGTACAGCACGATCGAGAATCTCAACTGCGCCTATCGCTCGGCCTACGGGAGCTTCAGCGAGATCCAACCCCCGACGGAATTCGACGGCAAGACACCCGATCGGCTTCCCTATCACCTAGACTGGGCACACTACAAGGAGCATCAGCTGATCGAGGCACTCCGCCGGCTCGCTGAGATGTTCCGGGCATGCGGCCTGGGCGCCCTTCCCGTTTTTCAGAACTATCCGGGCCCCTACACGAACGTGCCAAATGACCTCCCGTACCGGACGCCCTTTGCCGTCGCGAAGACCGAGCAGTACCTGGATGTGGTCGGGGTCGACTCCTATCCGTTGCGGGAAGACTACGAGGTCCTCAAGCAGTCGGTCCAGTACGTCGTGGGGTCCAGCCGCCTGCCATACATCCCGGAATTCGGGGCGGGTGCCGTCTCGTGGCGCCGGCCTCCACATATCGAGGAGCACGAGTTCGCCACGCTCGCCCTGCTGATGCACGGGATCAAAGCCATCAACTTCTACATGATCGTGGACCGCGACCGATGGCTTGGCAGCCCGGTGACCGTGAACAATCGGATCCGCCAGCCTGAGTATGGGCTGTACCAGCGCTTCAACCAACTGGTCGAGGACATCGACTTCCTCCACCTGAAGAGGGAATCGCAGCTTCTGCTCCTCGCCAGCCGCGATTACGAGCGACTGGCGTCGGCGACGGCCCTGTTGCCAACCCCGTCCAGATCGCTGTTCAATTTCAAGATCGCTGAGCTGTACCTCTGCGAGGACGACCTGGGGCTGGGCGACCGGGTGGCCCTCGACCACTATCTCCTCTGGAAGTACCTCTATGCCGGGCTCACGCATGCGGGGTTCACCTTCGACCTCTCGGACACGGATGCGCTGACGGTCGAGCGGCTCGCTGCCTACCCAGCCGTGGTCGTACCCTCGTTCGCCTTCATGTCGAGAGATGCTCAGGCGGTCCTGCGCCAGTTTGCCGAGGCCGGAGGCACGCTGGTCCTGGGGCCGCGGTGTCCGCTGATGGACGACTCGATGTGGGAGTATCAGGACCTAGCCCAACACCTGAAACGGCCAGTGGAGCGGATCAAGTCCGGACGACTCGATTTCGACCTCCCGGTCAGGCAGGTGGATGTGTTCGATGCGGCGCCGCTGCTGTCCCTCGATGGGCGGGCCGCCGCCTATCGAGTCCCCCTCGGCCGAGGTGCCATCGTCCACTTCGGCTTTCTGCCCGATGCACCCGCCGATCCCTCGTCGGCAGAGCTCGGCCGCCGGCTCCTGGCCGCCGCGGGCATCGCCCCATGCTCTCCCTCGTCGAACAAGCGGGTGGAAATGGTGTGGCACTCGGGCGGCGGGCGCCGGATCCTGTTCGTCTGCAACCCGACTGCGGAGCGGCAAACGACAACGCTTACCCTCGACGACAGCCGGCGGCTCCTAGATCGTTGGGGGACAGATCACCGATCCGCCGCGACCCAGCACAACCTCGCTCTCGACCCCTACACGATCAAGATATGGGAGGTGCTAAAGTGATCGACGAGAACTTGGTAATGCTGGATATGGATCCTCGCCAATTCCGATGCCTATACGATCTGGCTGTGCCACTGCAAAAGCCTCGGCGCATCTTCCTGCTCCACGACAACGGCCACGTGGTGAAGGCCTACGACACTGAACGCGGCCTCAGGCCAGACCTGAAATCGCCCATCGCCGACCCGGAGAGCAGGGCGCGAGAGATCTTCGATGCGGAGCAGGGGGTGTTCGAGGTGCTGATTCTCGAACGATCTGCGGTCCGCCACTATTTCGGAGCCCTGCAGGCCACATACACACCGGCGGAAAGCGCTGACGAATACTTCGATCGAGCCTTTCGGGCACGGGGGAACTATCCGGGCCGGATCGTCAAGTACCCGCCGCACTTTCCGGGCCTGCAGTACCTGGGGATCAACTGGGAAGATGCCCGCGCGTTCCTGAGGCAATACATTCCCCCGGACTCGTTCCTGCTCTTCGTGGCGTTTGACGGCGACCAGGTCTGGATGAGTTGGATCATCGGCCTGTCCGGGGGCCGGGTGACGCGGGTGGCGTGCTCTGACGCTATCACGGATCTGGACGCCTCCCTGCCGGAGTGGCGCAAGCGGTATCGCGAACTGATCGAAGCATGCAACAAGCAACTGGGGCCGGTGAGCCTCGGCCTCTTCACGGACCGGGACACGGTCGTTCAGATGGTCACGGCGGCGAACAAGGGCGGCCAGTTCCTCCGTTCCATGAAGGAGGGCCGAATCATCGCCGATCCTGTGCCGGAAGGCCTCAAAGGCAAGTACCAGGTATGGCTGGGCAGATGCGTCGCCTGAGGTAGTCATGGGACTCAAGCTCTGGCGGTCCCACCCCGCGCCAGGGAAGGCAGCACCATCTCGCCTGGCTCGGTGGGGGCAGACGGCCGTCGCGCTCACCCTCATGGCGCCAGGATTCCTCCTGCTGGCAGGCCTGTTCTTCTATCCCCTTGTGATCGTCCTGATCAGCAGCCTGAAGGGCCCGCAGGGACCCACTCTCGCCCACTACGCCAAGTTCGTCTCCGACGGACGCAGTTACGCCGCGCTCGTCAACACGGTCAAGATCGCGATCCTGTCGACCGCGGGCTGCGTGATCGTGTCCCTGCCGCTCGCGCTCCTACTCCGGCGTAGCCAGCGTTACCAGGCGTTCATGCGGACCCTGATCACCATCCCGTTGATGGTGCCCGTTCTGATCGCTGCCTACGCGCTGACCCTCTTTTTCTCCCGGAACGGCCTCTTCAACTACCTGGTCGTCAACGTGATGCACCTGGCCCCGGAGCGCCTGACGATCTCGTACACGCTCACCGGAGTGATCCTGGCGTGCGTCTGGCGGTACTTTCCGTTCGTTGCCATCGTCGTCGCTGGCGCGCTCGAGTCGCTCAATCCGAGCCTGGAAGAAGCGGCGGCGAGCATGGGCGCCTCCCCCATGCGGGCCTTTCGCGACGTAGTCCTGCCGCTCCTCGCCCCCAGCATCGTCACGGGAAGCATCCTGGTATTCGTCGGTACCTTCGGCACCTTCTCCATCCCGTTGATCATGGGCCGCGGCGAGGAGGTGCTGTCCGTCCTTGCGTATCGCTACCACGCCGTCTTCTTCGACTCCGCCAGTGCGAGCACCGTGGCTGTGGTGATGGTCGTGGTCCAGGTTGTGCTGCTTACCCTCTTTGCGAGGATCCTGCGCGGACCGGCCACATGGACGCGATAAACCGTTCCTCCCTAGTGCGAGCGCTTCCCCGGCCCTCGGTCGGGCCGCTCGTCGTTGCGCTCTTCGCCCTGGTGTTCCTGGTCTTCCTCTTCGGCCCGCTGGTTGTGCTGTTCTTGTGGTCGATTGCGCGGACCTGGTTCTGGCCAAGCGCCGTGCCCACCGCGTTCAGCTTCGACTGGTACAGTTTTGCGCTGAACGTCCCCGGCGTCCTCGCATCACTCCGAACGAGCCTGCTCGTCGCGGTGATCGTTGTGGTCACGACCACCGTGGTCGCTCTTCCTGCCGCCTACGCGATCGCCCGCTTGGATTTCCTCGGGAGGGCAGCGATTCGAATGCTGTTCGCCCTGCCGCTCATGGTCCCCTACATCGCCATCGGCGTGGGCGTGGCGACGGCGTTCTATCGCTTGAAACTTGTCGGGACGCTCCCGGGCGTGGTCCTCGCGCACTCGATCGTCACGCTGCCATTCGGCGTGCTGATCTTGACCGCAGCACTCGAATCCCTCGAGCGCTCGATCGAGGAAGCGGCGGCGACTTGCGGCGCGGGCATCTGGAGGCGATTCCTCACCATCACGCTGCCGCTGATCGCTCCTGCCATCCTGGCTCAGGCCATCTACGTCTTCACCCTCTCGATGGACGAGTTCACCTTGACTTTGCTGGTCTCCAGCGCCGATACGGCAACGTTGCCCGTCCGGATCTTCGGGGCGATCACCGAGGGGTACATCCAGATCAGCAGTGCCCTCGCGATATTGTTGCTCGTGCCGAGTCTCCTGCTCATCTTTGTGATGGTCCGGTATCTGAAGGCCGAGTACCTAACGGTGGGTGGCGTGTAGGCGGGTGAGTCTCAGGATCGCAAACGAAGAGGAGGGCCAACCGATGAAGCGTAACAGCACGGATAGCGCTGGAATGTCACGGCGGGAGTTCATGGGGGTGGCGTCTGGGAGCATGGGGGCGCTCGCGCTGGGACTCGCCCCGCGGATGTCGCTGGCTGCGGCGGCCGCCTCCGAGGCGAGGACAGTGACGTTCTTTGACACGGGTTCCGGCGCCAACTTTGTGCAGTGGTGGCAGACGTATGCGGTACCGAAATACAAGCAGGATGCCGGGATTGAGGTGAAGTACACCTCGATCCCGTCGGCCGAGGTACTGCAGCGCATCAAGGCGTGGAGCCCGGGCCAAGGTGACGTCGACGTCCTCCTTCTTCAGACGGACAAATTCGCTCAGTTCGCGACTGAGGGTTTCCTGGAGAATTTGCAGCCGCTGTCGGCGCTGATCCCCAACATGGCCAAGGCGGAGCCCCCTGACAGCAAGGAGGCCGCGGGCGCCCCGGTCGAGGGCCGGGGAACCCCGTTCTTCCGATACCAGTACGTGATGGCCGTCAACACGGCCGAAGTGAAGCGCCCCCCCGTCGGCATCAAGGAGTTGTTCAGTCGAGCCGCGGAGTGGAAGGGCAAGATCTCCTACATCGATCCCCGCTCCCCCATTTCGACGGCAGGGCGGTTCGTCGCATCCGGCTTCCTGCGCGCGTTCGGGTGCGATTTCGGTCTGCCCGGCGGGCAGGAGAACGCGACCTGGGGTCCCGCCTGGGAGAAGCTGATCGAGTTCGAGAAGTTCGGCTTCCAGAAGCATGCGAACTCCGGCGGCGAGCATTTCGGTCAGTTTACCCAAGGGGACATCGTAATCGGTTGGCAGGCCTTCGACTTCATCGAGTACACGAAGAAGATCGGGTCGCTCCCACCGGCAGTGAAGACTATCTTCATGGAGGAGGGACTGCCGGGCGGTGCCGCCTATCTGGCGATTCCGAAGGGCCTGAGCGAAGTCCGCCGGCAGGCGGCCGCGCGATTCATCAACTTCGCGACCTCCGACGACGTGCAAGTCCACATGGTCACCGAGATGTTCGAGTTTCCCGGTACGAACATCTGGGAGAAACTGCCCAAGACCGCGTACCAGCTCATGCCGACGCGAGAGGTCTATCAGCAGCGTCGGCTGCCGGATCCGCCGCTCGCCGCAATCCGGCACATTGCTGACGTGTGGGCGACCAAGGTCGGTTACGGGAAGTAGCCACTACAGGTCGAAGGCAAAACAGGGGCGCGTGTCGAATGATTGCAGTTGCCCTTTGCGATCTGGTGAAACGCTTCGGGGCTCTGACTGCGGTCGATCACGTCTCGCTCGACGTCGTCAAAGGCGAGTTTCTCACGTTGCTCGGTCCGAGCGGCTGCGGCAAGACGACGACACTGCGTTGCATCGCGGGGTTCGTCCGCCCCGAGTTGGGCCGTGTGCGAATTGCCGATCAGGACGTGACCGACATCCCTCCGCACCGCCGGAACATCGGGATGGTCTTTCAGAACTACGCGCTCTTTCCGCACATGACCGTCCTGGGTAACGTCACATACGGACTGCGGATTCGAGGACTGGCGAGGGAGACGATTCAGAAGAAGGCCCAGGCATCCCTGGAACTCGTCCGGCTGTCCGGCTTTGAGACGCGACGCGTGCAGCAGCTGAGCGGAGGCCAGCAGCAGCGGGTTGCTCTCGCGCGCGCCCTTGTCTATGAGCCGAGTGTGCTCCTCCTGGATGAGCCATTGAGCAACCTCGACGCAAAGCTCCGGGCCGAGATGCGGGTGGAGATTCGAAATCTCCAAAAACGCATGGCCATGACGATGGTCTATGTCACCCATGACCAGGAGGAGGCGCTGGCGGTTTCGGATCGCATCGCCGTGATGAATGCCGGCCACGTCGAGCAGGTGGGGACGCCTGCGGAGATCTACGATAGGCCACAGACCCGGTTTGTCGCAGGCTTCATCGGGGTATCAAGTATCCTCTCGGGGGAGATCGAGTCCAGCTCCGAGCAGGAGACGATGGTCCGGCTCGCCGCAGGTCAACGCATCCTGCTGCGGCAGCCCACGGCGGCACGTGCCGGCTCGCCGGTCTCCATCATCATCCGTCCGGAGCACGTCCGGGTGTCGTCCCCCGCCGGCGGAGAGGATCCGCTCACCGCGCTGCCGGGCAGGATCGCGACATCCATCCTCCTGGGGCCCACGACGCGGTTGCAGATCGCGCTGCCCGGCAACCTCACGATCGTCGCCGATATGCAACGCCAGTCGGTCGATGCGATCTATCAAGAGGGAGACGAGGTGGTGGTGTGCCCCATCAGGGCGGCCATCGTGCCCGACGGACGGGCCCGGACGGAATAGGCAGGGGCATCACGTGCGCAGCATAGAAGAGCCGAGTCGCGATATTCCGGTCGTCGCCGAGGCGGATGTCGTCGTGGTCGGGGGAGGGCCGAGCGGACTGGCCGCGGCCCTCTCCGCGGCCCGCAATGGCGCCTCTACCGTATTGGTAGAACGATATGGTCACGTCGGCGGCTTGGCCACGGGCGGACTCGTCATCTATCTGGATGACTGGTTCGATGGGGCGCAGCGGACGGTGGCCGGCATCGCCAAGGAGGTCGTTGACCGGCTTCGGCCCCTGGGCGGTGTCGTGGAGCCGGCCGAGGAGACGCTGTTCAAGAGCGACTGGGCGCTCTGGAAGACTCACGCGCGCTGGGGTTTCATCGCATTCCACTCGAAGAGGCGGCCGAAGGAAACGACGTACTGCGTGATCTTCGACGCAGAGATGCTGAAGTACGTGGCCGGCGAGATGCTCGTCGAGGCGGGGGTGATCCTGCGCCTGCATTCGTGGGCAGCCACGGCGCTTTGCGACGGGGAGCGCGTCGTCGGGGTCGCGGTTGAAAGCAAAGAGGGGCGGCAGGCGCTGCTGGGGAAGGTCGTGATCGACACGACCGGCGACGGTGACGTGTTCGCGACTGCCGGGGCGGACTTCGTGAAGGGCCAGTACATGGCGACGCTGGCCCACCGCCTTGGCGGCGTGAACACCGAGCGTGCGCTGCGGTTCGAGCAGGAGGAGCCCGACGAGTTCAAGACGCGGACGCGTGAAGTCGTTCAGACGCTCGGTGGCACGTGGGGGGAGCTGTGGTGGTGGCACACGGGGCGGGATGGGGTGGTGTGGTGCAACTGCCCCCACCTTCGGGACATCGATGGACTGTCGGTCGACGATCTGACCCGCCTAGAGATCGAGGGGAGGCGGCGCATCCTGAAGAATCTGGACTACGTTCGCGTGCACCTCCCCGGCTTTGAGGGCGCCTATGTGGTGGACACCGCGTGCCAGGCCGACATACGCCAGACACGACTCCTCGTCGGCGAGTACGTGCTGACCAAGGACGACGTCGTGTCTGGCAGAACCTTTCCGGACAGCATTGGACGCGGACGCAGTTACCACATCCCCTACCGGACACTGCTTCCGCGTGGGGTGGAGAATCTCCTGGTGGCAGGCCGCTGCTATTCCGCCACCCCCGACGCGCAGAAGATCAGTCGAGAGATTCCTCCGTGCATGGTGATGGGACAGGCTGCGGGAACGGCGGGGGCCATGGCTGCCTACGCTCGCACAAGCCCGCGGGCCGTCGACCTGAGGGAACTCCGGGCGCTACTGACCAGCCAGGGAGCCATCCTCTGAGCCGCCCGTGTTTCTAGACACGGCCCTCCAACGAAATCCAGCGCTCATCACCACCGCGGTTTGCCTTCACAGGGAAGCCCGCCTCCCGAGCAACTGTTATGTAATCGACCTCGACACCGTGACTGCGAACGCCACACTCCTGAAGGACAGGGCCCGAAGCCTGGGGCTTCGATGGTACTTCATGTCAAAGCAGTTCGGGAGAGATCCGACCGTCCTTCGGGCAATCATCGACCCCGGGTCGCGTCAGGTCGTGGCTGTCGAGGCACAAGAGGCGCGGCAGTTGCATGCCCAACGCATTCCGATCGGCCACGTCGGCCACCTCGGGCAGGTTCCATTTGCCGACATGGCTGCCGTCCTCGCGATGGAGCCTGAAGTCATGACGGTGTTCGGTTCCGCACAGGCCGCTGTAGCCGGGAAGGCGCTGGGGCCGGGAAAAAGTCAGGCCGTGCTCCTTCGCGTCTGGGCGGAAGGGGATATCTTCTTTCCGTTGCATCGGGGAGGCATTCCAGAACACGACGTTCTCCATGCCGCCGAGGCGATCCAGGCGGTTCCTGGAATACGGGTCGCTGGAGTCACCTCCTTCCCATGTCTGAGCTACTCAGGTGCAGGTCGGCCGCGCCTCACGACGAACATGGTGACGATCATGCGATCGGCCGAGCGTCTGCGGCAGTCGGGCTTCGAGATCGAGCAGATCAATGCCCCGGGCAATACCTCTGTGGAAGCGATGGAGGCGGTGGCCCGAGCGGGTGCGACGCACGTGGAGCCGGGCCATGCCCTGACCGGGACAACTGTCTGGCACGCCGTTGAGGAACTCCCGGAGCGCCCCGCAATGATCTATCTGAGCGAGGTGGCACACCTCCACAATGGTCGCGCATTCGTGCTGGGCGGCGGCCTGTATCTGGATCAAGTGACGCCTCCGGAGCAGCCGACGCGCTGCCTGTTCGGGACGAGCGCCGAGGCGTTGCTGCAGCACCGCGGCCGGCTCGAGCAGGGTGCCGATTTGCGAGGCATTGACTACTATGGGGTGGTTGTTCCCGAAGACGGCCAGGTCCAGGTGGGCGACAGTGTTGTCTTTGCGTTTCGAGCCCAAGTCTTTGCCACGCGGGCCTACGTCGCCCTGCTCGCCGGCCTTGAGTCCCGGAGGCCCTGGGTGGTCTCGGTCCTCGACCGGTCCCTCCGGCCCGTCCCGGGCTTCCCGCCCGATCCGCCACGGCCATGAGCGCGGGTCCTGAACACCCGGTGGGCGATCAGTTGACGCGAAGGACGCACCGGTGGAACTTTTGGGCCATGGTGGGCGACGGAGCCTTTTTCAGCGTCGGCCTCGCCTTCTTCGAGGTGAGCACAGTCCTTCCCTTCTTCATCGCCAGCTACACATCGTCGGCGGTGCTGATCGGCAGCGTCGCCGCCGTGAAGACGGCAGGGTGGTATGTGCCCCAACTGCCAACCGCTCTGGCGCTGCTCGGCCGTGTGCGGATCAAGAACTTCTTCCTGCTGCAGGCGCTCATCGGGCGGCTTGCCTTGGCGGCGGTCGTGCCGGTCGTGTTCCTGGCCGGGCGCATGCCCGCCGGCTGGGTCGTTGCGTCGTTCCTGCTGGCGTACGCGGTGTTCGCATTCACCGAGGGCGCAGCGACACTCGCCTGGTTCGATCTGGTCGGAAAGGCGATCTCGCCGACGACCCGAGGCCGGTTTTTTGGCATGGTCCAGCTACTCGGGGGAATCGTCGGGGTGAGCGGCGGTGTGGCGGTCTGGTGGCTCCTCGCCGCGGACCGCCTGGCGCTGCCCGCGCGCTTTGGGCTGATCTTCACACTCGGCAGCGTCGCATTCCTCGTGTCGGCCGCCTGCATCGCCCTGGTTCACGAGCCGATCGAGTCGATCGGCGGGGAGACGCGCACCTCGGCCATGCGGGAGGTAACGCGCCTCGCTGGGGATGCGCACCTGCGCGGAGTGGCAGTCAGCCAGATCCTGGTGGGAACGCTACAGCTAGCTCTGCCGTTCTATGTGATCTACGGCCGAGATCGCCTCGGACTCACCCCGGAGTGGATCGGCGCTTTCGTCGTCGCACAAACGGTCGGGGCAACCGGGACGGCCATGATCTGGGGATGGATTGCGGAGAGATTCGGGGCCCGTCTGGTCATTCGCATGGCGGCGCTACTGGTGGTGTGCGTGCCAGGGCTTGCCTTCCTTGCGGCTGCCGTTCGCGATGTCGCCGGCATCCTCCTCCTGCTCGTGTACGCTGTTGCGGGGGCGACTATCGGGGGGAGTAAGCTCGGCTTCTGGAAGTATGTGCTCGATCTGGTCAACCCTCGCGATCGCCGTGTCTGCTTCGGCCTGGTGAACACCGGCAATTCGCCGATCCTGCTCATGCCTCTTGTGGGAGGCGTCCTGGTGCGCTGGGGCGGCTACGAGCTTCTCTTCGCGGTCGCCGTCATCTCCGGACTCATTGCAGTGCTTTCTGCCTTTGGACTGGCCGAACCGCGCGAGTTACTGGGGGCCGCTCTGGTCGACGCCCCGGCGCCGAGCAGCAGGGCAGATCCGTAGGGAAGACATGGCAGCTCGATGGGTCTTCCGCTCACGCCTGCCTATGGCTTCCGGCTGAGCGAGTGGCCGCAATAGAGGAGCGAGGACTTGTGTCCAGCACCCGAACGCAGAGGGAAGGTGGAGCTGGTATGGATAAGGGGAGAGTACTCTTTCTCGGGGTGGCTCGCGCCGGGTTTGACACCGACCTTGCATTTCGCCTGTTTCGGGAGTCGGCTGTACTGCTGGAGAAACAAGGCTATGCAGTGATACGTCCAGAGGCTCCGCTCACGGACCCGGACGAGGCAGGACGACTGGTGGCAGGACAGCGCGGCCAGGAGGTCGATGCTCTCATACTTCAGTTCTCGACCTTCACGGACGGGCGGTTTGTCGCGCAAGTCATCGAGGACCTGGAGTTGCCCGTCCTCATATGGTCCGTGCCAGAACCTGAGCTGGGAGGGCGGCTCAGGCTCAATTCCTTGACCGGCACAAATCTCGCGGCCAGCCTCTTGGTGAGACTGGGCCAACGCTTCAAATACCTTCACGGACTCCCGGACGATCAGGAGCTGGCCCGCGGCCTCGAGGAATGGCTGGCTGCCGTGGCGACCGCGCGGAGGCTGCGGCGGGCTGTCATCGCAGAGTTAGGCACGCCGCCCCCCGGCTTCTATACCTCATCGGTGGACGCCTTGCAGCTCATGCATGCCATCGGGCCGCGGCTTCTGCGGATCGACCTTCATGCGACATTTCAGGCAGCTGCTCAGGTGCCCGCCGAGCGGTATCGGGATGTTGTCGAGGCGGACCGCTCGATCGTCCGCGGACTCGACGCGATCAAGCCGGAAGAGGTGGTGAAGTCCGCGCAAGTCTATCTCGCCCTCCGGGACAAGCTGGCGGAGGTGAAGGCGGCTGCGGTCGCGGTACGATGTTGGCCCGAGTTCTTCACCGAGTATGGGGCTGCCGCCTGCTCGACGCTGTCGCACCTGATTGAAGATGGGATTCCGGCAGCCTGCGAGGCCGATGCGCTGGGTGCCGTCACCATGTTGATCCAGCACTACCTCACCGGCGCTCCCACGTACCTGGGGGACCTGGTGCATGTCAACCCAGATCGGAGCACCGGGATCTTCTGGCACTGCGGCGCGGGGGCATTCTCGCTGGCCTCGACAAAGACGGGACCGATCGCGGGTGTTCAGCCCTCACGAAACATGGGATTCGCCCTCAACAACCGGCTGAAAGGCGGGCCGGTCACCGTTGCCCGGCTGGGACAGGCGGACCAGGGATTCCGGATGCTCATAGTTCGGGGAGAGGCCTTGGGTGATGGCGACGGCTTCCTCGGGACGAGCGTCGAGGTCCGGTTCGAGCGACCGGTGCGGGAGGTGCTGGATGATCTTATATACGCGGGCTTCGAGCATCATTACTCCCTGGTCTGGGAGGACATCGTCCCGGAGCTGATCGAGCTGTGCTCGCTCCTCGATGTTCCCGTTGTTCGACTCTGACAGCTGGCCCATGAACAGTTCACACGAGTCCGAGGAAAGCTTGACCTCAGAGACGCAGAGGACACGAAGAAGGAAGTCCCCCCTTTTGCTTTCGGGGAGCGCTCGATCTGTCCTCGCGGAGTACAGGGCCTCTCGCCTCGTCTGAGCGTGCGAAAGCCGGAGGCCGGGAGGGGACACATGGAATGGTACAACGAACCTGATGCGTGGAAGGCGGTAGGCGAAACGATCGAAGTGACCACGGCGGGGAAGACCGACTTCTGGCGGCGAACGCATTCCGGCGCCATTCGGGACAACGGCCACTTCTATTATGCGCGACAGTCGGGCGACTTCATGTGTGAGGTGCGGCTGTCGGGCAAGTACGCGGCGCAATACGACCAGGCGGGACTGATGGTCCGCGCGGACGAAGCGAACTGGCTGAAGTGCGGAATCGAGCTGGTCGATGGCGTCCAGAACGTGAGTGCCGTGCTCACGCGAGAGTTCTCAGACTGGTCCATCGTGCCCGCTCCCCAGCGGCCCGCCTCGATCTGGCTCCGGGCGACGGTCCATGGATCGACGATAGAGGTGCATTACTCGCTGGATGGCTCACGCTACACCCTGCTCAGGCTCGGATACCTGCCTCGTGCCGAGACCATCAGTGCCGGCATCATGTGTGCCTCACCGCAAGGCAATGGTTTTCCTGCGAGCTTTACCGGCTTCGTGATCAGACCCGCCTGAGGTCGTCGTAGCCGGGTCTGTATAATGCGTAATGGGCCAAGTGCCACAGCCTCAGTGTCATCTCAGATGATGCAACGTGACGGAGTGCCACAGCCTCAGTGTCACCCGTGTAGACCGTCGACGCTATCTTGGACGGTCCATAAGCCGCTTTACCG